>ODAJ012186329.1_pt1 | contig 10430 bp, 8 predicted proteins | sample 1539241 | NCBI WGS metagenome assembly ODAJ01 (sample SAMN02144231, study PRJEB22623) | gut metagenome | biome: sheep rumen | host: Ovis aries | place: New Zealand
TACTTTTTGAAAAAAGTATCCGCAAAGCCTGTTTATCGGCATTGCGGAAGACTTTTAATGGTCATTTGAGTTTTGGCGGACAGCAATAATATTCTATTTGGAAGGTTTCATCCTCGCTCCACGAGTCGCTGACTCGTGGAGCGAGGATGAAAATTATTAGGAGCAAATGGGTTAAGTTACAGACCCCACCCCCGTCCCCTCCCCTTGAGGGGCGGGGAGATTCCGCACAGGCTGCTTTTTCCCAGATTTAAGGGGCAGGGGTTGGGTCAGTATCTTCTTCATACTATCAGCTCATTTAATGAACACACGACAACGCCCTGCGCGCTCTCCCCGCCCCTCAAGGGGAGGGGATGGGGGTGGGGTCTGTAACTTAACCCATTCCAAGCCATTCATTCCCATTCCAAGCCATACATTCCCATTCCAAGCCATTCTTTTCCTATTCCAAGCCATTCATTCTCATTCCAAGCCATTCTTTTTCCCATTCCAGGTCGCTCTGTTTCATTCCAAGTCCTTTTATGTTCCCCCTTTCCCGCTTACCGCCAGCAAGCCCAGCATATATATAATATATATATAAATGTTCGCGCGCGTACATTTATATTTTTCCCATTGTTTTGCTCGTTTTGCAGCTCTTTGCGACAAGAAAAAATGCCTTTTGTCGTGTTTGTCCTAAAATGGCGCGATTGTCCGAACGTCCTTCTTCGTTTTTTCGCAAAATATTTTTGTGCCAGCGAAAATCGTCCTACTTTTGCAATGTCAAAAGGAACAAAGCCCGGTCGGACATCGGCAAACGCTTCTTCCCGCGACAACCACCAAAAAGAAAATTAATAAAAAAAACAAAAAACAATAACCACTAAAAAAAAGCAATTATGAAAAAGTTTCAATTCATGAGTCTCGTGGCTCTCATGCTCCTGATGAGCAGTTCTGTAATGGCACAAAACGAATCAAAGTCTGAAATATCCTTCAGCGTTGGTGGGGGCACACCTAACGAAAAAAACATAGGCGAAGCATTAGGTGAAGGCTTTGCCAAGGCTCTGGGAAAAGGCGTCGCAACCATCTTCACTTTTGGTCAGGTTGACCTGACCGACAAGACCCAGAAGGACGCAAGCTACGGTCCCGTCTTCAATCTGCAATATCTCTATAGCTTAACATCTAAGGTAAAAGTCGGAGCAGCCCTTTCCTATCAGCGCACAAGCAACAAATTGTTGGTTGCCGACAATTCAGGAAACTTCCGCGAAGTAGCCAAGGCTAACAACGACTATTTCACCGTGATGCCGGTGGTGAAGGCCGTATGGGCAGGAAATAAAAACATCGGGTTCTATTCAAAGGTTGCCGCAGGTGTCTGCATTGCCAGCAACAGCGCCAAGATGGTGGGAAATGCCAAAGAGAACACCCCGGGCGAATTGACCGATCAAATCAAGAGCGACAAGGGCACCCGCTTTGGCTATCAGGTTTCAGCCCTCGGCTTCGAGGCCGGCACCCGCAACCTCCGCGGTTTCGTAGAGCTTGGCTATGGTTTCCAGGGCTTCGCCCAAGTTGGTGCAAACTTCAAGTTCTGATACTCTTCTACATAACTAAAAGTTATTCGTCTGCTTTGCAGTAGGAGGTGACGTGTCCCACGTCACAATCCCGTGAATTTGTGACGTGAGACACGTCACCTCCTACTGCAAAACAACAGTTCTGTTCCATCTCAAAGGAACACCCCAGGGCGGTACACCAGCGTGTGCCGCCCGTTTTTGTTTGTGGCAAGTTGACGATTGGGTTGCTTGTGGAAGCCGTTTCACATGTTGTTGACGGCCGTTCTCAGAGCTGCTGCTTGCACACTCTGACACTCCAGCCAAACCACAGTGCGAACGCTGCGCGCAACAGCAGCGGGCATTCTGCGGGCAGCGCAACCAGCACAAAGGCCACCTGGGCCTGGATGAGCAGCAGCGTCTGCCGCACGTCGATGGGTCGCTCCAGCACGGCGGAGTAGTATTTGCGCAGGGGGTTGAGGGTCTTCTTCATGATTGCGTAAAGTTTATGAGTGATTGATAAGGACGTTTCTCTTGCTTGCATCAGCCATGTGGCTGTCTGCGCGTTCAGTATCAGGTTTTTCTCCATGTTGTTTTCTCCTTTTATCTATTTTTTTGTGAGTTTCACCATCCTTGGCGCTGCCCCTGCTGACGGGGCGTTGCCGTTGGTTTTCGATTGCAAAGAAACTGCCGGTTTGTGCACAATATGTTCACAAACCGACTTTTTTCTGTTAAATCTTCCCCTTTTTCAATCTTTTTAACGCTTTTCGCTCGGTAGATAATGGGACGGCGCCTCCCAGCGCAGTGGAATTATCTCTTGGCGCTGTGAAATTATCTCCCGACGTTGCAAAATTATATCTCGACATGACGAAAATATCTCCCGAAGTTGCGATGAAATTCTCTAGAAAATCTGTCCTTATTTCTCGACAATAAAAACATGTTCCTGCAATTGGCAAAAATATCTTCCGACAAAACGGTCACAGTGCTGTGCAATAATTCATTGTTGCTTTCGTTTTTCAAGAAAAAGGCTGGGTTTCGATTTTTCCGCCTTCAAGCAGGAAAAGAGGCAGACTGTGCGGGGGCTCCCCGCCCCTCAAGGGGAGGGGATGGGGGTGGGGTCTGTAACTTCCCCTCCTGTGAAAATTGAATACATTCCCCCCATTCATGTCAATCACAACTATGTGAGATCATTCGTTTAAAAATCATTCCTTCACCATTTAGAATTTGATATTTTTTTGATGCTGAAAAGTTGTTATTATCACGAACTGATTGAGGCCGGGTGCGACGAAGCTGGCCGCGGTTGCTTGGCGGGCAGCGTCTATGCTGCGGCCGTCGTGCTGCCGAAAGACTATGAGAACGCCGAGCTGAACGACTCGAAACAGCTCACGGACCGCAAGCGGCATGCCCTGCGCGAAGTGATTGAGCGCGACGCTCTGGCCTGGGCGGTGGGCATCGTCACGCCTGAAGAGATCGACAAGATAAACATCCTCAACGCCAGTTTCCTGGCCATGCACCGCGCCCTCGACCAGTTGCATGTGCGTCCCGAGGCCATCATTGTCGATGGCAACCGTTTTCGTCCATACTTCGCTCCTTTGGACGGCGGACAGAGTAGGGCAGGGGAGCCGCTGCCCCACACTTGCATCGTGAAGGGCGACGGGAAGTATCTCTCCATCGCCGCCGCCTCCATCCTGGCCAAGACCTACCGCGACGACTATATGGACGCCTTGGCGCTGGAATATCCGCAATACGACTGGGCCAACAACAAAGGCTACCCCACCAAGAAGCATCGCGAAGCCATTCGCGAGTATGGCCCCACGCCCCTTCACCGCATGAGTTACACCCTGCTGCCGCCCGAAGAACTCACCTTGGACTTCAAATAAATATCTAATTGTCTAATTGTCTAAATGTCTAACCGTCTAACCGTCTAACCGTCGGAAAATGCGCCACGACAAACTTGAAAAACAACTCGAGCTGCTGTTGCTGCTCATCGAGAACCGCGACATGGACGTAGCCCGCATCTGCGAGCGCGTGGGCGTTTCGCGTCGCAATTTCTACTACTACTTGGAGTTCTACCGCGACTGCGGCTTTGTGGTCGAGAAGCGCGGGCGCGGCTACAGCATCGACCGCTCGTCGCCCTTCTTTGCCCGTCTGATGGACCGCATATCGTTCACCGAGGACGAGGCCGTCACCATTCGGCGGCTGCTCGAGCAGGTGGATGTTCACAATGCCGTGGTGGAGGGCGTAAAGCGCAAGCTCGACCGGTTCTACGACTTCAACATTCTGGCCGACGACGAGCTGCGCCGCCGCGCGGCCGAACACGTGAAAGTGCTCTACGAGGCCATCAAGTACAAGCAGATGGTGGTGCTCAAGAACTATTCGTCGCCCCACGGGCGTTCGCGCAAGGACCGTGTGGTGGAGCCGTTCATGCTCATGAACGGCAACAACGAGGTTCGCTGCTTCGAGCCGTCGAGCGGCATGAACAAGACGTTCAAGCTCTCGCGCATGGAGGCTGTGCAGCTGATGGACGTGCAGTGGTCCAACGAGCAGAAGCACCGGCAGATGTTCACCGACATATTCATGTTCACCGACGAAGAGCAGCAGCAGGTGCAGTTGCGGCTGGGGCTGCTGGCCCACCATGTGCTCATGGAGGAGTATCCCCGGGCAGAACGCTATCTGCGCGACGATGGCGGCAGCCACTGGCTGCTGGATTTGCCGGTTTGCAGCTTTGTGGGCGTGGGCCGTTTTGTGCTGGGGCTGTCCGAGGACATCGAGGTGCTGGGCAACGACGCTTTCCGCCATTATTTGGCCGAGCGCAGCCGTCGTGTTGCCGCCAAGTTCGGGGGCGAGGATTACAGAAGTCAGGACTTTTTGGCTAAAGGTTGAGAAATGATCCGCCAAGGGCGTTTTTTGTTGGCAAAACGAAAGCAAGAGGGTGTGTTTGCGAACTTTTTTAACAATATGTTTTAAAAAATGTTTAACGGTGTGTGTTTTTTATAATTTTATTTGTTGGTGTTAAATAAATGCGCTATTTTTGCAAGGTGGCTTTGTTGCTGCAAACCAATGTTAACGCCTCTTTGGAGGAAATCTAAGGTGAGAAATGACGAAGTTTTAGAAAACGAAAAGAACTGCCTGCAATGTGTGGGCTGCCACCTTTTTTATATAATATAGAGGTTTGGCAATTGCAAAAAAGCGAATATTAACAGTTTAATTTTTAATATTGAGAGAGAATTTATGGAAAAAAGACTAATTATGTTGTTGGCCGGCTTGTTCCTGAGTTTGGGAATGGCTCTGGCACAAACGAAAGTCTCGGGTTCCGTGGTTTCAGCAGAAGATGGTGAGCCAATCATTGGTGCAACCATCCGTGTGGTGGGAACCAAGACCGGAACAGTTTCAGATCAAGATGGAAAGTTCAGTCTGTCGGTGCCTAGTGGTGCCAAGCATCTGGAAGTGTCGTATGTAGGTTATGAGACACAAAATGTGGCTATCAAGTCCAATGTACGCGTCACGCTGGCTGCCAGCAATACCATGCTCGACGCTCTGGTTGTGACCGGTTACGGTTCGGCCAAGAAGTTGGGAACCATTGCCGGTTCGGTAGAGACGGTGACGGCAGACAAATTCCAAAACCGTCCGGTGGCCAACATCGGCGATGCACTGCAGGGCCAGGTGGCTGGTTTGCAGGTGTTTACGTCGTCGGGTGAGCCTTCGGCAAGCGTTTCGATGCGCATACGTGGCGTCACCTCCATCAACGCCTCGACCACCCCGCTCTACATTCTGGACGGAAGCGAAATCACTTCCAGCACCTTCCAGACCCTGAACCCCAACGACATCGAGTCGATGACGGTGCTCAAGGACGCTTCCTCTACAGCCATCTACGGTTCGCGCGCCGCCAACGGTGTGATCATCCTCACCTCGAAGCGCGGAAAGTACGGCCAGCAGGCTCAGATCAGCGTTTCTGCACAGTATGGTATCTCGAAGATGACGGGCGACCATGTGGAGATGATGAACGCCGAGCAGTGGCTCAACTTCCAGGAAATCCTCACCCCGGCCAACAAGACCAGCGAGAGTTTCCAGGCCATGAAGAACTACTTCGTGAAAAACGGCATTTCTACCGACTGGAAAGACGTGTTCTTCGGCAAGAGCGCACCCACAAGCGAGATTACTGCCAGCGTGGTGGGCGGTTCGAGCAACATGTCCTATCTGCTCTCCTACGGCCACTACAAGGCTGAGGGTATCATGGACGACTCGAGCATGCGCCGCGAAACCATCCGCGCCAACATCGAGAGCACCATCACCAAGTGGCTCAAGGTGGGACTGAACAACAACCTGGCTTTCACCAAGTCGGGAACAACCGCCTTCGGAAACTCCAGCAACTCGGTCTATAACAAGACTTATGCAGCGCGTGTCTATCTGCCCATCCAGTCTTACTATGAGCTTCTGGGCTTCGACTACGACACCTACGACTACTCAAAGTCCGAATTCAAGGGCTATGGCAAGCGTCTCGACGAGTTCGACCTGCTGGGCTACTACAACCCCTACTACCTCAGCGAGATTCAGCCTTCGAGCAACCGCCGACTGAACATCAACGAGAACGCTTACGTCAACATCACTCCCATCAAGGGCATGAACCTCCGATCGGCCGTGGGCCTCGAGGCACTTGACTACACCTACGACTACAAGTGCTATCCCGTTGGCCCGTTCGAGGGAGCCGGTGCAACGCAGGACCAGTTTGAGCGCTACTATCAGTGGACTGTCACCAACACCGCCGAGTACAAATTCAACATCGGACGTATGCACGACGTGACCGTGCTGCTCGGACAGGAGTCCACCTACAGCAAGGACCGCGCATTCATGCTCGACATTGACGGTCAGACCGACGTGCGACTGATGTTGCCTACCGCCGGTTCTTCGGCCAACGTGCCTTCTGGCAGAAACACTTACCTGACCGAAGAGAGCCGCAACTCTTGGTTCGGCGCCCTCAACTATGCCTATGGCGACCGCTACTTCATCGACCTGAGCGCCCGTCGCGACGGCAGCTCGCTCTTCGGCGAGAACAACCGTTGGGCTACTTTCGGCGCTGCTGCTGTCATGTGGAAGATTTCTTCCGAATCGTTCATGGCCAGCACCAAGCGCTGGTTGAGCGACTTGGCTGTCAAGGTGAGCTACGGTTCTACCGGTAACTCGGGCATCAGCCCCTACCGCGCCCTCGGTCTGGTTGGCACGGGTCCTCTCTACAACGGTGTTTCGGGTACGGCTGTTGCCAACCCCTCCAACCCCGACCTTACATGGGAAACCGTGAAGACATTCAACGTGGCCCTGAACGGACGTCTGTTCAATCGCGTCAACTTCAACGTTGAATACTACAAGAAGACCACCAGCAACATGCTCATGGAGATTCCCTATTCCTACACCACCGGTTTCTCCGGAGGCTGGGGCAACGTGGCCGAAATGACCAACCAGGGTATCGACTTCAACATCGAGTTCGACATTCTCAAGTCGCGTGACTGGTTCTGGACCGTCAGCCTGAACGGCAACTACAACAAGAACAAAATCACCAAGCTCTTCCAGGGTCTCGACTTCTTCACGATTGCCAACACGGGTCTGCGCATGGAAGTGGGCCACCCCTACGGCGAGTTCTACTATGTGCGCTGGAGCCACGTTGACCCGCGCGACGGCCAAAACGTTTGGCTCGACAAGAACGGCAACGAAACGAAGGTCTATTCGGACAACGACGCCGTGATGACCGGCAAGAACCAGTTCGCTCCCTGGTCGGGCGGTCTGATGTCAACACTCTCTTGGAAAGGCATCCAGCTCGACGTGCAGTTCACCGGTATGTTCGACCGCTACATGTTGAACAACGAACGCTACTTCACCGAGAACGCAGCCTTCGCCAGCGACCACAACCAGACCACCGACATGTTCAACATGTGGACAACTCCCGGTCAGGTTACCGACATCCCCGCCATGGACGCTGACGTGGAATTCGACACCCACCTGCTTGAGGATGCCTCGTTCGTGCGTATGAAGATGTTGCAGCTCTCTTACAGCTTCCCCGAGAAACTCATGAAGCAGAGCAAGATTCTCAAAGGCGCAAAGATTTTCGTCGTTGGACGTAACCTCTTGACTTTCACTGGATACAAGGGCTACGACCCCGAGGTGAACTCGAACGTCACCCTGGGTAACTACCCCAACACACGCCAGATTTCAATCGGTGCTCAACTCACATTCTAATCAAATCATAAGGAGAAAAGATATATGAAAAAAATATATGTAATTTTGTTTGCAGTATTGACGCTGGGGGTTACATCGTGCGACATGGACATGAAGCCTTACGACGCAATACCCGACACAGAGGCACTCCAGTCTTACAACGACTTCATCAACATGCGGACGGGCCTCTATTCGCCGCTGAGAGGACTCAACAGCGGTGGCTATTGGGTGGCTCCGGAACTGATGACTGACAACTTCAACGCCGTGGTAGGTTTCTCTAACACCTACGGCAACCTGCACCGCTGGCAACACAATGCAGAGACTGGAGAGTTCGAATCCATCTGGGGCGGATTCCAAGGGCTTATCAGCCGTTGCAACTACATCATCGACTTTGCCGCCAAACTCGACCTGAACGACCCAACGGTCGTCGGCGAAGAGAACGACCAGGAAGTCATTGCCAGCCGCAAGATCGAGATGAACCAAATCGTAGGCGAGGCTTACTTCCTCCGTGCTTTCTCCCTGTTCCAACTGGCCCAGTACTTCTGCGCCGACTATGAGGCAAGCACGGCCAGCCAGGCCAATACGGGCGTAGCCTTCTCAACTGTTTATGCACCCACTTCGGACAACTCGAAGTATCCCGCCCGCGCTACGCTGGCTGAGACCTACGAGCAAATAAAGAAGGACATAGAGGCTGCCAAGCCGCTCATCCCCGCTGAGCCTACATCGCTCAACAAGACCAATCCGCTGGCTTACGTCAGCCAGGATGTCATCACCGCCTTCGAGGCTCGCGTGGCGCTCGCCATGGACGACTACGCCACGGCTGCCGCCAAGGCTACCCAGCTCATCAACAGCAACAGCTACGCTCTTTGCGCCGATGCCGACGAGTTGGTTGACATGTGGCACAACGACAATGCACCAGAGGCCATTTGGCAGCTGCCCGTGCCCTCTGCCAACGAGCTGCCCGGACAAAACGGCGTTCGATTCCTGCCTTACACCGAAGGCAGTGCGCCCGACTACATCCCCAGCGGCGACCTGATCAGCATCTTCACCATGAACGACCTGCGCATCAAAGCCTACTTCAAGGTGCAGACCATCACCACCACCAACGGTACGAGCGGCGACGTCCTGGAGCTGAACAAGTATCCCGATGACTCTGGCATCCACCAGAATGTGGTGAAGACCGAGGGCGGACGTTTCGTGAGCGAGCCCAAGGTGTTCCGCATTGCTGAAATGTACCTCATTGCCGCCGAAGCCTATGCACAGGCTGGCAACATCAGCGAAGCAGCCAAATATCTCAACGAACTGCAGGCCAACCGCTTTGCCGACTTCACACCTCAGACCTACGGCAACGCCACTGAGCTGATGAACGAACTGAAGAACGAACGCCGCCGCGAAATGCTTTGCGAGGGCATGCGACTCTTCGACCTGAAGCGCTGGCACATGGGCGTGGTGCGCAACACCACCCAACAGGACGACCTCTGTCTGTTCCCGGGCTCTGCCGTCACCACCAAGCTCAACAAGACGGCCAACGACCCGCGTCTCATCTTCCCCATTCCCAAGGCTGAGACCGACGCCAATCCGCAGATTGTCCAGAATGCTGGTTATTAATCCATTTACTCAACTTCAATCAAGACAATTATTCGTATGAAACATATAAAATTTTTCCTCCTGCTGGCTGTCGCAACGCTCTTTGCGGCATGCTCCAGCGACGATGAGTCAATCAACTCGAACGCGAGCACGACGGTTGGATTCACCACGGACAAACTGGTGATGAAGGAAAGTTCCGGATTATTCAAGGTGCCCATCGCCATCAACGGACAGCGCAACGGCGACATCAAGATGAACATCCAGGTGATTTCCGAAGGCAGCAATCCCGCCACCGAGGACACGCATTTCCTTGTAACGTCAAAGAACCTCACCCTGCTCAACGACACCACTTCGGCCGAAACCCTGGGTGTGGAAATCAAGGCAGTTGATGACAACGAAATCAACGAGGCCCGCACCTTCAAGCTGAAAATCACCAACTTGCAGGGCGCCAAGCTCGAAAGAGACGAAATTGAGGTTGTGCTGCGCGACAACGATGCCGCATTCTTCGAGAAGTTCTTCGGCAAATGGCTGTTCCAGGCCGTCAACTCTGAAGGTGCCGCTTTCGAGAAGACCATCACCATCAGCGGACCGAGCGATGAAGAAGACCCCAACTACAACAATCTGCTCACCGCCACAGGTGTCGGCTTCCTCAACGTAGGTGTGGCGCTCGACTTCCAGTGGCACTTCCGCTACACATTCGACAGCGCCACCAAGAAGGGAACCTTGGGCTTCGTCATGAACGAAATCATCTCTGAATACGGCGGTAGCTATCAGTGGATTTGGCTCACCGACGACGGTGCCAACATGTCAACCGAAGATTTGACCGCAGAATGGCAACTGGGCGACGGAGACAGCTTCCCCACAGAAATCACTTGGGAAAGCACCTTCGACGGATCAGGCGTTGGATCGCTTTGGTTCTATCAACCGGGAGCTGGCTGGTGGGAGAGATTTACGAGCATCAAGCTTGTGAAGCAACAATAATTCATCAATATCATTCTACCCTATCGGAAAAAGAGGAGAGGCCGAAAAACGGCCTTTCCTCTTTGACCGTCTAAAAAAAAGTACAAAACCTATGAAAACAAAACTCCTTTTCCTGTTCCTCTTTGCAGGAATGGTTACGGCAAC
>ODAJ011841268.1_pt1 | contig 10429 bp, 6 predicted proteins | sample 1539241 | NCBI WGS metagenome assembly ODAJ01 (sample SAMN02144231, study PRJEB22623) | gut metagenome | biome: sheep rumen | host: Ovis aries | place: New Zealand
GTCGGAACATAGGGAGCGGGTTCTTCACCATAAACGGACCAAGTACCGTTACATTCGCTACCCGTACCGCCGGAAACAACGGTAAAGAGGTTGTCTCCGTTGGTCGGAACATCGAGGTTCACCGTCTGGCTCCATTTGTTTTCCCAAGTAGGTTCAGAAGCCTCTCCATCGTGACGAACGAAAATCATCTTGTCATAGCCATCAGGGATTGTGCCGGTATAGATATTCGTCGTATCCGGTACAGCGGTCATGAAAGCAGAGAATCCATTAGCGTCGTTCTCGCTCTTGAAGTAGTACATGGAGTACTTAGCCGGCCAACCAGCCCAGTCTGCGCTCAGAGCCAGATAGAAGGTCTTGCCGGTAGCAGGAGCGTCAGATACCTCTTTGTAGAGGTTCGGCTTGATGTACTGCGCCTGAGTTTGAGTGTTGTAACAAGCAAAGCAAGTCGTACCATTCAAATAGAGGATGTTACGAGAAGCCTTACCGTTGCAAGTAACAGTCGTTACACCATCCGCAATGTCAATCGTGAAATACGCATAATCATCCAAGTCAGCTACCACTTTCAGGTAGTTACTACCCGTAGAACTGGTAGCATTCAGATAGCCGGCAGCTCCTAAATAATTGTCCGTAGCGAAAGTCCATGCGTCAGCTTCACCACCGAGGGTAAAGACCATCATGTCATCCGTACCTTCCACCACATTCTCCGTAATAGTACCGTCGGTAATTTTACGGTTGTTGCCGTAGGAAGTAGTGGCAATAAACTTGCCGGTAGCCGTACCAATCACGTACTTAGCGCCAGCTTGCAGTTGAGAAGCAGAGGTCACCAGCTCGTAATTCGTAGCCATCATGGAACCTGCAAATAGAATTGCAGTCAAAAAAGAAAGAATCTTTCTCATGATACTTTGATTTTTAGGTTAATAATGTTAATTAATATTATGCTCTCCGATATACCGATATAACGAAAGATCGATATATCGACGGGTTTCATAAATCGGCTGCAAAGATACAAATAATTTTTGAAATATGCAAGTATTTGCACAAAAAAAATTCAAACAAAAAGTATATATACTATGTATATATAGTAAAAGGCGAGTTTTTCCCATTTTGGGGTATTCATCCTATGGTGATCCTATGGTCATCTTATGGTGATCCTATGGTCATCTTATGGTGATCCTATGGTCCGGGTCTTATTTTGTATAACAAAAGGAGAGGGACGCCTCCATGAAGCGTCCCTCTTGGTGATCCGTCAAGATTGGCGGATACTATTGTTGCGGCAGAGCCGCGTAATGATTAGCGGATAACAGCGCCGTTGATGTTGTAGAACTTATTGTTCTTCTCGATAACAACCTGGCCGTTAACGAGGCGTTTGATAGCTTTGACAGCAGCGTCAACATTGTCAATACCTTGCTCTTCACCGATCTTCATCGTAACCTTATACAGCGTGTTGTTGTAGCACAACAGGTCAGCAGTAATAGTGTAAGCGCCTTCGATCGCACCCGGAGTTACCGTGATTGCTGCAGCGTAGATTTGCTGAGTATTGCCGGCTGCATCTTTCAAACCGGAACCAACATATTTGTTATCCAGGTCTTCCTCGGTGAATTGACCTTCGAAGCCAGCCTCAGTCCAGATAGCGAGTTGAACATACGTACCATCTTCTGCAGAACCATAAACTGCATACAGGCCATATGCTGCATAACCGTCATACAAAACACCCTCAGTGATGTTTACATTAACAGTCTGCTCAGCAACCGGATCTTTATAGGTAAGATTGACGTTGTAGATGTTATTATCATCACCGGTGAGTTTACCAGCTACATTAACAACACCATCAGTAATAGAGAGAACTACCTGACCAGCGGTGAAATGAACGGTATCGCCTTCAGCAGGAACGATATACGTATAATCAGCATCCAGATCATCAATTGTATAGGTACCGGCAGCCTCTGTGGTGGAGATATTCGAAATCTCGATTTGATATTGGTCATTGAAAGCATAGATATCCCAATAACCATTCGAAGCTATTACGTCAGCATAGAGCACTTGGCCAGGGTTAGTCAACGAGCTGATAGTTACGTTGATTTCCTCACCCGGAACAACAGGCTCTTCTTTCTTCACTACATTGTAGTAACCAGCGTACCAGCCTTCTACGTTACCAGCAGGATTGAAGGTGATCTTGTAGACACCCGCCTCGGTGATTTTGTAGTTGTTTTCCATTCCTTCGGGGAACCAAGTAACGGTCGTACCATCGTAACCGATTACTTTGAACTCGTCGTCAGCCGCGAAGGTGAACTCGCCCTCGTACAGGCCTTGATTGTTCGGGGTGAGCATGTAATCATCAGCAGGACCCCAGACGCCCATCGAGCCAGCTACATAGTAGTTAACAGTCGGAGTAACATCGCCACCCTCCTCATAAGCAGCACCCCATACTACGAAGCGGCGTGCGGTACCGGAAGCGAAAGTGATCTCGGTCTCTGCGGTTAAACCGGAGAGGTTGATGTCAAAGCGGCAAGCCATCGGTTCGTGAGAAGCCAAGATGTAATCATTGCTTGCGCCAGAGATACCAGCGTCAGCCTCCAGCGTCAATTCTGTTTGAGACAGCGTAACTCCTTCTGGAGCAGAAACAGCGATCGTACCAGCAGCACCTGTCCAAGCGATAGCGAAGAAGCGTAGTACAGTAGCATTAGCAGGAACAGTAACGGTGAACGATCCATCAGCGGAGCCCGTACCGGCCTTAACACCAGCCACACCGTTTACAGAAGCAGCGTACGATTTCGTATCTCCGTTAGGAGTCATCGTAGCAGGCTCACCCGGGAGAAGAACCGGTTGGAGAACAGAACCAGAAATGATCACTTCCTTTACTGTCTCACCAGAGGTCAGGGTAATGGTCTCCGAGAAATCACCAGGAGCAGCCACAATGTGGAGGTTCAAGGTACCACCCTCTGCGGTCAGTGTACCAGAAACCGTCACGTTCTCGCTACCTGCAGCAACAATTGCTTCGGTAAGATTAGCACCAGTAACTGCAAGCGTTGTATCCAAGACATAGTTATCTTCGTCGGTACCAATAATTGCCGAACCGAAATCGATATTCTTAGCAGAGATTGCCGGAGTAGTGGACTCTTCCTTGTTAAAAACGATCACGATAGAAGAAGCCTTCGAAGTAGCTGTACCAGCCTTGATTTCGAACTTGCCTGCATCCTCCGTATCAATCGAATAGGTGTAATTCTGGTTGTCGTTAATCGTAATGGAGTTAATTGTGCCCCACGATTCCTCATTCTTGATCCAGCCAGTGTTTTTCTGACCCTGAATGATGGTATTCTGAGTCTGAGCCATAATTTGGTTAGTGGTAAATTCCACCTCGATGGAGGACTCATCAGCAGCTACTGCATTAGCAGTGTGCGTACCATTGTTAGCCGCATAAGAGGTTCCCGGAAAATCGGTAGGAAGGATAGTAAGGGTGTACTCCTTAGCCATCATGCTGCCTGCGAAAAGCACAGCAGCCAAAAAAGAAAAGATTTTCTTCATGTTTTTGATGATTTTTAAAGGGTTAATATAATGTTAGTTTGTTGTATTTTTTCCGATATATCGACATTTCGAGAAATCGAAGTATCGAGAGATCGAGATATCAAGGTTATTCATAAATCGGGTGCAAAGTTACAACATTTTTTTGATATGTGCAAATAAAATGTTAAATAACATTTATTTTTTATGTGCAACGACCATCAATTGGACCGAATTGAAGATATTTTGCCAGATAATATATGCTGCAGCGCCGAGAGAAGCCAAGGGGTCGAGGTAGGTGTTTGCCATCCAGACGCCGAGAGAGGTGTTCTTCTGACCGAAAGCCTGTCCGGCGGTGATGGAAGAGACGCCTTCCATGGTTTTCGGAGCGGCCGCAGGGTTGATGAGTACATCCTGGTAATCGGTTCCTTTGCTGACCGCCGGCAATTTATAACCGATGAGTTTGCCGAGACCGAACTGAAGCAGGCAGGCAAAGAAGGATAATACTAATAAAATTAGTATATTGGAAATTTGAGATTGGAAATTTGCGATTACCGTCTCCGTGACGACGGAGGTCAAGACGACGATGGAGGCGACCCAGAGGTAGAAAGGAACGACCGCTATTTTCACGGGCAGAACGAACTCCTTGCGGGTCTTCCATTTATAGGCGAGGCGGAGGAGCCAGGCGGAGAAGAAGGGTCCGAGGAGGAGCGGTGCGACGCGGGACAGGATGAGCAAGAAAGCCGGAAAGAAAGTCATGTTTGCCGCGGGGTTGATAAGCGGGAAAGTAGCCGGTACGATGATCGCCGTGGCGAAATTCGAGAGGAGTGTGAAAGTCGTAAGGTTCTGTATGGAGCCGCCCATTTTTCCTGCGATGATCGGTGCGGCAGTAGCTGTGGGCATGATAAAACACATGAGTATGCCCTGCGCGAGGATCTTATCTCCCGTCCAATGAAGGAGCGCGAGGTAGGAGGAGAAGGCGAAGAGGAGTTGCGCCGCCAAGACGGCCCAATGCCATTTATGCAGGCGCAGGTCGAGGGGGTTTACCTTACAGAAGGTAAAGAAGAGCATAAAAAAGATGAGCCACGGGAGTGTGGGTGCAAGGGGCAGGAAGAGTTTATAGCCAAGGGCTCCGATGAGCATCGAGAGCCAGAGGGCGTTGGAGTCAAAGAATTTACGCATAACGGTTTACGATTTCGTCCATGATGGCAAAGACCTCTTCGACTGTTTCTGCACGGAGGAGGGCGATGCGGGTCTGTTTGAAGTTATCAAGGCCTTTAAAGACCGGGGATGCGGCAAAATGCCGACGGGAATGGAGGATGCCTTTTCGCTCGTCGTTGCCACACCAGGCGATGGAAGCGAGGACGTGCTCTTTCAAGACGGCGACTTTCTCGCTCATGGAGCGAGGCACGGGAAGTCCTTTCATTTCTGCGAAGAGCCAGGGTGCGCCGAAAGTTGCGCGTCCGACCATGATGGCGTCCACTCCGTAGCGGTCGAAGCACTCGCGTGCGCGTTCGGGCGTGCACACGTCCCCGTTCCCTATTATAGGTATATGTATGCGCGGGTTATTCTTGACTTCGCCGATGAGGGTCCAGTCCGCCTCACCGCGGTACATCTGTGAGCGTGTACGGCCATGGATGGCGAGTTCAGTAATGCCGCAGTCCTGCAACCTCTCCGCCAAGTCCACTATAAACGGTGTTCCATTCTCGAGATAGAGCGAGTTTTCATCCCAGCCGAGGCGGGTTTTGGCGGTGACGGGCGTGTGGACGGCGTTAACGACTGCGCGGGCTATTTCAAGCATCTTGGGCACGTCCCTTAAGAGTCCGGCTCCGGCACCCTTTCCCGCGACCTTCTTCACGGGGCAGCCAAAATTGATGTCGATGAAGTCCGGGTGTGCCTGCTCCACTATGCGTGCGGCATCTGCCATGGCTTCGGGTTCACGTCCGTAGATCTGTATCGCCACGGGTCGCTCTGCATCGGAGATGGTTAGCTTGCGGGTCGTCGAGGTTATGTCACGGACGAGGGCGTCGGCGTTAACGAACTCCGTATAGACGCGATCGGCTCCGTAGCGTTTGCAGAGCGCACGGAACGCCGGATCGGTAACGTCCTCCATGGGCGCGAGATAGAGCGGTTTCATTTATTCAAAGTAGGATAGGATATACGATGATGGTTCATGGCGGTGATGCGGGTAGTGAAGACGCGCCGGATGTCCTCTACGTCCTTGAAGGAGAGAGGTGTCTCGGCGAATTGTCCATCCGCGATCTGGGCATCAATCATCTGGTTGACCGCCGCAGCGATAGAGGCTTCGGAGAAGTCCTCGAGGCTTCGTGAGCGGGCTTCGATAGCGTCCGCCATCATGAGGATGGCCGCTTCTTTGGTAGAAGGTTTGGGACCTTTATAGCGGAAGAGCGACTCGTCCACGGCCTCCTTGGGATGGGCGTTGCAGTAGGTGTTATAGAAATACCGCACGAGGGAGGTGCCGTGGTGGGTAGTAATGAAGTTGATCACCACTTCGGGCAGGTGGTTCTTGCGCGCAATACGCTCTCCTTCGGTCACGTGGGAGATGACGACTTGCGCAGCGTCACGCGGATCCATCGTCAGCAAGGGATTGTCGGAGCCGTTCTGGTTCTCGGTATAGTAGAGCGGGTCGGTCATCTTACCGATATCATGGTAAAGAGCGCCCGTACGCACGAGCAGCGCGTTAGCACCGATGGTCTTCGCCGCCTCGGCAGCGAGGTTAGAGACCTGCATGGAGTGCTGGAAAGTGCCGGGGGCTTTCTCTGCGAGAGCGTGCAAGAGGTCGGAGTTGATATCCGTCAGCTCGACCAGAGTGATCGAGGAGATGAAACGGAAGAGTTTCTCGAAGGCGTAAATCAGTCCGTAACAACCGATAGTGAGGAGGCAGCAGATAGCGAAATAGAGGTACATCCAGAGGTTGATGGAGGACCAGGCGCCTGTCTGCGCAAAAGTGATGGCGGTATATGCGATCACTTGCGAGAGAAGGATCCACGCGGCGGTCTGGGTGAGCTGCGCACGGCGCGTCATGTCTGAGAGTGAAGAGACAGCCGTCATTCCTACCACAATCTGGATGAAGAAGAACTCCACAGGCGAAGGCACGACGATGGAGGTGATAAGGATGGTGGTGAAATGCAGGAAGAGAGCCGTTCGGGAGTCAAAGAAGACACGCGTTAAAATAGGTACCCATGCAAAGGGGATGATATAGACGGAGAGGTTGAAACGCAAGGCGAGACACGCGAGTCCGATGACGATAAACATCTGGAGGCAGAAGAAAAGCACCGTCGATAGAGAGCGCAGGTACGCCATGCGGAAGACGTATAAGTAGATGACAAAAAGACAGAGGAAGAGGGTGACGAGCATGGCCTCGCCGAGGATGGAGATCGTGCGCTGCTTGGTACCAATCTCTTCGTCGTCATAGGCTCTTCGGAGGGATTGCAGGACCTGGTAGGAGCGGTCGGTAACGATCTCTCCGTTGCCGATGATTTTTTCTCCTTTCTGCACTATTCCCTGGGTCGGCGAGAGGGTCTCAAAGAGATGCTCGCGCATGGTTTGGGTGAGGGCGGTATCCATCTCAAGGTTCTGGGGGCAGTCGTATCCAAAGTGCTCATAAGCGGATCTGGGGGTGTATATATCCGAGAGGGGATATGTCTTCGCCACGCGTCCGTTCATGATAGAGATGCGTGAGAACGACTGCGCCTGCAGCCACTCCATGTCCTGGAGAGAGACGACGTGGACCTGACGCTGTACACCGCGGATATAACGGTAGCAGGGCGTGAAGGTAGAGAGGAGTTGTTGCTGCTCTTTCTCGAGCTGTTCATCGGTCTTATAGATCGGGAAATCGAAATCCGCCGTCAAGGTCGCAGCGCCCCAGGGTTTTCCCACCTCGTAGTAGTAACGAAAGGCGTTGTTATAACGCGGGAACATCAGGACGATGACTGCTGCAAGGAGCGCAAAAATGCCCAGGCGCAAGATGATGGGGGCGTATTTGCCATTTGAGATTTGAGATTTGAGATTTGATATTTGCATTACCGCTTCAATTTAAAGAATTCTTGTATTAGTTGTCGGCACTCGGTCTCGAGTACGCCGGAAGTGACGGTTGCTTTGGGGTGAAAAGCCCGTGGGGCGTAGGTTCGGAAGCCACTTTTGGGGTCGGGTGCGCCATAAACGATACGGCTGATTTGCGCCCAACCGATGGCTCCGGCGCACATAGCGCAGGGTTCTACGGTAACGTAAAGAGTAGCGTCCGGAAGGTATTTTCCGCCGACCGTTTGCGAAGCCGCAGTGATGGCCTGTATCTCCGCGTGGGCGGTAACGTCCGAGAGAGTCTCGGTGAGGTTGTGTCCTCGACCGATGATTTGGTTTTGCGAGACGATGACGCAACCGATGGGGATCTCTTGCGATGAAAACGCCTTTCGCGCTTCCTCGATGGCTAAAGTCATGAAGCGCTCGTCGTCAGACCGCTGCGCTGACAGAGAACAGACCGTTTCACTGACAGACCGCTTCGCTGACAGAAATTTTTGGAGATCCTCGGGATGGGACTCAAAATGGTTACCGATGACGACGATGTCAGCGCCGGCGTTATAGGCTGCTTGCATCGCTTCGGGAGTACGGATACCCCCTCCGACGATGAGCTGTATCTGCACTTTCTCTCGCACGGCCTTGATGACAGAGGGCGGGACAGGTGTCTTGGCGCCCGAACCGGCTTCCAGGTAGATGGCTTTTTTGCCCATCAGTTCGGCCGCGATACAGGTGTCGCTGATGGTTTGAATGCCTTCGGCGTTTAAGGGGTTTAGCGGTTTCGTACCCGTCACGCGCATGGTAGAAGTCTCTACCCCGCCATCGATGAGGATGTAGGCCGTAGGGATGACGGTAATGGATGAGCCATGTATGGCTCTTGCCGCTCTAACCTGCTGATGGACAAGGTATTCGGGGTTGTCGCCGGAAAGCAAAGAGAGGTAGAGGATGACGTCCGCCTCGGGAGTGAATTGCTCTGCATTTCCGGGGAAGAGGACTATGGGAAGCCCCCCCTCGATCCCCCCGTGTAGGGGGGAAGAAATGGAAGCCAGTTTCTCTTTGAGCGCAAGGACAAAGGCCGTGGTATCTCCACCGGTAGAGCCGCCGACGAAGATGTAATCGGGATGGCAATCCGGGGTGATGGGAAACGCGGAGAGATCCGCCTTCTCGGGATCGAGTAATATGGCTAATTTCTTGTCCATTCGAAGGTTTCTACCATTTTGATGATATCCGTGCGGAGATAGTTATATACGGGCGCAAGGGAATCAGCGTTCGGGGGACAGTTACAATAAACCGAAGCCCGGAAGAAATGGCGGGTCGAATCGGTCACGAAAAACTGGCAAGACGAGGCGGTGTTTCCCTCCAGATCGAAGAGGACGCCATAGACGGACGCCTCGGGATGGGCATAATCCTGCTCGGGGATCGCCGTTGCAAAAGAAGCATTGCGGTAGACAAACTCCAAGGCGTCGTTGGTCAGCTCCCGGAGGTTACCGTTAACGGGTTTGTAGGAGCAGTATATGGTAGCATCCAGAGCCGGGTAATAGAGGTTAATCCAATATGGTTCAGAGACATCCGTACGAGGCTGTACCACGGCGTTACGGGAGAGAGCGAAAGTATAGGGGTAAGTAGTCGAAAGTCGAAAGTCGAAAGTCGAAAGCGCAAAATCCGTATAGGCGGTATCGGGAGTGGTAATACGGTAGTAGCCGTACGGACGCGGGGTATAGTTGTTGCTGCATGAAGCACATGCAAACAACAATGAAATGAATAATGAACAATGAATAATGAATATCTTATTTTTTTGCAAAAAGCCCATATTATTCCAAAATACGGCACAAAGGTACAAAAAATAGTTGAGAGTTGAAAGTTGGAAGTTGAAAGTTTTGCATTTTTTGCACAAAAAGACACTTTTTTATAAAAAAAGTACGTGCGCGCTTGCGTAATTAAAAAAAAGGTTGTATCTTTGTACGCTTTTAGCATAAGGTGAAGCCTTTGAAACAACAGAAAACCATAAAAAACACACCTATATATTTATGAAGAGAGAGAATGAAAATAATTATTGCGTGATCATGGCCGGCGGCGTAGGAAGCCGATTTTGGCCGTTCAGCCGCACGGAGAAGCCGAAGCAGTTTCTGGACTTTTTCGGCACGGGCAAGAGTTTGTTGCAGATGACGGTAGATCGTTTTCGTCCGTTGATTCCGATCGATCACATGTTCATTGTGACGAACGTGACATACAAGCAACTCATCCTGGAGCAGATACCGGATCTGAAAGAGAGCCAGATACTTTGCGAGCCGGCGAGAAGAAACACGGCTCCCTGCATCGCTTACGCGACGGCACACATCCGGGCGTTATGCCTGCGCAAGGCCGGTTTAACCGCAGCTAATCAGGACTGGACGAGAAAGGAGATGAAAGCGAATATCGTAGTTGCGGCGAGTGACCATTTGATATTGGAGGAGGAGAAATTCCGCACGACGATAGAGAAAGCGTTTGATTTCGTATCGGAGAACAATGCCATCTGTACGTTAGGAATGCGTCCCACAAGACCGGAGACGGGGTATGGGTATATCCAGTATATAAATGAGCGCTCGCAGAGCGAGCTCAATGATGGAATGAGCGCGGCAAAGCCGCTCAATGATGGTATATATCCGGTGAAGACGTTTACGGAGAAGCCGAATTTAGAGATGGCGAAAGTATTTCTGGACAGCGGCGATTTCCTTTGGAACAGCGGTATCTTCATCTGGAATCTACAGACGATCAGTGAAGCGTTTAGGTATCTGCTGCCGGAGGTGGCGGACCGTTTCCGCGAGGGCGAGCTACTGATGGGAACGGAGAAAGAGGAGGATTTCATCGAGCAGATGTTTCCAAAATGTCCGAGTATCAGCATTGACTACGGCATCAT
>ODAJ012039419.1_pt1 | contig 10428 bp, 7 predicted proteins | sample 1539241 | NCBI WGS metagenome assembly ODAJ01 (sample SAMN02144231, study PRJEB22623) | gut metagenome | biome: sheep rumen | host: Ovis aries | place: New Zealand
GTCGCGATGCGTCACGCGGAGGAACTGCTTGAAGTCGGGTCGCGCAAGGGGCGGTAGGGGCCTCGTGCGCATGTTGTGGAATCGTCAGGACCGAATTACAGGAACGGAGCGGGAAACATGGCTAGACAGAAGAAGACGGACGGGCTTTCCGTGGACTGGAAGTCCGAGGGGAGCTACCCTGTGGTGTTCGCCGAGAACATGTTCGGCGAGGGGAGCGCGGCCGTCGCGGATGCGCTGCGCGCGCTGACGGGTTCGGAGACTCCGAAGCTGTTCATCGTCGCGGACATGAACGTCGTGCAGCGCACGGAGGGCCTCGGCCTGGCGATAGGCAGGTACGTCCAGGCGAACGGCATACGCCTTGCGGCCGCGCCGGTCGTGATCTCCGGCGGCGAAAAGGTGAAGTCCGACGACCTCCAGGGCGTCAGGCGCATCGTCAGCGCCGCGCTGGACGCCAAGATCGGCGCGGACGACGTCCTGATGGCGATCGGCGGCGGTTCGGTCCTCGATGTCGCGGGCTATGCGGCCGCGCAGGTGCGGGGCGGCGTGAAGCTCGTCAGGGTCCCGACGACCCCCGCGGCGATGGTGGACGCGGCGTTCGCGCACTATGCCGCGGTCGACTTCCGCGAGATCAAGGACGCTCTCAGGATTCAGTGCGAGCCCGACGCCGTGATCGTGGACCGTTCGTACGCGAAGACCGTCCTCGACGGAGTCTGGCGCGGCGGGCTCGGCGAGATCGTGCGCTTCGCGGCGTCCGCCGACGCGGCGCTCCTCAGGAAGTTCGCGAAGAACGTCGAGGCTCTCGCGAACCGCGACTGGGACGCCTTCGCGGAGATCGTTGCCGACTGTGTCGCTTCGCGCGCGAAAAAGGGCGACACGCACTTCGCGGAGTGGAGCGCCTACAGGCTCGAGTCGATGAGCGGATACAAGCTTCCGCACGGCTACGCCGTCCCGCTTGCGATATGCATCGACTGCGCGTACGCGGTAGAGAAGGGCATTCTCGCGAAGGAGGACTCGGACTTCATCTGCAGGCTGCTCTTCGACTGCAGGGCGCTGGACGGACTCGCTCACAGCCAGCATCTCATTTCCCAGCCAGACAACATCCTTTACGGCCTCGACGCATGGAAGCTGTCGTCCGGCAGCGACGAGGTGGTGCTTCCGGTCGGACTCGGCGTCTCCAGGGCGGTGGCGGCTCCCGACAGGGAGGTCTACAAAAAAGTCATAAAAGAATTCATGGCGGTCTCCACGGCCGTCTGATTTTTGGTAAAATATACGTCGCAATGAAAAAAACAATCGCTCTTCTTGCCATTGTCGGCGCGTCGGCGTATGCCGCCACCGTGACCAACGTCAAGGTTAAGGCTCTGGACGGCTACGGCGGGGACACCTCCAGCGTGCTGGCCCGTTGTCAAACGAAGGAGGGGGCCGTCTACGACGAGGTGACCCTCACGCGCGACGTGACTTCTCTCAAGGACTCCGGGGAGTTCCAGGACATCCGCGTCGACGCCAGGCGCACCGACGACGGCGTGGAGGTGACGTTCGAGGTCTGGCGCAAGCTCCGCTTCCAGGGTCCGCTGGTCGTCAATGGCAATGAGGTCGTGAGCACTTCCAAGATCACAAGCGAGTCCGGGCTCAAGAGCGGCAGGCTCTACGGCACGGGAGAGCTGGCGGAGGCGGCCGACAAGGTTCGCGACCTCTACAAGCGCAAGGGCTATCCCGACGCCAAGGTTTCGCCCGTCCCCAAGGTGATGCCCGGCGGCAACGACGCGACGGTCACTTTCCTGATCGACGAGGGTGCCGAGGTCGACGTCGGCGAGTGGAAGTTCGACGGCGCCGAGAGCTTCGACGCGGCGGAACTGAAGGTTGCCGCGGACATACTCCCCTGGTGGAATCCGAAGGGATGGTTCATGGACGATCCCGCGTCCCCCGACGAGCTTGCCCAGGCGGCGGAGAAGGTCAAGACGTTCTATGCGGACCACGGCTATCTCGACGCCCAGGTCACGCCTCCGAAGCGCGAACCCGGCGAGGACGGCAAGACGGACATGGTGTTCGGGGTGTCCGAGGGTCCCAGGTACGTCATCGGCGACGTTTCCGTCACGGGCGTAACGCGCTATCCGGTTTCCGAGGTCATCGCCAAGAGCGACCTGCCGAAGGCCGGCGACGTCGCGAGCGCGAAGGAGCTCGCCGAGGCAGCGCACCGCATCGAGGTGGTGGTCGGCTCCGGCGACAGCGGTCTTGCGGATTCGCACGTCGTGGACAGGCGCATCCCGCGCGGGGACGAGAACAATACCGTCGACATCGTGTTCGCGGTCACCGAGGGCGTTCCCGTCGTCATCAACCAGGTGCGCATCGAGGGCAACGACTACACGAAGGACAACGTCATCCGCCGCGAGATCCTCCTCGGTCCCGGCGACCGCATGCTCGCCGACCGCGCCGAGCAGTGCAAGAAGCGGCTCGAGGAGCTCGACTACTTCTCCCGCGTCAGGTACTACCTGCGCGAGACGGACAAGGGCAAGGACGCCAACGGCGCAGAGTACCGCGATCTTGTGTACGAGGTGGACGAGAAGAACACGGGCAGCTTCATGGTAGGCGTCGCCGCCAGCTCCGTCGACTCCGTCTACGTCTACGGCGAGGTCCAGCAGTCCAACTTCGACCTCTTCGCGCCGGGCAAGCTCTTCCGCGGCGCCGGGCAGAAGGGCCGCGTTTCCGTGCAGGCCGGTCCGCGCATCCAGACGTACGAGGCCTCCGTCACCGAGCCGCACCTCTTCGGCCGGCTCCTCGAGCTGACGGTCGAGGGCTATCGCCGCCAGAGGTGGTACGACGAGTACGACATCATCCGCTCCGGCGGCGCCGTCACGCTCTCCTATCCGGTCAAGTTCTGGCCCACGTGGAAGCCGTTCGGCAGCTTCGGCGTCCGCGGCACGGTCGAGTTCATCGAGTTCGACGACATCGAGCACGGAGACTGGTGGTACGACGGGCACGTGGTGTCGCTCGACAAGGAGGACGACGACTACGGCGACGCCGTCGAGGCCGTGGCGAGGTTCTTCTGGACGCGCGACACGCGCGACAGCTTCCGCATGCCGACGACCGGAATGCGCAGCCAGGTGTTCGTCGACATCGCCGGCGGCGACAACGAGTACTGGCGCGCCGGCTTCAGCCACCGCAGCTACTTCACGGTGTGGGAGCGCTACCGCCACGTCCTCATGATGGCTGTCAGGGCCGAGACCATCGACGCGTTCTCCGACGAGGTGCCGATCTACGACCGCATGTTCCTGGGCGGACCGAAGTCCATCCGCGGCGTGGAATACCGCCACGTGTCTCCGTTCGCGCGCAAGTACCGCGACGACGAGCTCAAGAACGACTACATGCCGTGGGGCGGCCAGACGCTCTTCTGCGCGAACCTCGAATACACGATTCCGATCGTCAGGATGCTCCGTCTCGCAGCGTTCACCGACATGGGCGCCGTCGGCGAGGACGAATTCGACTTCGACATCTCGGACACCTTCGCGTGGACGTGCGGTCTCGGCATCAGGCTCGACATCCCGATGTTCCCGATACGCCTCGACTTCGCGACCCCGATAGAGAAGCCCGACCACGCGGACAAGGAAGTCTTCAGCTTCACGATCGGATACGATTTCTGACGGGACCGGGACGGTTTGGAACAATCCAGAAAGGAAAACAGATGAAAAGACTACTTGCGGCCGCCGTGGCGGCGCTTTCGCTGACCGCTCTCGCCGGCGGGCTCAAGATCGGGACGGTCGACATGATGCTTCTCGTCAGGAACCATCCCAGCTACGAGTCCAACAAGGAGCTCCTCAAATCCACCGAGAAGGACTACCAGAAGGAGCTCGACGCAATGCAGTCGACGCTCCAGGACATACAGGACGAAGGCAAGTCCGTGGCGGACGAGCTCAAGAACCCCATGCTCTCCGAAGCGGCCAAGAAGGCCTCCGAGAAGAAGATCATGGATATCCAGCAGCGCTTCGTCCGTCAGCAGCAGGAGTACAGGAAGAAGGCGATGGACAACCAGGAGGCGCTTTCCAAGCTCGAGGCCCGGCTTCTCAAGTCGCAGGCCGAGGACCTCAAGAAGCGCATCGCCAGGTTCGCCGAGCGCGAGGGCTACGACCTCGTCGTGGATTCCGCCGCTGCGCTGTGGGCGAAGTCCGATCTCGACGTCACCGACGAGATTCTCAAGGACATGAACGTCGACCCGAAGGCCGCCCGCGCCAAGGACAAGGATGAAGGCAAGTGAACTCGCAAGGGCGCTCGGCGGAACGCTTGAGGGCGAAGACGTCGAGCTCGTGGCGTGCGGCGGACTCGAGGAGGCCCGTCCGGGCGACCTGAGCTTCTGCAAGGACCCGAAGCACGTCAGGCTTGTCGAGACGACCAGGGCCTCCGCGGTCCTTCTTCCCCCCGAATGGGACAAGGGCGCGCCGTGCTCCGTCATCCGTGTTGCGGATCCCAACCACGCCTGCATGGCCGCGGCCAGGATCTTCGCTCCGCCGGATCCCGTCCGTGTCCCGGGCGTCCATCCGACGGCCGTGGTCGATCCTTCGGTGAAGCTCGGCGCGAACGTGCACGTAGGCGCGTTCACCGTCATCGAGAAGGGCGCCGTCGTCGGTGACAACGCCGTGATCGAGGCGCAGGTGTTCATAGGCGAGGGCTGCACCGTAGGCGAGGGCAGCCACATATATCCGCAGGTCACCCTGCGCGAGGGGACGAAGCTGGGCAGGTGCGTCATACTCCATTGCGGTGTCCGCCTCGGCGGCGACGGATACGGGTACAACACGACCTTCGAGAACGGGCTCCCGAAGATCGAGAAGATTCCGCAGCTCGGCAACGTCGAGCTCGGCGATTTCGTGGAGATCGGCTCCAACACCACGATCGACCGCGCGCGCATCGGGCGCACCTATATCGGTCCGCACACGAAGATCGACAACCTGGTCCAGATCGGACACAACGTCAAGGTCGCGGGCTATTCCGGAATCATTGCGCAGGCCGGCGTCGCCGGATCCTCGCAGATCGGGTCCGGCTGCCTCATCTGGGCGCAGGCCGGCATTTCCGGCCACATCAAGATCGCCGACGGCGTGCAGGTCGGCCCACAGGCCGGCGTTCCGCAGTCCCTGGACGGATCCGTCAAGTACGTCATCGGGTCGCCCGCCGAGTCGATGAAGGACTTCGGCGGACGCGTTCTCCTGCCGAAGATGCTCGCGAAGACGAGGGCCGAGGTCAAGGCGATCAGGGAGCAGCTCGCGGCGAAATGAAGCGGATCGTCATCCTCGGCGTCACGGGCTCAATAGGCACAAGCGCCGTCGACGTCATCCTGTCCCATCCCGACTCCTTCCGCGCCGTCGCCGTCGCGGCGCTCCGCTCTCGCGAGGCGTGCGAATCCGTCGCCGCGAAGCTCGGGGCGAAGTCCTACGTCGGAGAGGACGCCGCGCTGCGCGCGGTCCTCGAGAACGACGCGGACATCTGCCTCGTCGCGACCGTCGGACTTTCCGGGCTGGTCCCGACGCTCGCGGCGATAGAGAAGGGCATGGACGTCGCCCTCGCGACCAAGGAGGTCATGGTGATGGCCGGCGAGCTCGTCACCGCCGCCGCGAAGAAGAAGGGCGTCAGGTTCCTGCCGGTCGATTCCGAACACAGCGCGATCTGGCAGTGTCTCGGAGCGAAATCCGGTTCGCGCGAAGTGGATCGGCTGATACTTACCGCTTCCGGCGGACCCTTCCTGGACGAGCCGTCGGATCTCTCCGCCGTCACTCCCGGGCAGGCTCTCAGGCACCCGCGCTGGAAGATGGGTCCGAAGGTGACCGTCGATTCCTCGACGATGATGAACAAGGGCTTCGAGATCCTCGAGGCGCGGTGGCTGTTCGACATTCCCGTGGACAGGATAGACGTCGTCGTCCATCCCGAGTCCCTGGTCCATTCCCTCGTCACCTTCGTAGACGGCGCCACGCTTGCGCAGCTTTCGCCGCCGGACATGCGCGTGGCGATACAGTACGCGCTTTCGGGTCCGGAGCGGCTTCCGGGCGAACGCGCGAAGCTGGACCTCGCGGGCGCCGGCGCGCTGAATTTCCGCGAACCCGACCCCGGACGTTTCCCCGCGCTCGGACTCGCCAGGGATGCCGCCCGCGCGGGCGGATGCCGCACGGCTGTGCTCGCTGCGGCGGACGAGTGGGCCGTCGACGCGTTTCTCAACGGACGCATAGGCTATCTCGACATCGTGCGCACGGTGGAGAAGTGCGTCGCCGCGGCGCCGGACACGCCATGCGACTCGGTCGATGCGATTCTTGCAACGGCTGAGTGGACTCGCGCGAGATGTTCCGAAATCTGGTCCGTTGCTTGATTTTCTTCCGATAAAATGATAATATAACTGCCGATAATCTGGGAGAAAGTCCATGAGTTTTCACAAGATGCATCTGTTGGTCGTCGCGGTGGTGTGCGGCGTGTCCGCCTTTTCGGCGGAGGCGGCCACGATTACGCTTTCCTCCGATACCAATCTTACCTCCAGCATTACGATTTCGGAGGACACGACTCTCGATGGCGGAGGGTTCGGCATGACGCGCTCCGGAAGCCAGTGCATCACGGTGGACGGCGCGGCGCTGACGGTCCGGAACATAACGATTTCGGGCGGCATGAACATGATCTTCTTTGTCACCGGCGGCGGTTCGCTCACCCTTGCGTCGGGAACGACCATCACGGACATTTCGTGCTCCGGAGGCTATTCGCCGATCTCCGTCTGGGGCGGCAAGCTGACGCTCGAGTCGGGGTCGGTCATTTCAGGCTGCGTCAACTCCTACGTCCGCTCCACGGGCGGACCTGTCGTCGCCGGCGCCATAACGGTCTCCGAGCGACTCAAGGGCGGCACGACCATTCCCGCCTCGCTGTACCTCAACGGCGGAACCGTTACCGGGTGCAGGTCGTCCTTTGCGGGCGGCATAGCCGTCTCGGTCGCCTCGAAGGTGTATGTCGAGGGCGATGCGAACGTCACGGGCAATACGCTTCTCGACGGTTCCACCCCCAGCAACCTGCTCGTTCAGGACCAGAGCGGACTCGAGCTCACGTCCGCCTTCACGGGCAGCGTGGGCTACACGGCCGGATACAAGGCCGACGAGGCGTCCACCAACGTGTTCGGCTCCGCATACTCCGGGGCGACGGCCGAGGAAGCGGCGAGGTTCGTGAACGACTCGAACAGCGCGACCGGCATCGTGGAGGGGACGGTCCTCTACTGGAGCGTCGGTTCCGGCCAGCAGTACCAGACCGTGTATCCTGCGCCGATCGCCTTCAAGTCCATAACCCGCACGGAAACGGGATGGGAGCTCGTCGTGACAAACGTCGTTGAATACTGCAGCTACAGGCTTCTCGGCACTGCGGATCTCGCGTCGGACTTCGCCGGCGTCACGGACTGGTTCATGGCGGACTTCAGCGGCGAGTGGACCACGAACGTCGTCTCGGACGCCGATGCGTACTTCTGGCGCGCCGAGGGCAGGGAAGGCGAGAAGCCCGTCCACTGATGAAATCAGGATTTAAAGAGGAAAGACAGGAACCACATGGCAAAGGAAGCTTCGGACAAGGACGCCAGGAAGACGGGCAACACCGCACTCGACGCGGTGATGAGCCAGATCAGGAAAGAGTTCGGCGAGATGGCCATCATGCGTCTCGGCGACAGGGAGATAGAGGACATCCCCGTCATCTCCACGGGAGCTCTCTCGCTCGACCTCGCGCTCGGCGTGGGAGGTCTTCCGCGCGGACGCATCGTCGAATGCTACGGGCAGGAGTCGTCGGGCAAGACGACCCTGGCGCTCCACGTCGTCGCGAACGCGCAGAAGGCGGGCGGAGTCGCCGCCTTCATTGACGCCGAGCACGCGCTCGACCCAACGTACGCGAAGAAGATCGGCGTCGACCTCGACAACCTCATTGTCTCGCAGCCTTCGAGCGGCGAGGAGGCTCTCACTATCTGCGAGCAGCTCTGCAAGTCCGGCGCCCTCGACGTGATCGTCGTCGATTCCGTCGCGGCCCTGACGCCGCAGGCCGAGATCGACGGCAACATGGGCGACAGCCACATGGGGCTCCAGGCGCGGCTGATGTCCCAGGCGATGCGCAAGCTCACCGGCGTCCTCGCGACCACGAAGACGCTCTGCATATTCACGAACCAGGTGCGCGAGAAGATCGGCGTAATGTTCGGGAACCCCGAGACGACGCCCGGCGGCAAGGCCCTCAAGTTCTATGCGTCCGTCCGCCTCCAGGTCCAGAGGATCGGCGCCATAAAGAACACCGCCGGACAGGTGGTGGGCAACAGGACGCGCGTCAAGGTCGTCAAGAACAAGGTCGCGCCCCCTTTCACCGAGGCGGAGTTCGACATCCTCTACGCATGCGGAATCTCCTACGAGGGCTCCGTCCTCGACGCGGGACTTGCGCGCGGCATCATTGAGAAGCGCGGCAGCTGGCTGAGCTTCGGCGACGAGCAGCTCGCGCAGGGGTCCCTCGCCACAATAGAGTATCTCAAGGCGAATCCCGACATCACGAAGAAGATCGTCGATCTCGTCAAGACGACGCCTCCGAACCCGGCGCTCGCGAAGAAGAGATAATCGGTTTTATTCCCTGTTCACAGACCAGGAGAGGTGGCGGAGCGGTCGATCGCGGCGGTCTTGAAAACCGTTGACCCGCAAGGGTCCGGGGGTTCGAATCCCTCCCTCTCCGCCAGCTGAAGGCTGCCTAGGCGCGGGTTGGCCTGATGGCGACGAATTTCGGACGGACCGCGCCCCATTCGGCGACGAGGCGCCTGGCGAGCGGGGAGCCCGTCCTGCGGATGTGCTCGTCGAGGAGCGACAGCAGGTCGGATTCCTCGGGAGAGCCTGCTTCGATCGACGCAAGGTCCACGGACGCGAGATTGCAGCATAGGTCGAGCTTGCCGTCCTTGTCGAGCACATAGGCGATGCCGCCGGTCATTCCCGCCGCGAAGTTGACGCCGACGGGTCCGAGGACGACCGCCTTGCCGCCGGTCATGTACTCGCAGCCGTGGTCGCCGAGTCCCTCTACGACGAGCGTCGCGCCCGAGTTGCGGACCGCGAAGCGTTCTCCGGACTGTCCGTTGATGAAGACGCGTCCCGAGGTAGCGCCGTAGGCGATGACGTTTCCGGCGATGACGTTTTCCTCCGGCGCCCCGGTGAAGCCGGACGGCGGGGCGACGGTTACGATTCCGCCGGAAAGTCCCTTGGCCAGATAGTCGTTCGTCTCGCCGCGGAGATTGAATGTCACGCCCTTCGCGAGGAACGCGGCGAATGACTGGCCGCCGACTCCGCTGAAGTTCACGACGATCGAGTCGTCGGCGAGCCCCGGACACCTCGTCGCCACCTCGCCCGAGAGCTCCGCGCCGACCGTGCGGTCGACGTTGGCGACGGTGAAGCTGTGCGTAGAGCGTGGTGCCGGGGTCTGGTCCCCGGTCCGCCCGCCCGGAAAGACGGCCGGGAGAAGGACCCGGCGGTCGTAGTTCTCGAGCGGCGGCTTCGGCGCGGCGGCGTTGAACCGCTGCTCGCCCTCTTCACGGTAGAAGAGCTGTTTGAAGTCGAAACCGACGGCTGGCTGCTGGCTGCCGGCCGAGCCGTCCTCCAGGAGGTCGCTGCGTCCCACGGCCTCGTCGAGCGAGCGGAGTCCGAGGACGGCGAGCTGTTCGCGGACCTCTTCCGCCAGGAACCTGAAGAAGTTCTGCAGATGCTCCGTCTTGCCGGCGAAGCACTTGCGGAGTTCGGGCTTCTGGGTGGCGATGCCGACGGGGCAGGAGTTGAGGTTGCAGTTGCGGCACTGGACGCAGCCTAGCGCGGCGAGCATGGCGGTTCCGAATCCGAACTCCTCCGCGCCGAGAAGTGCGCCGATCACGATGTCGCGCCCGGTGCGGAGCTGTCCGTCGACCTGAAGCCTGACGCGCCCGCGGAGTTTGTTCTTGACGAGGGTCTGCTGCGCCTCGGCGAGTCCGAGTTCCCACGGGAGTCCGGCATGCTTCATCGACGAAAGCGGCGCGGCGCCCGTGCCGCCGTCGAATCCGGAGACGAGGACGACGTCCGCGTGGGCCTTCGCGACACCGGCGGCGACGGTTCCGACGCCGGCTTCGGACACCAGCTTTACCGAGACGCGGGCCTTCGGATTCGCGCATTTCAGGTCGAAGATGAGCTGGGCGAGATCCTCGATGGAGTAGATGTCGTGGTGGGGCGGAGGCGAGATGAGGGTCGTGCCGGGCTTCGCATGGCGGAGCCTGGCGACGAATTCGTTGACCTTGTGTGCGGGAAGCTGCCCGCCCTCGCCCGGCTTTGCTCCCTGGGCGACCTTGATCTGCAGGTCCTTTGCGGCGCGCAGGTACTCGATCGTGACGCCGAAGCGTCCCGAGGCGACCTGCTTGATGCCGCAGTTCCTGTCCGTGCCGAAGCGCTCGGAGTTCTC
>ODAJ012011553.1_pt1 | contig 10427 bp, 9 predicted proteins | sample 1539241 | NCBI WGS metagenome assembly ODAJ01 (sample SAMN02144231, study PRJEB22623) | gut metagenome | biome: sheep rumen | host: Ovis aries | place: New Zealand
CGCGCTCATACGGCTCGCGTATTTTAACTGCACCGTCGATATGCGCAATGAGGAGGCTAAGAAAAGCGGGGTGTCCTATTATGTAGGACTTCCTGTCACTTCCTCCGCCCTCGTCTTCCCCTTAGTCATGATCATCCATTTATTCAGCAGATGGAACCTTACGGTGATCTATTTTCTGGTCATGCTTCTGATGGCCATAGCCTTCGTCATGAACGTCAGGGTAAAGAAGCCGGGAAAGATCGGGCTGTTTATCCTTATCGTTATCGGACTTGTCGAATTTGCCGCATGCGTCTATGCCTTTAAAACCTCTATATGAGCATTCAGGATTTTTTATATAATACAAAAACAGGACGGATTCTCTTAAGGCCTCTTATCAGCAGGCCCGTCTCCGTGCTTTTGGGAGCCTTTCTGGACAGCAGGCTGTCAGCTGTCCTCATTCCTTTCTTCGTAAAAAAGCAGGGGATCAGGCTGAGTGATTACAGGCTTAAGGGTATAAAAAGCTTTAATGATTTTTTCTGCCGAAGGCTTAAGAAGGGTCTTCGGACTGTAAGCAGGGACATAAACGAGCTCATAGCGCCCTGTGACGGGCTTTTGAGCGTATACAGCATAAACGCTCTGACCGTTCTCAGCGTAAAGCAGAGCAGCTTTTCCATAGACAGGCTCCTTAAGGATCCCTCTCTTTCCGCGGGCTTCGAAGGCGGATATGCCCTGGTCTTCAGGCTGTGTGTAGACAATTACCACAGATATATCTATTTTGATTCAGGGAAGCAGCATAAAACCAGAAGGATAAAGGGGGTCTATCACACCGTGAGGCCCGTCGCCCTTGAAAAATATCCTGTATTTATCGAGAACAGCAGAGAATATACGGTGATCGATACAGAAGCCTTCGGACGGGCGGTACAGATGGAGGTAGGGGCGCTTTTGGTGGGAAGGATAGTCAACCTTAAAAGGGCTCCCGCTTATGTGAAAAGGGGCGAGGAAAAAGGATACTTCGAATTCGGGGGCTCTACCGTCATGATCCTCCTTCCTGAGGGTGCCGCAGAGCTTCGTCCCGATATTCTGAAAACACTGAACACAAACACGGAGCTTCCGGTACTGATGGGAGAGACTGTCGGAAGGGCCTGCCGTCATGATTAAGCCCTGTTGGGCTAATGAATGGAAGTCATACGATAGCAGGCCCCGCTCACCCTGTCTGCATCCCAGACCGGATCATTTCCTTTAATATCCCTTATTGCCCGTCAGTCACGTCCAAGGGCCTTTCTCATAGCCTCTATATACCGGGGATTTGTTCCGCAGCAGCCTCCGATATATTTTACCCCGTACTCTATAGCCGGAATGGTCTCCCTGACAAAGGTATCTATGTCATAGAGAGTACTGCTGCTGCCATCGGCCGCGGTTATCGGTATTCCGGCGTTTGGCTTGAAAATTATCGGGAGATCGGTGCATTCCCTGAATTGCTTTACGATCCCCATTGCCTTGTCAGGTCCCAGTGAACAGTTTAAGCCGATCGCCTTTACCTGCTCATAGGGCCTCAGACGTTCTGCAACATCCTCAGGTGAATTGCCAAACATGGTTTTCCCCACCTCTGCAAAGCTCAGTGAGCAAAAAACAGGTATATCATATTTAGCCGCTTCCTTTACCGCGACCTCCATCATGTTCAGGTCTATAAAGGTCTGAAACCAGATGTAATCAGGCTTTCCCGCCACTCCGGCCTTAAGTATCTCATTGTAGATAGCCGCGCATTCGTCCTCTTCAAGATCACCATAGGGCTCCAGTATCGCGGTAAGAGGTCCCGATGAAAGAATGGTTTTTACCGGCTCAGCCGAAGGAGAACCGGCGGGGATCCTGCCGTCGACAGCCTCATGCAGAAGCTCCATTGCCTTCTCAACCACCTCTGTTACATCATACCCGAACTTATCGGCAACTATCCTGTTGATACCAAATGTGTTGGAGAGTATCATCTCCGCGCCGGCATCCGCATATTCAACCGCAAGCTCCTTCACTATATCGGGAGCTGTCAGGTTATACTGCCATACCGGATCATTGTTTCCGGATTTTTCCCACAGGCTGGTCCCTACCGCTCCGTCAAGTAAAACTACATTATCCATTTTTCTGTTTCCTTTCTTCATACATTATGATAACCACTACATATACCTGTTCCGGCGCTCGCTTAACCCGTGAATCGCTGTACAACTACTGTATTATTATACAGAAAAAAAAGAGGGTCTGCCACCCTCTCGACCAAAAAAAACAGGATCGATTTTCGTTAACCGGTATAAAAAGGACCCGGTCATATCCCGGGTCCTTAAAACGTGTTTTTTTTATTCGGTCTCTATAACCTCAACTACCCAATAGCCTATTTCGTCACCATGCTTATCATAGGCTGCGATCTCTACGATTCCGGGATTTTTACCCTTCACGATCAATTTCTTTCCCTTCATTTTGCATTTGACGATGCCCGGCTCAGATACCTTAAATGATTTGATCTTTGCATCTGCCTTTAATTTTTCAGAGTCTTTTACCTCGATAGTATAATCTATCTGGAGCTGACCGTCTGTTACCGTTATAACCGCTGTTCCCGATTTAGAACCGTCTGAAGCAGTTATCGTCGCGGTTCCGACGGCTACTCCGGTAACGACCCCATCCTTAACGGAAGCAATCTTCTCATCGGAAGAGCTCCATGTCACAGCTGCTCCTGCGGAAACACCCTCTGCCGTAAGGGTAACGCTTTCATTGATATTGACTGTGGCTGATGAAGGTGTTATCACGATAGAATCAACCGGTACGGGAGTCGGCGTCGGTGTCTCTGTGGGAGTCGGCGTCGGTGTCGGTGTTGTCGTAGGCGTCGGGGTCGGCGTGGGATCATCATAATCATCGCTTCCGATCTTTACGGTATTGTTGACATCATCCATTCCCTCCTTAAACGCCGTGCCGGCAATAGGGAAGGCACTGGCAAATTCTCCGGTGCCGTAGGCTTTTTCCAGCGTGTGCGGCTGAGTTTTATCAGCAGCGTCAAAGTCGGAGCTTCCCTTAAGGAAATAATCATAGCTTATTCCTTCCGTGGAATCGTCCCAGGTTGCGTCAACGTAATACCATTTATCACCCAGTGCTACAATATTCCAGGCATGAGCATCGGCATCCCTTCCGGTGCCGGCCTTTCCGCCTACGAATTTGCAGGGAACACCTGCCTCGACACAGAGACGGTACATACATAAAGCGTAAGCATTGCAGAGTCCCTCTCCCTTAGACAGTGCGTTATACATGCTGGAATTTGCTTCAGGGGGCTCTCCCGTATAGGTGATCAGGTTGCAGACATAATCATGGATCGCCTTCACCTTTTCATAATTGCCCATTGAGGAAACTCCCAGCTCGGAAAGGATCCCGGGAACCTTCTGTTTAACGTAATTCGCCTGCTCAAGGGTCTCAAAATAAGGCAGTTTAAAGGTGACAACATCCCCATCCGCTTCGACCGAGTAAGCGTCACTGCTCAGATTCAGCGTAGCAGCCAGATAATCCGCGTCCTCATGAGTGCCCGGATCATCAACCATAGCCAGGGTGCTTTCAAAGAAGATGAAATCCCCGTCATTGATGATCGTTTCGATATCTGCCATGTCACCTTTGTACTTTACATCAAAGCTTGCTTCTCTCTTAACACCGTGCTCGCTTACGACCTTAGCAAGCTCCCTCAGGTCAGATGCCTTATCAGTCTTCGCAAATACGCTGAGCGGCATCAGGAGAAAAATCATTGCGGACAATACGGCCGCAGCCCCGGTCTTCCTTTTTAACATTCTTTACCTCCTGTTCATAAAAAGTTTTCCACCCTGATGAACGAACTCATCCGGGCAGCTGCCAAATGGAATGTATTATGTTGCACCAACTGAAATCTATTGTATCATTTTCGATTTTCATTTGCAATAAATTATGTGCGGCTTCTGTATCAAACCTTAGTAAAACACAAAAATGGGTGTTCCCGAAGGAACACCCATCTGTAAACCCTTATGAAGCTTAACGCCTTAGTATCCGAATTCCTGTGCCCAGTAGTGGGTGCCGTCGTCAGCCACATATACTGAGATCGCTACCTTTGTGAAGGAAGGATACAGGATATTTTCCTTATGCGTAGGGCTGTTCATCCAGCCGCTCATAACGGCTGAGGCATCATTGTAACCGAACGCGAGATTCTCGCCGCCCATTATGTCACTGTTTACCGTATACCACGGAGTGTTGTTGGGACGGGTATGTGAGAATAACGTCTCCTGCTCCTTGGCCCTCACATCCGAGCAGCTCTCGATATTCTGATCCCATGTAAGAGTACCGAGACCTGACCTCTGTCTTTCCTCATTCACAAGGTTAAACGCCCTTAGTGCCTCACTTCTGAGTGCTGCCGTATCGCCCGAGGTATCAGCCAGAGCTACTGCCTCGCTGTCAAAATAGTGTACGTTATCCGATGCTATATCGGCACTTGAACGAAACGCGGATTCATCCCCGATCGTACCTCTGTTGCTGAGATTCACCCCGATAAGGATACCGCATACGGTAAGCGGGACAACTACCACCCCTGCTATGATCCCGAGAAGTGTTCCCTTTTTCATATCTCTACCTCCTTGATAAATTATCTTGATTGCACCGGTCCGTAGGGAAATCGTGTGCTTCCGCGAAACCCCCGACCCGCGCCGATCCGTTCGGTATACCGTCCGGATCCTTCTCTTTATATACTTAACAGTCCGGTCCTTTCAGACTCATATCCGATATCTTCTTCTGATTTAATTATCACATATGCACTCTGAAAAAACAACGGCTTTATAAAATGTTAATGATTCAATCGACCTCATTTTCATTTACATTAATAAAGACTGCGGCAGTTCAGAGAATGGTCCAGAAAAATATAAAAAAAGGAAATTTTTCAGTTTCTTTTTATGATCCGCATGATCCCCATCCCTCTGGCATCCGGTCCGGTATGGGTCATTATGCTGCAGGAAAGCGGAACATAGAACACGGGATATTCCGGGAACGCCTCCTTTACGCTGTCAAACCATTTGTCGGCATCCTTCTTGTGGATACAGCTTGTGGCGACCCCTATCAGTATCTCGTTAGGTGAAAGGTCCTTAAACCGGGTAGCCAGATTAAGCCTCATGGCATCAATCATCTTTTCCTCACACTTTTTAATGCTTCTGGCTATCGTGACCGGCTCAAATTTATCGCCGGTGGTCTTAAGGATAGGCTTTACACTAAGGATATTGCTCACAAGCGCAGCCGCGGCAGAGCTGGCCCTTCCTGTTTTCATGAAATATTCCAGTGTGTCCACCGCCAGATAAATAATGTAATCTGATGCGTGTCTTTCAAGTATGTCCTTTATCTCCGCACCGCTCTTCCCCTTATCCGCAAGGTACCTGGCATCAAGCACAGAGCTTCTTAAGGAGATTGAAATACGCCTGTTGTCAACAACTATCACCTTTCCGTCATAATCGTCGGCAAAGCCAAGAGCAGAACTGCAGGAGCTTGACAGTCCGCTGGACATAGGGATATATACGATCTCATCATAGCCCATGGAGAGTATCCTGTCCCACTCATCGGTCATGTCCATGGGTGCCGGCAGCGAGGTGGACACATCATGCTTGTCAAGCAGGGCCTTTAAGTACTCATCAACGCTCAGGTTCTGGTCCTCATAGTAGTCCTTCCCGTCGATCACGACAGGCATCGCTATACAGAAAATACCCAGAGACTCCGCCTCTGCCTTGGATATCCCGCTGTTCGTATCCGTCATTATTGCAGTTTTCATATCAGTCTGTCCTTTTCTTTCCCCAGAAAAACAAAGCAACGGTTCCCGGCCCGGTATGACTTCCTATCGTGGTGCCGATGGAATTCTGAAGGACCTCTCCGTCTATATAGGGGAAGGTCTCCCTTATAAGCGCGGCAAGCTCATCAGAATCGTGTCTGCAGGCCGAATCATTTATAAAGACCTTTCCGTCATAGTTAAGACCCTTGTCGGCATTCTCCTTCATCCTCTCAAGGGTTTCCGCGATAACCTTCTTCTTTGTGCGTATCTTATATCTCGGTATCAGCTTTCCCTGATAGTCCACATTAAGGAGCGGACATATGTTCAGCAGGTTGCCGAAGTATCCCGAAACCTTTGAAACCCTTCCGCCTCTTATGAAAAAGGTTAGATCTGTAGTGAAGAACCAGTGGTGAAGCTCAAGCTTATGGTTCTCCGCCCATGCCGCAAGCTCTCCTGCCGTCATCCCCTCATCCCGCTTTGCCGCAAGAGTATCCATCAAAAGGCCGTAGCCGCCGCTTGCCGCAAGGGAATCTACGACATAAAGCTTCCTGTCCGGATATCTCTCTGAAAGTATGTCCTTCGCCACATTGGCGGAGTTAAGGGTACCGGATATTCCGCTTGAAAGCGTCAGATGGATAACATCCTTCCCGGCCTTCAGGAATTTCTCGAAATACCTTTCATACTCACCGGCACTCACCTGAGAGGTCCTCGTGGAAGCCCCCTCGCTCATCCTTCTGTAAAAGGTATCATAGCTCATGGACCGCCCCATGTCGTCAAGGTACTCCTGTCCGTCAAGCTCATAGTGAAAGGGAATATATTCGATCTCTTTTTTTCTGAGATATTCCTCCGTAAGATCTACTGTCGAGCAGCAGCTTAAAATATAGTCACCCATTTTCTCCTCTGTTTCCTCATCTCCCGGTAATGATCTGAGCGATCCTCCGGTAATCCGCTCCCGAGGGTATCTCAAAGCTTCCTGCCCCCACAAAACGGTCTATCCTTCTCGATATGAGATATTCATCGAATTTCTCCGCGCTGTCCACCACGCCGGCTCTTTCAAGCTGTTTTGCGGCCTCTGAGGAATCGCTGCCGCTTCTTATGGTTATCCTTGCGTCCTTTGAAGTCGCAAAGACATCAGCCTTTTCTTCCGTCCCCGAAGCCGCGGGCAATGCCTCCGATCCCGGGTTTTCATCGACGCTGCCGGTCTCCTGTTTTGTTTCCTCCGGTAATGGAGACGGGATGGCCGGAGCCTCCTCAGCAGTATCAAGAGTTCCGGAAACATTCAGCTCGTGTACTGATTCTCCGTTTACGCCTTCCTCTGCCTCCCCGGGTACGGTCTCGTCCTCCCCGGATACGGGCTCGTTCTCCTCTGCCTGTGCTTCGTAAGCGGGATCGTTTCCTGGCTCCTCAGCGGGGGTATCCTCACTTTCCTCCGAAAGATCAATATTATCAGGCTTTTCGGTATCGGCCTCATCCTCCTTTGCCACTCCTGTCACCGAAGGATTTATCAGGGTCTTTCCCTCCTCCACCATGCCAAGCCCGGCTGCCCTTGCCTTGATCTCCGCATCCGTCAGAGTCTCTTTTCTGTTTCCGAGTGTATAGCCCATGAGAAGAGCCGTGACCATGATACCCAGCCCCAGTCCTCTCAGATACAGTCTTAAACCCATATCATGCCTCATTTCTGCGCCGGCGCATCACCTATTTGAAAAGGTCGATGACCAGCTTGACCTCGCCGACTCCCAGGTTCAGCTCCTTTGCGATCTCTACGGTCGACTTTCCCTGCTCATGCAGCTCGATGATCTTCTGATTATTGTTCCTGCTTCCGCCAAAGCCCTTCATAAAGCTGCTGCTCTGCTTCTTGGGAACCTCAGGAGCAGGCTTCGGATCGTCGTCCTTTATAGTGTCTATCATTCCCGTTTCGGCATCATAGCCGATATCGTTCCCCTGAGGTACGTCCCTTAAGACCTCCCCCGGATCAGTAAGAGATATCGAGGAAGCCTCCACGGATTTAAAGCTGTCCGTATTCAGGGTGTTGAAAACGGGCTTTATGTCCGCTTCCCTCTGCTTTGCCTTCAGCATGTCTATCGCCGTCAGAGGCCTGTCCACCCTGGGAGGGATATACGGAGTATACGGTACCGTCTCATCGGCAGGCGGCATATCATTTGCTTCCGCTGCACCGGGATAAGGCTCGTAAACGCTCTGAGCGGCCTGTTTTACCTCTTCAAGCTTTCTGTTTGAGTAATCGTCCAGATTCTTCCTGAACTCCTCCGTACTGTACCTGGCGGCACTTGAAAAATCCTCCGCCTCCCTTACCGTGGCCTCAACCTTCCTGACAGAGTTGGATACATCGGCCTGCTTGTCGGAGAGCATGTCATACAGGAACATGACCTCCTTATGGTTCTTGTCTATCTCCTCCATTATCATGTTGGAGTAATCATTGACAGCCATTATCTTTTCATTGGATATCTTTTCAAGGGACCGTTCAGCCTTCTCCATGGCATATTCCACAGTCTCATCAGTTGCATCGTTTACCTTGAGCTTCATATTGTCAAGCTCCCGGTCCATAAGCTGCCTTATCCTCTGCTGCTCAGCCTCGGTATCGATCCCCTGATCATTCCGGGACTTATCCTTAATGAAAAAGCTTGCGACAAAAATAATCACTCCCGTACAAAGGAGTGCTATTTCCATTGGTGTCATATCCAAAATCTCCTTACAATCTTCATCATGAGAACCACAACACAGACCTGCGCCGGATCAGGGCCGTCAGCGAACGTCAGTATAAAGCCTTTATCCTTATATCCGCGCCCTCTTTCACAAACCTCGAATGCTGGGCAGGAGTCTTCAGCTCCTTCGTTGCGTTTAAGATCGTTATAACAGTCCCCGCGTAGGCCTCTCCCGATACCTTGACCACAGCGCTGTTCTCTCCCGCGGCCTTAAGCTTTTCCTGACAGGCCTCGCGTACCTTCTCTTCCTTTTCAAGAGCGCCGGAAAGAGCCTTATATTTGGCACTCAGCTGCTTCATCTGGTTAAGCTGGTCCTCAGAGAGCTTTTCACCCTTCTTAAGCCTCTGGCTGTAGGCCGCCAGGACCGGCTCTATCTGATCAACAGCCTTTTTTAACCTGGATATATCCCCATCAAGAGTATGGAGCTTTTTCTTCAGCTCCGGATCGGACCCTGCCTCGATATGGGTCTCAACGCCCATTTCGGAGCCGATGGACTTGGCTTCTATGCTTTTTGCGGCATGGACCCGTCCGCCCGTGATATTTCCCTTCTTACCGTTTACCTCAATATCTGTCTTTGCAACGACCTCGCTGTTTATAATGGCCTCCGCATGTACAAAGCCACCGGCGGTGACCCTTGCGTTCTCAAAGAACTTGGCAATGATGTTCCTGCCTGCCTTAAGCTCTCCCTTTCCCATGCCGTTCATGCCGCGGCCTATGACGATATCCTCTCCCGCCTCGATATAGGAGCCTTCTACAACGCCCTGTACCTCTACGGTGCCCGAGGCCTTTACCGAAAAGCCGCTTCCGACGCTGCCCTTTACACGGACATCTCCTTTATAATCTATATTTCCCGTGGCGGTCCCGACATCCTCAACATCGTAGACATCCTTAACGAATACCGTGTCCTCCACCAGGGTGACGTTTCCGTTTACAAGAGACCTAAGCTCCAGTCCGTCCTCGCTTATCTCAGTACTGTTGCCCGACTTGAAGGAGGGGGTATAAACATCCCTCGGCTTTACGCTCTTTCCATAGATATCGGTGCCGTCTTCCCCGTATACGGGAGGAATGAGCCTTGCAAGGACCTGGCCCTCGGTACAGGGATTCAGAACGTTCAGGTTCCTGAAATCAACCGTTCCGTCCGGATTAAGAGCAGGCTTCGTATCGGGCTTGGTGTTGAACAGATATTCGATCGACCCGTTCACACCCTGCTTAACCTCCTCACCCTGCGCAACCAGAAGGGTCCTGCAGTAATCCCTGTTTGCTATATAGGACGCGATGGTATCGGTCATAACGCCGAACACTATGCCCTTTACTTTGAGATCGTTTATTATCTCGGCCTCAGTAAGCTCGTTTCCACCCTCGGAAGGTGCATAGAACCTTGCATACGCCTTCATGAGATCATCCGAGACCGTAAGCTCCATCGCCTCCCCCTCGGGATAGCCCTTTGAGGTGTCCAGCTTAGCGACCTTCATCTCATCCTTCGCGCTGTCTATGGTCGATTTAAGCTTTACGACATCCACAGGATAGTTTCTTGCGGAAAGATACTCCTTAAGCTCATTAACGTCTACCGCTTCACCGTCTTTTTCGGGAGGGAATATCTCCACAAATCTGCCCGAGCCTGTAAGCCTTATCCTGAAATACCCGTTCTTTCCCATTCTCTCCTCCTGAGACGGTCCTGTAAAGCCCTCTCTTTCACATAGAGCCCGCAATGATACCCATGTAAGGTCCCATTTTCCCCTTCATCTTATTAAGAGCCTTAGTGTGCAGCTGTGATACCCTGGATTCCGATACCTCCAGGATATTGCTGATCTCCTTAAGTGTGAGATCCTCGTAATAATACAGCTGGATGACCCTCTGTTCCTTTTCGGTAAGCAATAAAAGTGCCTCCCCCAGGACCTTTTTCAGCTCCTCCTTCTCTACGGCCTCCTCCGGAA
>ODAJ012185867.1_pt1 | contig 10426 bp, 8 predicted proteins | sample 1539241 | NCBI WGS metagenome assembly ODAJ01 (sample SAMN02144231, study PRJEB22623) | gut metagenome | biome: sheep rumen | host: Ovis aries | place: New Zealand
CCGCCGGTCATGACTTCCCGGTTCCTGTCTTCCATCTTCATTCTCTCCGTCTCGATCCTTCCCGCAGTTATGGTCTGAGGTCACAGGCAGTCAGGACCTCCTGCAGGATATCCCGCCCGGCCTGCCTGTCTGTTTTTCAGCTGTCCGTTTATTCTGTACGTTATTCTGTCCGCTTATTCTGTACGTTTATTGATTTCCGCGTCATTCATCTTTTTTGAGGATCTTTCGGGCAGCCCTCTTGGCGGCCCCGTAGATTCCGGTTTTATAACAGAAGCGCCTGGCCGCCCTCTCCAGCTTTCTCTTTGCGTTGACAGGGAAATAGCGGTCAAAGAGGGCCGCGGCGTCCATGCAGGCGGCGTCCTCGAAAAACTCCTCCCTGCGGGGATTGCCGTTCACGCTGTGGAACATCTCCCGGACACCGGCCGTCAGGCGGTCCGGCTCCACCTCCAGGACCCGGCACAGGCCCCGGATCTCCTCAAAGACCCTCCGGCCCTTGTCCGTGTGGATCAGGACCCGGCTGGTCCCCTTGTCATCGTCCAGCCTCTTGTCGAAGGCATAGACCGGATAGCAGTCCCAGATCGTGAAGTCGCTCTTTCTGTAGCGCTTTTTGAAGCTGCAGGCATAGCAGGAGGGCCGGTCACAGATATCCGAAAAAAAGGCCCTCAGCATGGGGTCGGTATCGATGCCCTGGGCATAGATCTCCTCCCCCGCCTCATCCAGCAGGGTCATGGTGGAGTACTGGTAGCCGAAATGCTTGTCCCGGAATTTCGCGTCCCCGATCTTCCTGCCCAGCCTGGCCTCCTGCATCTCCAGGTAGCGGTCCCAGACCAGGGGCGAGGGCACCGCGTGGCAGACCACATCGACGGTCAGGAGGTTTTCATAAGGCTTTTGCAGATAGCCCAGCAGGCCCTCGATCTGGCAGGGTGTCCCGCTGTAGCAGACCAGCCTGCCCGCCTGCAGCAGGTCCCGGACCTGGCGGAAGCTGGACCCGGTGTCGCTCTGCACATATTTGCTGCCGCGGAAGGCCGAGAGGTCCCTCCCCTTCTCCACACCCCTGTGATGGACGCGGAGCTTTTCGTCAAAGGCGGCTCCGAAGACGACGCCGCCCCTCTCCAGGACATAGCGGGCGATGGCCGTAAAGGCTCCGCCCGACGTGCTCTCCCGGCGGACGGCCGCCCCCCGGTACTGAAGGAGCCAGGCGGTCTGGTCAAAGGGCCTGTCCTCCCCCGAATGGAGGACCGGACATACCTTTTCGCAGAGCCCGCAGCCGACACAGGCCGCGGCATCGATCTTTGGATAAAGAAAGCCCTCCTCGTCCGCCTCCATGGCGATACAGCCGGCGGGACAGACATTCGCGCAGGCTCCGCACCCGCAGCAATCTTTTTTCTCTCTGATCTCGATCATCTTCCCTCCCCTTTCCGGAGGCCTGGTGCGCCGTCACACCGGCCCGCGATCCATGCATGCAGACAAAAACGGACTGCACCGTGCGGCCTCTGACAAACCGCGATGCGTTTTGTTGCCGCGCCGGCGCAATCCGCCCTGATCATTATTTATTCTTCATCACGCAATACCCGTGACTTCAGTCGTGGGATACGCGCGCAAAAGGGAAACTTGCTTCATCATTGGTAACAATCCGCAACCCCATCTTGCAGGTGCTTTGCACCTGCAATCCCAGGCTGACAAAAGCCGCGGGGTCCTGAACAGATTTAATGATTGTGAGGGATATCCCCTGCTTCCGCGAAGCCCGGCACGGCCGGGGCTCCGGCTTCCTCCCGGGTCTGTCCGGATCCGGTCCCGGACCTGTCCGGCCTCTTCTTTTTCGGAGCCTTCAGAAAGCGGCTTCCGGAAAAGGCCATCAGGGGAAAGACATTGTAATAGTATTCCATCAGGTGGTGCTCCATCACGCAGGCAGCTGCCACCAGGGTCAGGAGAAATATGAACCCGTAGTTCCCTGCGGCAAAGCAGCGGATCTGGGCATAGGTCATGGTCATCAGGATCAGGACAAAGAGCATGATCCCCCCGATGACAAGGAGGCGGATGTAGGAGCAGTCGACAAAAAAGTATTTGTCCCAGCCCGGCAGGTTGGTGGTCCGCCCTCCGAAGCCGTGCTCCTCGATCTTGGTCCCGAACAGCGTGAGGGGGTTGTCCCTGAGGGCCTGCTGGTTCATCTCCAGGCGGCGGATCAGGGAATACTGGAGCTTTTTGCGGAGGTTCTGGTCGTCTCTGTTAAAGCCCAGGGTGACCGCAAAGGAAAGAACCGCCAGGATCACGTAGGAAAAGACCGCTCCGGTGCTGATCAGCCTGACCGCCTTGCCGTGATGCCATTTTTTCGTCATCCTGTAGACGATCAGTCCAGCGATCAGCAGAAAGCAGCAGGCGATGTCCGCCTGGGCCTTGGTCATCAGCATGATGGCGCTGACCAGGATCATCACGACATATTCCGCCAGCCCCAGCGATTCCAGCCGCAGCATGGCATAGATGATCATGAGAAAGAGGATATGGGCGGCGCAGTCCGTGCAGTAGACGATGCCGAAGGAGTGCCTGCCGCCCTCATAGACCAGGTCCTCTATGACCCCCAGCTGGGAGGCCGCGAAGGCGGCCGCCATGATCGCCGTCCCGATGCTGAAGGCGATGGCCAGAAGGGCCTTGAAGGACCTGCCTGTCATCCCGACGATCAGGACACAGAGAACATAATATCCGTATTTTCCGGCTCCGGCCTTCCAGTGCAGAAAGCCCGCCGCCAGGATCAGGGCCTCGAAGACCAGCAGCCGTATATTTTTCTGCAGGAGGACCGCGACGATGCCGCAGACAAGGGCCAGGCCCACAGCCAGGTGGTACCACCCATCCATCCGTTCCTCAAAGGCATCTTCAAAGCCCTTTTTAAACATGGTGGTGTTGATAAATTCCCAGCTGTAGCAAAAGGAAAAGGCCAGAAAAAAGAGGATATCCGTGACGCCGGTGACCGTCTCCCTGGGTCTTCCGGACAAAAGCCCCTCCCTGAGCCAGACTTGAAGCTGTGTCAGATTCCGTTTAAAAAATGCCCCCATTAAAAGCTTCCCTCGTATTTTTCACCAAAATATTTTGCCTTCAGGAAAGAAGCTGCTTTTTTGTACCACATGATCTTTTCCGTGTAGACCGTCGGAAGCTCACAGATCCGTTCTCTGGGTATATAGGAGACTGCGATCTGGCGGTCCAGCCAGACATTGAGGATGATCTCGCTGACCCTTCCGAAATACCGGCCCTGGTAGAAGGAGAGCTCGGTCTTGCCCATCTTTTTGGACAGGGCAAAGAGGATGTCAAAGAGCCAGGCGCAGTATTTGTCGGCCAGGTCTCTCCGCATGATCATCATATTGAACATGTAGCCGTATCTGCGGCGCATGATCCTGTCAAAGGAGGGCAGGTACTCGGGACACCTCTCCGCGATCACCTCCCTGGTGGCATCGAGATGCTCCGCATAATGCGTATGGGCATAGTGCGAATACAGGGTCTCGATGAAATACCGCCGTTTTCTGGGCACAAAGACCCAGTACTGGCCCAGCAGAGGTCTGAGCTCGGCTCCGGTGATGATATTGTCAAACGGATCCCTGCTCTTCTTTTTGCGGCAGAAATGCCTGCGGTAATGGACCAGGCCGATGTAGTCCGCCTTCAGGTTCTTCCATCCCCAGTAGAGGCCGGTCAGTTCACAGTAGCCCGGGTTGAGTTCCGAGATATTGTCCCCTGTGTTGTCCTTTGTCCATCCGAGGTCCAGCGGACCGCCCTGATCATCTACCTTTCCCTCCGCTCCAACGTGCAGGGGCAGGTAGATATCATCCGACGGCATTCTGTATTTTTTATGTGAAGCAACAAGGATTTTTACGATCGGTGTACCCATTCGCTTTTGCCCTTTCATTCCGGGAGAGGCCCGGCGCCCTGCGGGGTCTCCGGTTCTCCGAAAATTCAGTCTGTTATTGGTATATCTGCTGCCGGACCTCCGTTCAGTCCGGCCTGTCAGTCAGATCAGTATTGATTTTGTCCTCGAGCGCGTCCGAGAGGAAGCGCCAGGACCGGCTGCGCAGTCTGTCGATCCTTTTGTGGACTCTCTCAAAATCGACCGGCAGCTCCATGCACTGCGCGGCGGATTCGTCGCCGGTCAGGAGCCTGTTTTCCACGCCGCACTGGGAGAGCAGGGTATCCAGCCTGCTGTTGGTGGACTGCCTGGTCTTTCTCATGTACCTGCGGAAGGTGAAAAACTTCCTGCTGTAGAGCATGGAAAAGGCTGTGCAGTGGTAGGAATCCGTACAGACCCACTCCGCGTTGCGGATCAGGTTCAGGAATTCAGAGGGGCCGATCTCCCAGGGGGTCTCATCCGCGTAGCCCTCGTCGCAGCGCACATATTCATCCACATGGGGCAGGGCGATGATCCTGCATCCGGTGGACTGCGCCAGCCGGGAGGCGAAGGCGCGGTGTCTGGGGTTGGTCCCCAGAAAATAGCAGAAAATATATTTTCCGTCCGCCAGAGGCCGCTCCTCCTGGACGCTCATCCACTCCTCCCCCGTAAAGAGGAGGGTGGGGTCGGACACGACCGGGACCCGGCGGCCGCTCAGTCTTGCCACGAGCTTCTGGCCCGACCGCTCCCGGACGCTGATGTGCCGGATTTTCGGCAGGAAGCGGGCAGCTGCCCTGGCGCTGGCCGGTGGCAGCTCGGCCTGGCCGAAGCTGGTCGCGTAGGCGATGGTATTGACGGTTTCCGGTACGAAGCTGAGGGTATAATAGTCCGCAGCTATGTTGGCGGGGAGCCAGAGCTGATCGCTTCCCACGACTACGGCGCCGTAGTTTTCCCGGCAGGCCTCTGTCAGCTCCTCTCTGGACTGATAAGCGGCCGACATGCGGAACCGGGCCTCTTCAAATCCGGCAAAGGCGGCCAGGCGGGCCTGGATCATCTGCGTGTAGCTGCCCCTGGACAGGGTCCTCCGCAGTCTGGCCAGGGCCATGCCGGCCTTGGACAGGAGGATATCCGACGTCAGGGCCGCCCGGGCAAAATACAGCATCTTGGCCCGGCGGATCTCCCTGTTCAGGCCGTCGATCCGGATCGTCTCATTGTCGATGCCGAGCTTGTCCAGCGCCATCTGGGTCGCCAGGGCCTGCAGCATGCTTCCATAATTCGGTTGGAAATAACAGGAGACGATCGCAGTCTTTTTCATTGCCACCCCTTTACCGGCGCCCTTTGTCCCGGGACCTGACCCCGGCAAGAGCCTCCTCATAGATCTCGCGGTATTTTTCCGCCATGATCCGTGTGTTGTACTTTTCTTCTATGTCCTTTTGGGCCCGGGAGGTGATCTCCTCGAGAAGGCCGGGGTCCTCCAGGGTGCTCCTGATCCTCTCCACGAAGTCATCGGCATTTTTGCAGACAAATCCGTTGACTCCGGAGGAGATCACATCCCTGCTCCCGATCACATCATTGACCAGGCAGAGTTTTTTCATGTACATGGATTCGAGGAGGGACATGGGCAGGCCTTCCCACAGAGAGGTCAGGATAAAGATCCTGGGAGACATGGAGCAGCGCAGGGCCTCCTCGCGGTTGAGCCAGCCGGTCACCTCGATATTGGGCGCCTCGAGCACATCGCGCAGTTCCCCGTCGCCGATCCAGACAAACTGCAGGTCAGGCATCTTCATGGCGATCTCATTAAAGAGGGCGGGATTTTTCTGGTAGCAGATCCTTCCGAGCGTAAATACCTTCTTCCTGTCCTCCTCGCAGGAACCGATCGACTCCATCATCTTTTCCATCTCATCGATATTGATCCCGTTGTTGACGAAACGGGCATTGGAGGTCAGGCGGAGGGTCTCCCGGTGCTCGCCCTCACTGCAGCTGATCGTCGTGCACTGCCGGATCGCGGACAGCTTCTCCACCATCTTGTAGGACAGGCGCCTGGTCACATTGTAATTGGACATCAGGAAGCTGTAGCCGTGAGGTGTATAAAAGAGCGGGATCTTCTTTCCGTTGAAGGCCCAGCGTCCAAGCACGCCGGCCTTGGAGGAATGCAGATGGATGAGGTCGGGCTTCACCCGGCGGGCGATCTTTCTGAGTTCCATAAAGGCCCCCAGATCGTGCCGGGGATCGATCGAACGCTCAAAATGGCGCACCCGTATCATATGGACCCGCTCATCGAAGTACTTGCGGAAATCATCCGGCGTCTGTCTCCGGATCCCGTAAGCGACATATATATCGTAATAATCGACAAGTTCGTTACACAAACCAACGAGGAAGGTGAAAACACCGCCTCCCATTGCCTCCGCAACAAACAAGATCTTTTTCCGATTTCTGCTCATCTGCTATTCTCCATTCAGAGCGCGGGAACTGCCGCCCGATGACTTGGTCATCGCCGCCAGGCCCCTGACTTGACAGCCGTCCGCTGCCGGACAACTGCCGGTGCGGGATCTCTCCTTGCGGATCCCGCCCATAACATTTCTATTTTATATGAACGAATAGTTTTCTGCAAGTCCGCGGTAAGAAAGGTATATTGGTTAAAGGAGTCCCCTGAGGTCTCTCCTGCCCCGGGGCATGAGGACGGCCGCGAGGAGGAAGCCGCAGATCAGGCCTCCGACGTGGGCGGCCTGGTTGACGACGGGGTTGACCTGGCCGCTGTAGAGCATGAAGACGGTCATCAGTCCTGCCCGGCCCACCAGGCTTCTGAGCCGGGGAGACAGACCCCGGTCCTGTCCGCGGGCCTCCCGGCTCCGCCGGCTCTCCCGCGCCTCCTCCAGGATCAGCCAGAGCAGGGTGCCGGTCACGCCGAACACAGCCCCGCTGGCCCCGATCGAATAGCTGTAGGACCCGCTCAGATAGTCAGCCAGGATGGAAGCCAGATTTCCGCCGATCCCGCTCAGCAGGTAGAGCAGACCGTAGCGGAAATGGCCCAGATTCCGCTCCGCGATCTCACCGCCCGCGAACTGCATGATCATGTTGTTCATGAGGTGGCCTGCGTCCGCATGCAGGAAGATTGAGGTGACCAGGCGGAAAAAGTCCTGTCCCTTCAGGATCAGCGGCGCATAGAGGCCTCCTCTGCGGTAAAAAAAGTCCGCCCCCTGTCCCCCCGGGGCGAGGACCACCCCCGCCGCGAAGACCAGGACATTGACCGCGATCAGAAAATAATTGACAAAGGGCACGGATCTGCCGTCCCTTTCGGAGCCTGTATTCATATCTGTATGGAATTCCTCCTGTCGATTCATCTTATCTGTTTCTGTATGATAGCACACAGGTCTCCGGCCAACAAGGCATTGCAGTCCGGACTGTCTCCATACGGGAAAAGCCCGGCGGCCGTCACCGGCTGCCGGGCTTTCCCTGGGATGTAATAATGCTTAGGGGGGTAATGGTCGTCAGCTCTCGCTGACACTTGCATAGTACCACATTGAAAACGATTGCAAAACACACATTTTCAACAAACTTTTCATCGATTATCATGGATTCTTTGGGCATATAAACAATTATTTGTCAAAAAGCCCGCAAAACAGGCCATTATTGCACGCACTTAATGCACGCGCCGTGCAAATTACACGCTTGTACACGCGCAAAATCCCATTTACAAAAATATAAACAGACCCGAAAGCACGCCCACGAGATAGCCCACAGCGACATCAGAGGGATAATGCACGCCGCCCAGGACCCGGACCAGGGCTGCTGCCGCCCCGACCAGCAAAAGCAGGATCCCCACCGTCCGGGAGACCGGCAGCCATGCCATGGCGATCACGGCGGTGGAAAAGACATGGCGGCTGGGCATGGAATTTCCCCTGGTCTCCTTGTGGATCAGAGGGTCGATCCTCCAGGTCTCATAGGGGCGGGGCCTGTTGATCCGGGCCCTGACCAGGGTCAGGAGACAGAAGGAGATCCCGGGCACCAGGATCGTCCGCACAAGCTGCCCCCACCGGCCCGTCACAGCCAGGAGGACCAGGAGGAGCGGATAGGCGGCATAGACGACCCCCGTGGCGGCCTTCGAGACCGCGCGCAGGGCCAAACAGGCCGCTCCGCTTTCGCGGATGCGGCCTGTGAGCTGCTGGTAAAATCTGTCGTAGTCTTTAAATTCACTCATTATTCTTCCGTGATCTCGGCATTGCCGGTGTCCTCGCCGGCATGCTCGGGCTCGCCGATGGCTCCGGGTTTGACCTTGCTGACAATGACGCGGAGCTTGCCGTTGGGATCCGCGGGGATCTCATCGAGCCACTCGTACTTGATCTTGAAGGAGGGATCCTTGAACATGGCCATGAGCTTCTCGTCCAGCATTTTGACGATCTCCTCCTGCTTTTCGACAGGGGTATCGGGATTGCGGACCATCATCAGGGTCAGGTTCTCATAGTCCTCCTGCACGATCCTGTAGGAGATGATCTCAGGCACATAGTTGACGATGCCGGAGATATTGCCCCACTCCGTGACGCTGCCGTCGCGGTGATGGATGACGTCGTTCATGCGGCCCTGGACGCCCCTTGCGAAGCGGAGCCCGCGGCGCATATAGCTGTCGAGCTGGTCATAGGAGGTATAGTTGATCAGAGGCAGCTCCGTCTTGTAGAGAGGCGTGATGACCGCCATGCCCTTGAGGGCGGGGCCGGACAGGTCCTCATTGTAGACGTTGACGACAAAGAGGTCGCTGTTGACCTGGTAGTATTTCTTGCCGGGGATGCGGATGACGCAGGAACCCGTCTCGCCCATGCCGTAGGCATCGATCAGGCCGGGGCCGAAGACCTCCTTGAGCAGGGCTCTGGAGGGATCGTCGAGCATCTCGCCGAAGGGGGTGTAGAAGGAAGGCTTCCACATATAGATGTCATTTTCCTTGACATACTTGGCGATCCGCATCAGGAGATTCTTGTGGTTGTAGAGATAATCCGGCTCATAGGCATTGATCTCGTTGACCAGGGTCTGGGTATCGACGCGCTCCTTGATGGTATCGGACATGTACTTGCGGCGGAGGATCCCCAGCTTCTGGATCGGGGAATCAAACTCGCTGACAGGGCCGTGCAGGGAGTTGGGGCGGCACATGGTCTTGCCGGTAAAGGGATTGAAGCCCCCGTAGCCCATGGTGCGCAGCCAGTTGGCGATGACCCAGCCGTATTCCTGAGGGGAAATGAGCACGCGCAGGGGGCGGCCCGTGGAGCCGGAGGTAGGCGATACATGCCAGTATTTATACTTCTCGGGATATTTCTCGGCCTCCTCATCCATCCATTCACGGACCTGGTCCTTGGTCAGAAGCGGGAACTTGTAGAGGTCCTCTGCGCAGTGATAATCGTCCGGGGTCGTGCCTGTCTGCTCGAAGCGGGCGCGGTAAAAGGGAATTTCATAAGCAGCCTTCATCAGCTCGTGCACGCGCTTGTTCTGCAGCTTCAGGATCCGGTCGCAGTTCTTGCTGTTGACCGGCTTTCTCTCGACCTGGGCGTAGGCCTTGAGCGCATAGACATGTTCCAGCTTATGATCAAGTTCATAGTTCCGCATGATAAAATCCTCCCTTCAAATGGTTCTAAAGATATATTACCAGAGGTATTTTTATGCCTTTCCCTGTTGTGTTTTACCGTTTGGAATACGGGTACCTCATACGACCGCGGCCGCAGCGTCCAGCGCTGCCCTGATCACCTTGTCCATATCAAAATACTGATAGAGGCCGAGCCTTCCGCCGAAGATCACATTCTTTTTCTGAGCGGCCAGCTGTCTGTACTTCTCATACTGGGCGTTGTTTTTCTCATTATTGACGGGATAATAGGGCTCCATGCCGTTCTCCCAGGCAGCCGGGTATTCGCGCGTGATGATCGTGCCGGGGATCTCCTCTCCGCTCTCGGAATCCTTTCCGAATTCAAAGAACTTGTGCTCGATGATCCGGGTGAAGGGAACGCTGCGCTCGGTGTAGTTGACGACAGCATTGCCCTGGTAGTTGTCCGTATCGGGGAGCTCCTCCGTCTCAAAGCGGAGGGACCGGTATTCGAGCGGCCCGTAGCACTGGTCAAAAAATTCGTCGATCATGCCCGTGTAGAGCACCCTGTCAAAGGTGTCCTCTCCCATGGAAAAGACCGTCCCCTGTCCGTCCGCTGCCGGGACCTCTTTGACCGAGGTCTTGAAATCGGTATCCAGCCGGACCGGGATCCCCTCCAGGATCCTCTCGACCATCTTTGTATAGCCGCCGACCGGGATGCCCTGGTAGCGGTCATTGAAATAGTTGTTGTCATAGATGAAGCGGACCGGGAGTCTGCGGATGATGAAGGCGGGAAGCTCCGTGCAGTCCCTTCCCCACTGTTTCTCCGTATAGCCCTTGACAAGCTTCTCATAGATGTCCCTGCCGACCAGGGACAGGGCCTGCTCCTCCAGGTTGCCGGGGTTTGTGATCCCGGCCTCGCGGACCTGCCTGTCGATCATCTCCCTGGCCTCCTGAGGCGTCCGGATCCCCCACATCCTGCTGAAGGTATTCATATTGAA
>ODAJ010797958.1_pt1 | contig 10425 bp, 7 predicted proteins | sample 1539241 | NCBI WGS metagenome assembly ODAJ01 (sample SAMN02144231, study PRJEB22623) | gut metagenome | biome: sheep rumen | host: Ovis aries | place: New Zealand
ATTTAGCCATTTGGACAGGTGAAAAAGCATTATATAATTGACCAATAGCTGCTTGAATTGTGTAACCAGCGGTCCAAACATCCCCACTTTGAATAGTATCAGGAGATGCTAGATTTCCAGTAGCTTCATCTGGAAGTTCAATTCCAGTTTTTTGGCCTAATCCTAAACTACTTGCTGTACCAGCAAGGTTCTTTATACCTGTAAGCCTTCCTGTTTCGTAGAAGAAATAGTTGCAAGAATGTTCAATTGCACTTGTTACATTTTGAGCACCATGTCCACCTCTTAACCAACACCATGGTTGATAGTCATCAAAATGAGTATAATGTCCTTTGCATGTAATATACGAACCTGTTCCAATTGCTCCGCTTTGAAGTCCAGAAAGTGCTGTAACCATTTTAAATGTAGATCCAGGAGCAGAAATGTCTGATATAGCTTTATTAACTAATGGATGTCTGCTATCGTTTAAATAATTATTCCAGTTTGCAGTACTAATTCCATCTGTAAATAATGCAGGATTGTAATTAGGGTAACTCGCCATCGCTAGAATTTCTCCAGTTTTAACATTAATTACAACTGCTGCACCTTGATCAGCTTTTCTCGCACCATATAATTTTCCGGTTTGCATATTGTATATATCATCAGCTAAAGCTTTTTCTGTAACTTTTTGTAAATCAGCATCAATTGTTAATACTACATCACTTCCTGATATTGCTTCTTTCGAAACATATTCATCAGTTACGACTCCTTCAACTGACATATCAACTTGTCTAATTCCGTCTGTGCCTTTTAAGTATTTTTCAAAAACCTTCTCTACTCCAGCTTTTCCAATGTAGTCATTCATATCATAACCAGAATTTGCTTTTAATTCACTATCACTAATTGGGCCTACATATCCTAAAATATGTGATGCCAATTCTCCATAATTATATTGAGTAGTTGGTTTGCTAGAAGTACTGATTCCTGGATAGTTTTCAGACATAACATTTAAAGTATCTCTTGTAACATTTCCTATATTCTTAGCTATAGTAACGCTTCTGGTACTACTATAACCATTTAATTCTATTGCATATCTAAGAGTTATTACTCTTCTATCATTTTCTAGCGAATCTGTTGAAACTTTATATCTATTTTTAAAATAATTAAAGGCTTCTTCTTCTGTTGCACCCTCATTAATTTTATTAGCTTTTTTCCAACTTTCAAAATTACTTCCTACGTATGTATAAGGATCAATTTTTATTGGAAATTCATCAACATATTTATCACCATTTGCTTCTAAAGTTTGTGCAAATAGTAAAAGTGATTTATTTAGAGTATCGGTATCAATTTTAGTCTTGTAGATTTCCACATTATATTCAACAGTTGTGGAAACCAACTTATTACCAGAAGAATCTAGTATGCTACCGCGAGCTGCTTTCAATGTAGTTTCTCTAGTAAGTCTCGTATTAGATTCAGATCTATACTCTTCGCCGTGAACAATTTGAAGGTTAAATAGCCTTATAAGTAAGATTATTCCGACAATATAAATCATTACCATAGTAATATTAAATCTTACATTGCCATTTCTCTTATCGTCCATCAATCTTCCTTTCTAAAAATATCTTGTAAGTAATTTTTTGCCTTTAAATATATTTTCGATATAATATCCCGCTTTCTTAATAATCGGATAAAGCAAAATTATTAAAACAGTATTATATATTATTTCTACAAGTAAAATAATTATAAACCTTAAAATCTGTGGGTCTACATCAAATTTCATACAGCCAAAAGAATAATATCCTATTTCAAATAAAGCTGTTGAAATCATATACATTATTATTATTGAAATTAAACTATCTTTTGAAAAATTCTTATCAAAGTATTCGCCTAATAGGCCAACTAGACTAAGTAATACAGTGTATGGTCCTATTATTTTTCCTATTAAGCAATCTATAATAAATCCAAAAATTGCACCAAATAGAGCACCCATTTTCTTTCCAACAAAAAGCCCTATTAGCAGCACTATTCCTACAAATAGATTTGGAGATACTCCTCTAATAGTAAACCATGAAAAAAGATTAACTTGTAAAAAATATGTAATTATGAATGATAAAATAATTATCATTATAGCTTTAAATTTCTTCAAGAATCTCCTCCTATGTTTATGAATTAACTCCAGTAATAACTAAAACACTAGATATTGTATTGAAATTAACTGCTGTATCTACTAATGCATATCTATCTGTTAGATTTTTTGTATTTATTAATTGTGAAACTGTCCCTATCATAATTCCTCGTGGATAAATTCCACCTAATCCAGAAGTAACTAATGTATCTCCTTGAATTATTGTTGAATCTGTAGGAATATATGTTCCCCTAATTTGAGTTTCACTTCCTAATTCACCTTTTAGTAATATAGTTTCTTGTGACGTTGTAAGTGAACTACTAACCGTACTTGCTGTATCAATAATTGTTTGAACTTTTGCAGTTTTATCTGTTACCTCTATAACATGGCCGACTAATCCTTCAGATCCTATAACCGGCAGATTCTCAACAATTCCATCATTTTTTCCAACATTAATAATAAATATTTTGTCATAATTACTAATACTTTTTTCCACTATACTAGCTGGAACAGTGTCATAGTTAGTATATTTATTTTTTAAATTCATGTAATCATTTAACGAATCATTTTCTGCTTTAATTATTTCTAATTCTCTTACTTGCTCTGTAAGTTTAGAGTTTTCTTCTTTTAATTTTGCATTCTCCTCTTTTAAAGAATCAATATCACTAATTGCTAAATCATTTTTTGTAATCTTATTTTTCAAGTAAACTACTCCATTTTGAATTGGCATAAAAACCTTACTTATCACATTTCCAGCTGCACTCATTTGAGTAGTGCCAATATTAGAGAGAACAACAACAGCTATTAAAATAACAGCTGTAATAATTGTACCTATCATATTAGTTTTACTTGTCTTCATTTGCATTACCTTTCAAAAATAATTTTATATTTGTCAAAATTATCAATAATTTTTTTAGCGCCTGTAATAACTGCTTCAGATGGATTGTTTGCAATATATGTTTTAATCCCAAAATAATTAGCAATGTAATTATCTAGATTTCGAATTTGTGCTCCTCCACCAGCTAAATAAATACCATCTTTTATAATATCTGTGACCACTTCAACCGGTGCATTTTCTAATGTTTTAGAAATAGCTTGAATAATTTTATTAATAGATCCTTCCATTGCTTTTTCTATATCTTTAGATGAAATCACAAAATCATCTGGGTTTCCTGTTGCTATGTTTCTTGCTTGTATTTCTTGTGTTAACTCAGTTAGATTAGCATTTGCACAACCTAATTTCATTTTTAAATCTTCAGCCATTGAATTACTAATCCCAATACCTCGTCGTTGTTTTAAATATTCTACAATTGCTTCATCTATAACATCTCCACCTATTTTTATTGATGCACTTGATAAAATTGTTCCCATAGAAATTGCCGCAACTTCTGTAGTTCCTCCACCTATATCAACAACTAGTTTTCCTTCGGGTTTTAATACAGCAAGTCCTGCTCCAATTCCAGCAAGTAATGGCTCATCAACAGCATATACTTCTCTTGCTCCAGATTGCATGAACACTGATATTACAGCTCTTTTTTCAACATCAGTTACACCAGCTGGAATGCCAACAACAATTCTTGGTTTTCCTATGTAGTATTTAATTTTAATTTTTTCTAAACAATCTAAAACCAGTTTTGATGTAGCAGTATAGTCTGCAATTGCGCCATCTTTTAGTGGTTTTATTATTTTTATAATTTCTGGAGATTGTTCAAATTTCTCTAATGCTTCATTTCCAGATGCAACTATCTCTGATGTCTTTTTATTAACTGCGATAACCGATGGTTCTCTTAAAACAATTTCTCCATCTTTTAAAGCCATTAGTATATTTCTAGTTCCTAGGTCCACACCTATATCTTTTGAGCTAAACTTAACTAAATGCAATCTAAAAAATCCCTTCTTGAAAAAATGCTCTCATATCGATTATTACCAATAACTATGTGATCTATAAGTCTTATACCAAGTAAATCTCCTGCTTTTATTATATGTTTTGTTAAATTGTAATCTTCTTTACTCGGTGTAGGGTCTCCACTTGGATGATTGTGAACTAATATAATCTTACTAATTTGCATTTTTACTGCTTCAGAAAAAATTTGTTTTGGAGTAACTTGTGCAAAATTAGTTTCACCTATCACAATATCTTTCATGCTAATTAAAATATTTTTTGTATTGAGTAATAATACTTTTACTTTTTCTTGTTTTTCGTATTTCATCTCATCCATCAATAAATTTGCAACATCAATAGGTTTTGTTAACTTTATTTCTTCTTTGTCTATAGGTCTATTAATTCTTTTTGTAAGTTCAAAAATGGCTTTAATTTGAACTGATTTAACTTCACCTATTCCTTTAATTTTTTGCAAATCAATAATTGATAAATTTTCGATTTCATTTAAGTTATTGACGAGTGCCAAAACTCTTTTTGAAACATCTAATGAGTTTTCATCATGTGTTCCGCTTTTAATTATTATAGCTAATAATTCGCTATTAGATAAATTGTTAAAACCATACATTTTTGCTTTTTCATATGGTCTTTCTGATTTAGGTAATTGTCTAATTGTCAAAGGCATAATTCTCCTTCATGCCCCTACTAAAACTAAATCTTTTTATAAATAATTATTGCAATTATTATTCCAACAATTGATGCAATATTTATTTTTATCATAAGTCCAAGTGTTAATTGTAATACTCCTAAATCTAATGTAAATGGAGAAGAAATACCAAATTCTTTTCCAAATGATAACCATGAAAGCCAAGAAATTCCTTGAGTTAATTCGCCAAGCAATCCTCCTATTACAATTCCACATAATAAGAATATGAGCATAATTAGCCCATTTTTTTCTTTCAAAGCCATTGTTTTTTCCTTTCAATCTTTTGTATATTTTGAATGCATTATATAATTTTTTACTGTCTTTTTCAATGTGTTTTTGTTTTTTATTCTTCGATAATTTCAAGGTTTGCGAATCTCGCCATCAATCTCTTATGTCCAGCTTTTTCAAATTCAATATCTACCTTAAGATCATCACCCTCAGCCTCAAGATTTGTTATTTTTCCTATACCAAATTTCTTGTGATTTACTTTTTGTCCAACCTTGTAATTGCCTATATCCGTAGGGGTTGCTTTCTTTTTATCTAAATTTGCTAAAAAGCTTTCTGCAGTTCTAAATTTATATCCAGAATTGATATTTTTGATTTCATCACTACTTGCAAAATGACTTTCAACTTTTGAACTCGAACCATATTTATATCCATAGCTATTTGTCTTTTTTCCATAACTCCATTCACTATATGGACTATCATCAAAACTATCTCCTGATTTTTTAACACTCATTGCATCGTGATATCCATCTAATAAATCACTTGGAATTTCTCCTACAAATCTAGAAGGCGGATTATAACTTGTTGATCCAAAAATCGTTCTTCTTTTTGCAAAAGATAAAAACAATTTTTCTTTTGCTCTAGTTATTCCAACATAGAAAAGTCGTCTTTCTTCTTCTATATCTTCTGGATTATCCATTGATTGATGTCCTGGAAAAATTCCTTCTTCCATGCCAATTAAAAACACAACTTTATATTCCAAACCTTTTGCACTATGAAGTGTCATTAAAGTTACTTGATCATTTTCATCTTCTAGATCATCTGTGTCACTTGAAAGTGATATATTTTGCAAAAAGTTATTTAAACTTTTATCCGCTTCTTCATCGTCAAATTCATTTGCAACAGTTAAAAACTCTTCTAAGTTTTCAATTCTACTTTCTGCCTCAACTGTATTTTCTGCTTCTAAAGCTTTAACATATCCACTTTTCTCTAAAACAGTTTTTATTAAATCTGGAACTGATAATTCTGAATCTTTTAGTTCTTCAATCACATTTATAAAACTTCTTGATGCTTCATAAATTCTTGGAATATATTGATCAGCATTTTTTATAATTTCATACATTGAAGTTTCATTTTCAATAGCTAATTCTTCTATTTTATCTAAACTTGTTTTTCCAATTCCTCGTTTAGGTTCATTAATTACTCTAACTAATGCTAAATTGTCATTTTGATTTGCTATTATTCTTAAGTAAGAAATAATATCTTTTATTTCTTTTCTCTCATAGAATTTTAATCCACCTATAATTTTATATGGAATATCTTCTCTTCTAAGAACATCTTCAATTGCTCTACTTTGTGAATTCATTCTATATAAAATAGCAAAATCTTCATACTTATAATATTCTTCTCTTTTTAAAGAATTAATTTGTTGAATGATAAAATTTCCTTCACCATATTCATCATCTCCACAATAGATTTGTGGAAGTGTACCTTCTTCATTTTCAGTCCAAAGTTTTTTATCATATTTATTTTCATTATGTTTTATAACGGCATTTGCAGCTTTTAAAATATTACCTGTGCATCTATAATTTTGTTCAAGTTTTATAATTTTTGTACCTTTAAAATCTTTTTCAAAATTTAAAATATTTTGTATATCAGCTCCTCTAAAACTATAAATTCCTTGATCATTATCTCCAACTGCAGTAATGTTTTTATATTTGTCGGCAAGCAATGAAACAAACATGAATTGTGACTTATTTGTATCTTGATACTCGTCTACTAAAATGTATTTAAATTTTTCTTGATAGTAATCTAAAACATCTTGGTTTTCTTTTAAAAGTTTTATTGTTAAATTGATAATATCATCAAAATCTAATGCATTATTTTCTAATAATCTTTTTTGATATAAATTAAATACTTTTGAAATTATAGATTTTCGATAATCTTTTCCAAAAACATCTTCATATTGTTCTGGTGTTAGCATATCATTTTTTGCATTTGAGATTTCATTAAGAACTCCTTTTTCAGGATACATTTTTGTATCAATATTCAATTCTTTCATACAATTCTTAATTAAAGTTTTTTGATCTGATGTATCGAAAATTACAAATGATGTTGTATAACCAATTCTATCAATAAATTTTCTTAAAATTCTTACACACATTGAGTGAAAAGTTCCAAGCCAAATATCATCTATTGCATCACCAACTATAGCCTGTACTCTTTGCTTCATTTCATTAGCTGCTTTATTAGTAAAAGTGATTGCAAGTATATTCCATGGCTTAACATTTTTTTCTTCTAAAAGATATGCAATTTTATAAGTTAAAACTTTTGTTTTTCCACTTCCAGCGCCAGCGATAACCAAACATGGTCCTTCTGTTTCCCTTACGGCTTCTTGTTGTTTAGGGTTTAATTCTTCAAGTAAATTAGACATATGTTATATTTCTCTCCTTAGTTCAGATAATCAATATTTAATCATATTTGGGCATCTAATTCAAGAAATTTTGGGTTCTATTTTTCGACAAAAATGCATAAAAAAAGATTGAGTTTTTTCTCAATCTTTTTATTCATTTCCTTTTAATTTTTCAGCAGTGTCTGCTGCAATTAAATTGTCTATCATCTCATCAATATTTCCATTTAAGAAACTTTCCATTTGGAAAATACTTAATCCAATTCTATGATCAGTAATACGTCCTTGTGGATAATTATATGTTCTTATTTTCTCACTTCTATCACCTGAACCAATTTGACTTCTTCTTTCATTAGTTCTTGCACTATCTTGTTTTTCTTTTTCAATTTGATATAAACGAGATTTTAAAAGTTTCATTGCATAGTCTCTATTTTGGAATTGACTTCTTTCTGTTTGACACTCTGCAACCATACCTGTTGGAATATGGATTAATCTAACTGCAGATGATGTTTTATTAATATGTTGTCCGCCTGCACCACTTGATCTAAAAACTTCCATCTTTATGTCTTCTGGTCTAATATCAATTTCTACATCTTCGACTTCTGGTAAAACAGAAACTGTTGCAGTTGATGTATGTATTCTTCCACTTGCTTCTGTCTCAGGTACTCTTTGTACCCTATGAACACCACTTTCAAATTTTAATCTACTATATGCGCCTTTTCCTGTGATCATAAAAGATACTTCTTTATAACCACCAAGTTGAGTCGGATTTTCATTTAATATTTCTAGTTTCCAAAACTTACTTTCTGCATACATTGTATACATTCTAAATAATGTGCCTGCAAAAAGTGCAGCTTCTTCTCCACCTGCTCCAGCTCTAATTTCACAAATAACGTTTTTATCATCATCTGGGTCTTTAGGAATTAAAAGAATTTTTAATTCTTCTTCTAGCTTTGGAAGTAATTCTTTATTTGCAAGCATATCTTCTTCTGCTAGCTCCTTCATTTCAGGATCTTTTAATAATTCAACTGCATCTTCATAAGCTTGTTTGGTTCTCTTATACTCTCTATACTTATTAACAATTGGCTCTAGTGCCGCATGTTCTTTCATATAACCTCTCCAAGCTTCTTGATCATTTATTACTTCTGGATCACTAATCTTATTAGTTAAATCTTCATATTTTGCTTCAATTTCTTCTAAATTATCAAACATAAAAGTTTATTTCTCCTTTTTATAACTACTAAATTATAGCAAATCTTTAAGCACTTTTCAACCTGTGTCAAAAAAATAGCGATTCTCTTAAAAAGAATTCGCTTATTTTTTTATATATTTTAAGAGTTAGAATCGTCTATAGGTCCAAATAATTCGTCAAATTTTGCTTCTAATTCTTTTTGAATATCTAATTCGTCAGTTTCTTCACTAACTGGAGGAACACTAACATTATTAGTATTTGTAATTCCTATATCATTTGCTAAAGGTATAGTTGGAGCATTTAGCGGAGGAGTACTTGCACCTAATTGTACTGGTTCTACTTTTGATACTGGATTTGACCTGATATCATTATTTGTGGAAGAATCGTTATTTAATCCTCCAAAATCAAATTTTATATCACTTGCTCCACTTGTATTTGGTTTACTATCTACTGAATTAAATGCATTTTCAGTACTTTTTAATGATTCGTCACTAAATAGTTCATCTAAAGAACCAACATTAAGATTCTCTTCTTCTTTTTCATTTCCTGTGTATGGATTGTTTGGATTGAATTTTCTCCACTTACCTCTTGATTCTAGAATATAATCATTATGATCAATTGCTGAACTCGTCAAGTCTTTTAAAACTGAAGGTTTCTTAAAGTACCAGTATTTCTTTGCTTTTATTGGTTTTAAACCTTTTTCATAAATAATACAATAATCATTACTCATTCTACGAAGCTCATCAGGAGTCATCAAAGCTCTACCCATGATTTGTTCTGATTCACTATAACCTTTTCTAGCAGCTAAATTGTCTCTATTTGCACTAATTGATTCATGTGAAATTGTCTTTTCACCTAGTTCTTTTGAAAAATATTCTACTGTCGCAAATGAGTTACTTCCTAAGAATACGTGAGTATCGCAGTTACCAATTATAGTTTCATATGATTTTTCATAAATAGCTTTTAATTGGTCCAAGTTCTGTAATATAACACTGAATGATATTCCTCTAGATCTAGAAGTTGAAATCTTTTTATCAAAGTCTGGAATTTGTCCAATGTTAGCAAACTCATCTAATATGAAATAGCATGGAATAGATAATTTTCCACCATGTTTATCTGCATAATCATATAATTGTTGAATTAATTGTGAGAAGAAAATTGTTAATAAGAAATCATAAGCTGCATGTGTATCAGATGATACAACATATAAAGCTGTTTTCTTCTGAGCAATATCATCAAAATCTATTGTATTTGTAGATGTAACATCTGCAATATCAGGTGAGTCAAATTTACCAAGTGCTGATTGTAAAGAACTTAAAATTGATGAATAAGTCTTGTCAGATGCAAGCTCAACAGATTTGAAGTTCATTACTGCAGGGTGATCATATGGTAATTTATGAATCTCATCTGCTAATATATTTGAAGCACCATTATTGTTAGCCGCTCTAACCATTTCAGCACAACTTGCTAAGTTTTGTTCTTCTGGTGGCCTTGCAGACATTAGATAATAAATCAATGCTTTTAATAGCAATTCAGACATATTATCCCAGAATGGATCTTGTGTGGATGAACCTTCTTTTTTCTGTCCTTTTACAACAGTTGCTGCAATAACGTCAACATCTATTTCTGAACGAATATGTGATAATGGATTGTAACTATCTGAACTTTTTGGATTAACCAAATTTAATAGTTTTATTTCATACCCATTTTTCTTCATATATCCTGCAGTTTTATCATATATTTCTCCCTTAGGATCTGTAAATATATATGAACCCAATAATTGATGTGCATTAGGTATTGTATATGTAGAAGATTTACCAGAACCAGAACCACCGACAATAAGGACGTTAACATTTCCAGGTTTATTGGTTGGTAAATAATTTTTTTCTGCAAGTATTAACCCCTTGTCTTT
>ODAJ012151507.1_pt1 | contig 10424 bp, 8 predicted proteins | sample 1539241 | NCBI WGS metagenome assembly ODAJ01 (sample SAMN02144231, study PRJEB22623) | gut metagenome | biome: sheep rumen | host: Ovis aries | place: New Zealand
GGACTGCGAAAGCCTGCGGAAGGATTTTGAGAATCTGGCGGAGGACAACCGCCGTCTCCGCAAAGAAGCCGCGGAAAAAGCTGTGGGACGCTTCCTGGGCCTGTTTTCACGCCGCGGCAGAAAATAACATAAACAGATAAACACACATATAAGGTATTTTTGAATTATGGCATTTCATCGCAAAGAATTTTACAGTCTTCTGTTCTACGAATACGGGGAGGCCTATTTTGCCAGTTCTGACGGCATGCGGGCCCGGCTGGCCAGAGAACCCTTACAGAATGTCCACTGGACGCCGCCGGATAAGAGAGGTCCCGCGGTCCTTCTGGCTACATGGTGGACCGGTCCCTTCGCTTACGCGGCTACGCCGGCAGAGGAAATGACCAGCAGAGAATTTCCCTATAGTGAACAGGGGCTGGATGAAGCGGTCGCGTGGCTTAACGGGGAACTGGACCGGTATCTGGCAGAAAAAGACCGTACGCAGTGACAGATATTGTTTATGACAAATACAGGGTATTGAAAGATGTTTGATTTGGTACAGCCTTACGACCATGCAATCCTTTTGTGGCTGCAGGAGAATTTTAGAAATGCGGTTTTGAATCCGTTCATGGTCTTTTATACAAAGCTGGGGAATGGAGGTTTCCTGGTCCTGGCAGCACTGGCCATACTGATGATCCGGAAAGAGACAAGGCGCTATGCCCTGGCCGGACTTACCGGCCTTGTGATCGGCTATGCTGCCATTCACCTGATCAAGATTACGGTCATGCGGCCAAGGCCTTTTGTGACGTATGCCGGAGAATTGATTCCCCTGACAACGATCGATGATCCCAATTCGTTCCCGTCAGGACATGCCGGCAGCTGTTTCTCGGCTGCAACGGCCTGGACGAAGGCGCTTCCGTCAGAAAAGAAGCTGCCGGGGATCATAGCCCTTTGCCTGGCAGGCCTGATGGCCTTTTCCAGACTGTATGTGTGTGTCCATTATCCTTCCGATGTAGCCGTGGGCATCCTGATCGGCATTCTGGGAGGACTGGCAGGCGCTTTTCTCTATTTACGGGGTGAAAAATACTGGCTGGATAAAAAGAAGAAGACAGCGGAATCGTGAATGACCGGAAGAGGACGGATGCTGCCCGGAACCGGTCCGTAATCTGCAGGCCGGGAAAACAGAAAAATGACAAATAACGAAAAGGCCGGAAGCGGGATTTATACTGGATAAAGTCCCCGATCCGGTCTTGTTTTTTCAGGTTCGTCAGAATTCACCGCGCGCTTATCCGCAGCAGATACAGTTCTCTGCGCAGCTGATCCAGGGCCCTGCGCGTTTCCGGCGGCGACAGCTCCCGCCAGATTGAGGCGGAATTGACCGCGTCGAAGCCTTCCGGTACTCCGGACAGACAGGGAACCGCTTTCCACAGGACCGGGGCGGCTTCGAACAGAGGCAGGAGCAGGGCGGCCGCCGTCTGATTTTCGTCCCGCCGGTAGCAATCGGATTCCAGCCGCTGCAGCCTTGTGCTGTCTGTGAAATCGGCCGCGGCCGCTGCTGCCAGCATGCGGTCTGAATAGGATCGGAAACGGGGGGCGTAGGCGGCCAGGGCAGGGTGGTCTGTCAGATAGGAGACTTCCACAGCCAGCCGGCGCAGACAGTAGTGGGATGCCATTTCGCAGACCGACTCCTCCAGCCACCGCAGGGATGTGCATACCTGGCCCGGGATATTGAAATGACAGTATTCATGGGCGAACTGATAGACCGCCTGGGAAGGATGGTTCAGATCGGTCGCCAGATGGATTTCACAGGCGTCCTTCATACAGGACGGACCCGGACTGACCTGATCCAGAAGCACATTCAGAGGCCGTCCCGGCCACAGATGAAGCCGGTCAAATACCGAAACGACTTCATCCAGGGCGGTCAGGAAATTTTCCGCCGGACCGCCGCTGGTATCGCTGTAAAAATAGTATCCTTTGTGGTTTGGAAAAGACAATAAATACATAAGAAAACCTGCAAAACCTGCCTGATACAAAACAATCTAAAATGAAGTATAGCACAGCTTTATGATATACTGAGGGTTGTGATTATTTTTTACCGCCGCCGGACCACAGGCTGCGGCAGGACGGGCAGAACGGAGGGAGCCAAATGCTTGAAATGAAATACTGTATGCAGTGCGGGACAAAACTGCGTTCCCGATTTCTGGAAGGAGAGGGAGAGATCCCCTATTGCGATACATGTGCCGATTACAGGTTTCCGGTGTTCAATACAGCGGTCAGCATGATCGTGACCAATGAAGACAGGTCCAGGATCCTGCTGATCAAACAATATTCCAAACCCACCTATATCCTGGTCGCGGGCTATGTCAATAAAGGCGAGGACGCGGAACACGCGGTGGTCCGGGAAGTAAAGGAGGAGATGGGCCTGGAGGTCATTTCCGTCCATTTCAACCGCAGCCACTATTTTAAGCCATCCAATACCCTGATGCTGAATTTCACAGCAGTGGTCAAAGGCGACAGGCCCCATCCCAACCGGGAGATCGATTCCTACGCCTGGTTCAGCCCCGAAGAAGCCGGGAAAAACGTCAGGACCCCCAGCCTGGCCGGGGACTTCGTACAGGGCTACCTGACCGGACACTATGAATTTACGCCTTATTAACGGGAAAGCATATTATTGCATTGCATTTTTGCATTGCATCTTTGCGTGGCATCTTTGCGTGGCATCATTTGCGTGGCATCATTTGCGCAGCATATTTTTGCATGACATCTTTTTATGAAAACAACTCGTAAATTACATCCTGTGACCTGCCTGACGATATTTCTGGCCGCAGTATCCCTGCTCCTGCATATACTGGCCCGCCGCCTGCCCGGTTTCGCGGATGCCTACAGGGTGTCCATGAATCCGGTCATGACAGGGACAGAAGGCAGACTGGCCGGTATACTTCCTTTTTCCCTGGGGGAAACGCTGATCGCCCTTCTGCTTCTGGCGCTTTTCTTAGCAGCGGTAAAGCTGATCCGCGCCGGTCTGGGCTTTCTGAAGAACAGAAAAAACGGGCAGAGCCGCCCCGGAGAAAATACCGGCAGTGCAGAGCCGGTCTTCAAAGACCGGGAGAAGTATATCCGGCGGTTGCGGCGGACCGGGCTGCTCCTGTCCGTCATCCTGCTCCTCTTTGTGCTGAATGAAGATATCTATTTCTCTGCCACATCCTTCGCGGAGACGTACAGCCTGGAGAGCCGGGAATATTCGGATGAGGACCTGATCTCGACCTGCCTGTATCTCAAGGATGAGATCAATGCCTGCGCGGACCGGGTGTCCAGAGATGACAGAGGCATCATGGTCCTGCCGGAAGATCCGGCGGACAAGGTCAGGGATTCCCTGCGGCAGCTGGGAGAGGAATATCCCTGGCTCAGGGGATACTATCCCCGTCCCAAACCGGTCATCTGTTCTTCTGTCCTGTCTTATGCAGGCTTTACCGGGATTTACAGTGTGATCACCTGTGAGGCCAACTACAACAGAGACATGCCGGCCTACAATATCCCCTTCACGATCGGACATGAGCTGGCCCATCTTAAAGGCGTCATGTCGGAAAAAGAAGCCAATTTCATCGGTTACATATCCTGTATCCGCTCGGAGGATCCGGACCTGCGTTACAGCGGCGCTGTGCTGGGTTTTATTTACTGTGCCAATGAGCTCAAGCACAGGGATCCGGAGACCTGGCAGGCCATCCATGAAATGCTCGATGAAGATGCCATGCAGGATATCATCTGGAATACCGCCTTCTGGGATTCTTATGAGGGCTCAGTATCTGAAACAGCGGATAAGCTGAATGATACCTACCTGAAGACAGAAGGCCTGGAGGCAGGAGTCGCTTCCTATGATCAGGTCGTAGATATGATCGTTACCTTCACGAAAGAAAGTGAATGACAACAGACACTTGTATTCTTTCTGTAACAGGCTATACTTTGGAATGATCGTATCGGTCAAAAAAAGATGTGGCCCGGCAGCCTGCCGGGCCGGTAAGGAGAGTACAAAATGCCTGCAACATTATCACCCGGCATGCAGAATATCACCATGTCAGCAACTTCCGCCATGGTCGCCAGAGTCGCCGCCCTTCGCCGGGAGGGCAGGAAGATCATTTCTCTTAACGTAGGAGAACCGGATTTCCCGACCCCGGCTCATATCAAAGCAGCCGGCATTAAAGCGATCGAGGATGATTTCACCCATTACACGACCGGCGTGGGTATTTATGAACTGCGGGAGGCGATCGCGGAGAAACTGAAAAAGGAGAATCATGTCTGCTATACGCCGGAAGAGATTCTGGTCCTTGTCGGTGCCAAGCAGGCCCTGTACCTGTCCCTGATGGCCATCGCAGCAGACGGGGATGAAGTCATCATTCCCACGCCCTGCTATGTCAGCTATCCGGAGATCGTCAAGCTGACCGGAGCAAAGCCGGTTTTCTGTGATCTGAAAAAGGATACCTATGAACTGGACCTGCAGGCCATTGAAGAGGCGGTCAGCCCTGCCACAAAGGCCATCATTATCTGCTCGCCCAATAACCCCACCGGTACCGTCTACAGCGAGGAAAGCCTGCGGGCTCTGACGGATCTGGCGGTCAAATACGACTTTTTTATTATATCCGATGAAGTTTATGAAAAGCTGATCTATGGCGGCGCCAGGCATTTCAGCCCTGCGTCCGCTTCTCCTGAAGCGAAGGAACGGGTCATCACGATCAATGCCTTTTCCAAGAGCTACGCCATGACCGGATGGAGGATCGGCTACGCGGCAGCCAGGGAGGATGTGATCCGGGCCATGAATATTCTGCAGACCCACTCCACGACCTGTATGAACTCGATCTCTCAAAAGGCGGCCATTGCAGCCCTGCAGGGTCCCCAGGAGGATGTGGAACTGATGCGCAGGGAATTCGAGCGCCGCAGGGATTACGTGCTGCAAAGACTCAGGACCATCCCCGGCCTCAGCTGCCCGGATATCCATGGCGCTTTTTATGTGTTCTTCGACATGAGCGCCTACGTCGGCAGCAAATGGAAGGACGGGGTGATTGAGAATGATGTGGACTTCTGCAGCTTCCTGCTGGAAGAAGCCGGCGTGGCCCTGATGCCCGGTACGCCTTTTTACGGCGTCAACAGGGTCAGGATCTCCTATGCTACTTCCATGCAGAATCTGCGTTCCGCCCTGGATATCATGGAAGTGTCCCTGAAACAGCTGACCCGGGACTGAGAATCCGCCCGCGGCCGGAACCATCGAACAGGTCAGCAGACATGATCTGCCTGCGGCCGGAATCATCGAACAGGTCAGCAGATATGATCCGCCCGCGGCCGGAACCGGCCGGACAGGGAGACGGCGGATCGTGATTATTTTCAAGCCGCCGGCACCTGTCCCCGGTGCAGACAAGGAAGGGAATAGGAATGACAACGAACAGGTACAGACAGCGAATCGAAACCCTGCGCAGCCTGATGAAAGAATCCGGGATCCACGCCTATCTGATCGTGAGCAGCGATTTTCACGCTTCGGAATACGTGGGGGATTATTTTAAATGCAGGGCCTATATGTCAGGTTTCACCGGATCGGCCGGAACCCTGGCCGTGACAATGGAGGAAGCGGCCCTCTGGACAGACGGCAGGTATTTCCTGCAGGCTGCGGACCAGCTGGCAGATACGGGCATCCTTCTGCAGAAGATGGGAGAGCCCGGCGTTCCCACTTTTGTAGAATGGATCGCGTCCCGTCTGGAACCCGGCCAGACCCTGGGCTATGACGGACGGACCATAGAGGGAAGACTTGCGGATACCCTGCATAAAGCGCTGGATCCCCAATATATCCGCTTTATGGAAACAGAGGATCTGGTGGGCAGGATCTGGACCGACAGGCCGGCTTTTCCGGCTGCCCCCATTTGGATTCTGGAAGAGAAATATACCGGCAGATCCAGAAAGGACAAGCTGGATGGCCTGCGCAGACATATGGCAGACTGCCGGGCCGACAGGATGCTCATCGCCGGTCTGGATGATATCGCATGGCTCTTTAACATCCGGGGCGGAGATATCGCCTTCAATCCGGTTCCCATGGCCTACGCACTGATCGGCTTTGACAAAGCCAGCCTCTATGTGTCGGAGGAAGCGGTCACGGCGGACGTCAGGAAGGAACTGGCGGAGGATGGCGTGGAGATCCGTCCGTATTTTGCTGTTTATGAAGACCTGCGGGAACTGCCGGAATATTCCTCTCTGCTGCTGGACAGAAGTTCCTGTAATGTGGCTCTGCTGGCGGCTGTACCCGCGGGGGTCGGTGTCATCCATAAAAGCAGCTGGACAACGTTACAAAAGGCAGTCAAGAATCCCGTGGAGGCGGCCAACATCCGCAGGGCCCATATCCGGGACGGGGCAGCGGTCACGAAGCTTCTGTACTGGCTGGATCAGATCCAGGACACCGGGGATTATAAAGAGGGCAGGATCACAGAACTGGATGTGGCAGCGCGTCTGCTGCAGCTGCGCAGGCAGCAGGATGGATTCCTGGACCAGAGCTTCGCGCCAATCATCGCGGCGGGCAGCCATGGCGCCATTGTGCACTATGACCCCGATGAGGATTCCAATATTCCCCTTGTCCATAACAGCTTTCTGCTGATGGATACGGGCGGTCAGTACCTGCAGGGGACCACAGATATTACCCGGACGGCTGTACTGGGCACTGTGACAGACGAGATGAAAGAACACTATACAGCGGTCCTGCGGGGCAATCTGGATCTGGCCGGCGCGGTCTTTCACAAAGGCTGCAGCGGGATAAAACTGGATACCCTGGCAAGGCTGCCCCTCTGGGAGAAGGGACTGGACTTCAATCACGGGACCGGTCACGGCGTGGGTTACCTGCTCAATGTCCATGAAGGTCCCCATAGGATCGCTATGGCCGGCAGCAGTGTTCCTTTTGAGCCCGGTATGGTGACATCCGATGAACCCGGCCTCTATCTGGCCGGCCGCTACGGCATCCGTCTGGAGAACCTGATGCTCTGCGTACCCGCGTTCACCACAGATCAGGGAGAGTTCTATCGGTTTGAGACCCTGACCATGGTACCTTTCGACCGCCGGGCCATTCTGGCAGACCGGCTGAGCGGGAAGGAAAAAAAGCTGCTCAATGCGTACCATGCGGCTGTCTTCAAAAACATTTCCCCCTATCTGACCCTGGAGGAATGTGTCTGGCTTAAGGAGATGACAGCGCCTGTCTGAGGATTGAAAGCACCTGTTCAGGAATGAGACTGCCTGTCTGAGGAATGACAGCGCCTGTCTGAGAAATCACAGCGGAGCTTTCATGGCAAAGGCGTTTTCAGGCCGTCTGTATGGAATGATTTCTGTAGGGAATGAATCCAGTACAGACGGCCTGTTTTTGCAGCTGCAGGACCTTTCCGTCTTAACAGCAGCAGGGTTCCGTGCCAAGCCGGTAAGTTGCGGAATCCGGAATCCGGAAAGTGCTTCAAATTCGCTACATTTTTCTGATAATTTGTACAAAACAGTAGTTCAGAATAATTCAGATATATTATAATTTCAGTGTTAACAGGAAGCCTTTCCGGGAGCAGTCTGTCCGCGGACGGCTGCTCCTGACTGAAATATAAACTGACTGAAATATAAACTGACTGAAATATAAACTGACTGAAAGATAAATCGGACGGCGCAGGAACAGGAACATGCCGGAAAGGACCGGTCTGTTCCGTTTCGGCATGCCTGCGCAGAGACCGATCCACTTTTTATTGGACCAGAGACCCATCCACTTTTAATTGGACCAGAGGATATAAAAGTATGAGATATTACCAGAAACTATTCGCCTGTCTGCTGACTGTTTCCCTTATGGCAGGAGCCGCGCAGCCTGTTTTCGGGCCTGCAGCCATAATGGCAGCGGAAGAACAGACTGTGGAAAACGAAGAGACCGGCACGGATGCGGAAAACGAAGAGACCGGCATGAATACGGAAAGCAGCGGGGAAGTCCTGCAGGCTGACAGCGGTGAGGCGGAAGAGGAACCTGTGTCCGGGGGCGGTGAGGCCGGGCTGGAACCGGGTCTGGAGGAAGCCGTGGATGAAACAGACGACGGCGGGCCGGCGGATACCGGTCTGGAGGAAGACGCCGGGGATTCCCGGACCACAGAGGAAGATCCGCAGGAATTTGTGCCGGAGGAGACGGATCCGGAAGCAGATCCGGCGGAAGAAGGTCAGCATTCCGCTGCCTACGAGGCCAGGATCAGGTCCCTGCAGGAAGGCAGTTATATTGTCCTGGAAGGTGACGAAGAGACCTATGAATGGGAGGACATCGACAACGAGTTCCTCTATGAAGAATATGCCGGGCGGCTTTTTTACGGCACCGGCGCGCCTGCTGCCCCGATGCTGAAGCGCAAGTCATCCGCTTCCGCCAGGCTCAGCGGCCACAACCTTTCCTGCTACACTTATCTGAAGCGGGAGATCAGAAAGATCGCGGATGGGGATAGAACGGAATCGATCATTGTCGTGCCTGTGGAAGAGATAGATGAGAGCCTGACCGGTCCTATGTACGCGGAGGATCTGGGACTTCCCTATATCGTGGATGAAAACGGCGAACTCCATTCCAATCTGAAAACGATGACGAACGCGAGGTTCAAGGTCACCCTCAGTGTGATCATGAATGCGCTGCGGGCCGACTGTCCCTATGAGCTCTACTGGCATCTGGGATCTACCAGCCTGGCCAGGCCGAACGTGATCCTCAAGGCGGATGAGGAGGGCGTCCCTTATGTAGTCTACGATGGCGGACCTGCTTTCAAGCTGAAAGTCGAAGAGACCTACCGGGCGGAGAAGACCAATGAATACCTGGTGGACGCCGTAAAGACCGGCGCGGCCTCCGCAGCCGTTTCCAACGCTGCTTCCTATGTGGAAGAGGCACAGGCGGCTTCCGCGTCCGACTATGAAATACTCCTTTTCTATATGCGGACGATTAAAGACCTGGTCGAATATGATTATGACGCGATTGAACAGACAGATACGCTGACAGACCGGGGCGCCTGGAATCTGGTCTATGTATTTGACAATAATCCGGACACCAATGTGGTCTGTGAAGGCTACGCGGAAGCTTTCCAGTATCTGTGTAACCTGACGGATTTCAAGAGTGATAAAATTGAATGCATGGGCGTCAAAGGCTATCTGAATAAAGAAACCCCGGCAAATCTCCATAAATGGAATATCGTCACCATGGAGGACGGACTGAAGTATCTGGTCGATGTGACTGCCTGTGATACCCGGAATAACGAGAATTATTTCCTGAAAGGCGCGACCGGCTCGCCCGCTGCCTGGTACAAGGTCTACACATCAGATACCAGTTATACCAGCTACAAGTATTATTCCGAGACGACGGCTGTTTACACAAGTGAAGACCTGACCCTTTCAGATACGGATTATCTTGACAACAAAATGGCAGTGGACCTGAAATCCGCAAGTGTCAATTTCGATGATTCCATCGGTCTGAATATTAACATGGTCATTCCGGATGAAACCCTTGCCCTGGAGGGGGCGTATGTGTCCTGCTATATTGACAGGGATGTGCCGGTCACAAAGACTTTTCAGCTCTCTGATCTGAAAACTGTGAAGAAGGACGGCGTTTCCATGAGACAGTTCTCCCTGGAGCTGGTGCCCAAGCTTTATGATACAGATGTGATCATTACGGTGCACAAGGCGGATGGAAGAAAGATCAAATTAAGAGCCGGAGAGACGGACTATACGAACGGATATACATACAGTGTCAAAAAATACTGTGAAAAAGTACTGGAAGTAAGTGATGACGATGAAATGAAGGAGCTTGCCCGTAAGCTGATGCTTTATGGCGCATGCGCGCAGAAATTCCTCCACTATAAAGAGGACGCAGTCATTGACGGAAGCCAGCTGGGCGGCGTGACGCTGGATCTGCTGCATAACTATAACGGTTCGATCCGCGGATCCGTGCCGGGCATCAAACTGACGGCCATGTCTTTCATGTTCGTTGAAAAATCCGCGATCCGGCTGAAGTTCAGACTGGACCAGGGGAAAATTGAAGACTATCAGTTCACGGCAGGCGGGAAAAAACTGGAACCTGTGTTTGATGGAAATCTGTATTATGTCGAGATCAATGGCATTGCCGCCAAAAATCTGGCAGACCACTATATCCTTAAGGTCACAGACCGGAACGGGAACAGCATGGAAGCCAGCTATTGCGGCATATCCTATGCGTATCTGCTCAGGAAGTACGATACCAGTGCAGGGGCGCAGAATATAAGCGCTGCCATGTATAAGTACTACAAAGCCGCACATGACTATTTCAACTGACAGAAAATGAATGGAACCGGCGGTTTTGGATGATTGTGCTTTTGTATTTTTTGTATTATGGATGATTGGGACAAAATATGAATAAAAGACTGGTTATAGCCGCCGCAGTGTGCATTCTGGCTTTTTCAGCTGCCTGT
>ODAJ011992505.1_pt1 | contig 10417 bp, 8 predicted proteins | sample 1539241 | NCBI WGS metagenome assembly ODAJ01 (sample SAMN02144231, study PRJEB22623) | gut metagenome | biome: sheep rumen | host: Ovis aries | place: New Zealand
TTCCAACATAGAGAAATCTGCAGGAATACGATTCTTTTCGATAGCATCTGCTTTAAAGACTTTACAATGCATAGGATTGTCTTTTTTACTTTTTTAATGTCGCGTCCAACGCAGAAAACCTTCGCACCTCCGAAGGAGGCAAAGATACCTGCAACATTCGCACCCATTGTACCGGTCACATCAATAATTGTAGCCGTTTGGATGTTCACCATATTCTGTTCTCCTCTATTATTTATTCTTTATACTAGGGAGTTGCTTCTCATGCGTAGTATTTTGGTTTCATTAATCTGTTCAGTTGATTCAATATATAAGCTATAATAAATGACGCTTTGTTATTAAACCTCGATAGGAAGATGGTAGTTCTTAAACTAACGGGCCAGTCTTTTAATCCGAATACCGGAAAGTTATTCCGATTAAAGCTGCTCATTTCAGACAAGTCTTCCGATGAACACCTGCTTTTCAGAGTCCACACCCAAGTCCGTGCTATTGCGTAAGCACAGAATCTCATGAGGATCGCCACCGTTTCCTGATTCACAAGTCCTTTCAGATCCTCATACCGATGCTTGTGTGCTGACCAATAGTCAACGAGATTCTGCCGATCATGGTTTTGCGAGATACTGCTTTTCCTTTGTATCCAGTGGTAGTAGTTATTAGGTATCCCAGTTACCGTGGCCTCTCGAATCAGCTTATATGTTGTAGCAACATCCTCGAATGATTGTCCTTCAGGAAATCGAATCTCCGTGAAGAGATAATTCTTCCAAATCTTGTTCCAGACTTGAGTCCTTATTTCATTTCTGATTAGGGCTTCTATAGCTTCCTTGTCGCTGATAGTTTTTTTGATCGAGGAGTGTTCAATTGTCTTTGTCATATAATCAGCGTGGCACCCACACTCGACCACATCCGCCCCAGTCTGCTCAGCGTGTTTGATAAGCTCCTCGTACATATCAGGTTCAATCCAATCGTCAGAATCAACGAATCCGATCCAGTCGCCTCTGGAGTTATCAAGTCCAAAATTCCGGGCTGCAGATAAGCCGCTATTTTCCGTGTGGAAAACCTTTACTCGTTCGTCCTTCCTATACTCGTCACATATTGCCCCTGACCCGTCTGTACTCCCGTCATCTATGACCATTATTTCAAGATCCAAGTACGTCTGGTTTATGATGCTATCCAGACACTTTCGGAGATATGGCTCAACGTTGTACACAGGGACTATTACCGATATCATTTTTCACTCCATGTTCCCTTCACGTGTGCTAATCAGTCTTTTCACCATCATTAAAATAATCATTCCAACAGCAGCTCCCAGTCAGTTGTGAATCACATCATCAAGCTCACATAAGCCTCTTCCACTCATCAGTTGTAGAACTTCGATTGTTTTACTCAGCACAACAGCAAACCATATTCCTCTCAATTGCCACAGGTGACCACTTATCACACCAACCGGAACAAACATAATCACATTCGCGATTACTTGTCCGCTCTGCTTGTCCCATGCTCTCCATGACCAGAAAAGCTCAGGCTGGAAATGGGAACCGGTAAATGGTTTCCGAGTCAAAATGGTTTCAGCGAGAATAAGAAACGCATATCCGGCCAGCAGTCCGCTTTCCCAACGCCAGTATTTCCACACCACGACAGATACAAAAAGCGAAATCAGATAATACCACCAAGGGATATCCAATAACCCAAATACATAATCGATTGGTCTTTCCTCCCGTTATTGCCGCCCACACCGCGCCGATAGTCGTTCTAAACTGCACCTTATTCGGTCAAAATTACACCCTTTTTAGGCCTTTACATCCTCAGCCATATTCAGCAGAAGTCGATGCGATGTCTCATGTATATGGTGCAGAAGTTGATACCCGGTCTCAGTCATACGGAGCAGAAGTCGATTTACGAGCCTTAATTACATACTGTCTAGGTGGGTAGGTCAGAACATCGCTCGATTTAACCCCTGATGCACATTCTGCCGATGTTACAGAAAACACCTGCGAATTATCTTGATAATCACGTCCTGCTGCTCTTCCGTCATTTTGTTATCAGAGGGAAGACACAGTCCTCTCCTGAAAATATCGGCTCCAACGTCCACCCCAGAGCCCTTTATGTAAGCATTTGTACGGCCTCTCCCATTACCCTCGACCGTGATAAACGGGCTCGTCCTATATATCGGCTGCATATGCATGGGCTTCCAAATGGGGCGTCCTTCAGCATTGATTGCTGCAATTGCTTCTAAGATCTCTGTAGGGCAAGTCTTACCAGACTCACTTATGTAAAGAACCTCTTTATCACCTCTTACTGTCCGGCACATTGCGTCTTCATCGATCAACATGCAAGACAGCCAAAAGTTTGGTTCACTCTTTTCTGCATCAAAAGGATTCATTTTCACAGGAAGATCCTTGAGTCCTTCTTTATAACGCTCATATATCGTCTTCTTCTGATCAATATGTTCATCCAAATAAGGAATCTGCCCCCGCACAACTCCTGCAATAATGTTGCTCATGCGGTAGTTATAGCCAATCTCCTCATGCTGGTACCATGGAGCAGCTTCACGACTCTGTGTGGACCATTTGCGGACTTTCTCTGCATCCTCTCTGGAATCTGTGAGAAACATACCTCCCGCCGAACCAGTGATAATCTTGTTCCCATTAAAAGATATGCAGTTATAGTCTCCTAAGGTCCCGGTTTCCACCCACTTCCCATGAAGCTTATACTTCGCGCCCAGGCTTTCAGCCGCATCTTCGACGATGAACGCGCCATGCCTGTCACAGATTGCTTTCAGCTCCTCCATCTTTGCCGGTGTTCCATAAAGATGAGCGATCACAACCAGCTTCACATCGGGGTAGATGTCAAATGCTTTCTCAAGTGCCACTGGATCCATATTCCATGTGTCATATTCTGTATCAATAAAGACCGCTTCGCCGTCTTCGTAAGCGACCGGATTGATACTTGCGTCGAAAGTCATATCACTGCAAAATACTTTCTTCCCGCGCAGTGTGCCTTCGTAAGGCCTTGCCTGTCCGTACAGTTTTTCTCCCGCCAGTTTTGTCGCGAGATGGAGCGCAGCTGTCCCCGCAGATAAGGCCACGGCATATTTGCAGCCAACATAATCCGCGATTTCTTCCTCTATCGCGTTAATATTGGCACCAACTGTGCTGACCCAATTGCTACGAATTGCCTCATCCACCCATTTCTGCTCATCACCGTGCATGGTAGGTGATGAAAGCCAGATCTTCTTTTCGAACGGGGCAATTCCTGCAAATCCAGGATCGTTTTTGATATTCATCTTTTGTGCTCCTATTAAAAGATACAGGGAGATCCTGAAGTCCTTCCCTGTATCCCTCTTATATTTGTCTATTCCATCTGATGCTCTCTGGTATAGTCCATTTCCGTCCTCTCAATTGTCCTCTCCTACGACAAGTTCTGAGAAGACAATGTTGTTTTTAGGATTATCACCGGCTTTTTCAGGATGATAGGTAGTCACAACAGTCTCCACCAAACCTTGGATCTCATTTTCCTTATTGGCATAAGCCATGTTCATGAGATTCTCCAGCTGCTCAAGGAAAATGTCCCTGTCGAAGGGGATGGGCTGTCCGATGTGGATGAGGTCATTGTCCGTCTTCAGCAGGCCCTCTTCAGCCATTAGTTTTTCTTCATAGAGTTTCTCGCCCGGCCTGAGTCCGGTGTACTCAATGCGGATGTCCACATCCGGCTTGTAGCCCGAGAGGCGGATCAGGTTGCGGGCAAGCTGATCGATCTTCATGGGACTGCCCATATCAAGGACAAAAATCTCTCCGCCGTGGGCATAGGTGCCAGCCAGCAGGACCAGGCTGACCGCCTCGGGGATGGTCATGAAATAGCGGATTATATCCGGGTGGGTCACTGTGACAGGCCCGCCGTGGGCAATCTGCTTCCTGAACAGGGGGATCACTGAGCCGTTGCTGCCCAGCACATTGCCGAACCGGACCGCGACAAATTCGGTGCGAACATTTTCGAAGATCTTTCCTGTGCCGTCCCTGTCCGCGTTCTCAATTCCGGAATGGGTGAAGAGCTGGGGGATCCGGGCAGCCTCTCCTGCTTTGATACAGGCATCAAAACTCTGGATGATCATCTCGCACAGCCGTTTGGAGGCCCCCATGATATTGGTAGGATTTACGGCCTTGTCGGTGGAGATGAGAACGAAGCGCTCACAGCCGTGAACCATGGCCGCATAGGCGGTCTTATAGGTCCCGATGGCATTGTTCTTGATCGCCTCACAGGGACTTACCTCCATCAGAGGCACATGTTTGTGCGCGGCCGCGTGGAAGACGATCTGAGGCCTGTATTCCTCAAAAATCTCGAACATGCGTCTCGAATCCCGCACGGAGCCGATGAGAACCTCCATGTTCAGGTGAGGATATTTCTCCTTCAGCTCTATCTGGATGTCATAGGCATTGTTCTCATAGACATCAAAGATGAGGAGCAGGCTCGGTGAGTGTGCAGCAATTTGACGGCAGAGCTCACTTCCTATGGAGCCGCCGCCGCCTGTGACCAGGACACTCCTGCCGTTGATAAATCTATAGACTTCCTGCAGGTCGGCTTTGATCGGCTCCCGTCCCAGCAGGTCCTCCACTGAGACATCCTTCATAGCGGAAACCGACACCTGATCCAGGATCAGCTGGTACATGCCCGGCAGGTTCTTGATCTCACAGTCGGTTTCCTGGCAGATGGCAAGGATATCCCTGCGCTGAGCAGCTGTGGCACTGGGAATGGCGAGATAAATCTTCTCCACCCCATATTCTTCCACGGCAGCCAGGATATGCTCGCGTCCGCCCACGATAGGCACACCTTCGATAAAGCGGTGCCATTTCCTGTGATCGTCATCTATGATGCAGACAACACTCTCCCGTATCTCCGAGGAGCGCTGGAAATCCCGCAGAATCATCTGTCCGGCCGCGCCCGCGCCGATCAGCATGACACGCCGCACAGGGCGTTCACTATTCCCGGCCTGTCTGCTGCTGCGCAGGAGAAGAACGAAGCGGTAGGAAAACCGCACACCAATGATGAGGATAAACTGGATGAGCGCGCCGATCACATAGTAGGTCACCGGCATTCGGCAGAGCAGAACCGTGATCAGGACTGTGTGAAGAAGCATCGTGACCGCGCTTGAAGACAGGACATGTATAAGTTCAGAATAACTCGCGAACCGCCATACGCTGCTGTACAGGTGCCGGTTCCAGAAAACCAGCAGGCAGATCAGTGTATAGGCAGGCGCAAAAGACCGCCAGGCTCCCAGATAGTATCCCGGAATTTTAGAGAAGCTGCAGTCAAAGCGGAGCCACAGCGCCAGGAAATAAGCGGCGTTAACGGCGATGATATCGTACATCACCAGCAGCCCGCTGACACCGATCCATTTTGTGTTAATACCCTGACGAGAGAAGGATTTTCCATTCATAACTTTATTCAGGTGATTCCGTATATGAGACGTTATTTCGTTAATCGTATGGGAACAAAAAGGGACTGCTGATCGATGTTCTCAATCCAACAGTCCCTTTCCGTTTCACTGTTCGGGGCATGAAAACCTGTCTTGAAGAATCATATTCATTCTGATGTATATTTCATTTCGAGATGTGAGACCATGTCCCTTGTGTTTTTTGTCACCTCGGCATGGAAGCCTTGCCTCTGACAATCTTGCCCTTGAAGCCTGCCGCGATGAGTTTCTTTTTCAGCTTATTGAACTCTGAAGCAGACATGGCTGTGGATCTGACAAGGAATCTGGCTTTGCTGCTCAGACCATTAAATGCGCCTTTATCAAAGGTAAACTGACTGGCCTTTCTGCCGCTTCCGCAGATCTGGATATCGATATCCTTCTTCTTGGTCCCGTTGAATGCGTCCTTACCAAAGGAAACATTCTTGCCGACTACTCTCAGAAGCCCTACATTGGAACCGTAGAAAGCCTGCTTGGAGACCCTGAACTTCGAGGCCTTAGTCTTGATATCCACAGTTTTGACGCGACGTCCCGCAGTGGTATTGAAAACACCCTTGACGCCCTCATTCCCGTGGGAACCGTATGTGCCGCCGAGATGGGTCAGGGCTACCTTCTGGTTTTTCTTGTTCCTTGCCACTGAAAGGTTGACACTGGATGTGCCTTTTTTTGCCTCGACCTTGAAGGTCATCACGACTGTGCTGCCAACGTGCGATGTGACGGTTGCCTTTTTGCCGTGGTCCTGTGTGTTCACGTCGTGGTTGGTTTTCGCGGCAAAGCCGGGGTTGGTAGGGCTGCCCGTCGCCGCATAGACGGAGAACGCGCTGCCGATCACCATTGCCATGGCGAGGACAAGTGTCAGAACTCTCTTTTTGATGCTCATGATTGCTCACACCTCCTTTCCTTAAAGATTATAGTGAACCCGCAAAAGAGGGCGGGAACCTACCGTGATAATCACACTGCCTTCTGGACGGAAACCGGAACGGCAGAGTGAAGCTTTCTGATGAAGGCAGATCATTTCTTTTCACCCGAATAGTATTTATCGGTGTAATATCTGCTGCCGTAGTGCCCATAGTATTTTCCGTAGTATTTTCCGTATTTTTTCCCGCTGCCGCCGGCCCTGTTCAGGGCTATGCCCAGAAGCGGGCAACCGGCACGCTCCAGCTGGGCGATCGAGCTGTGGATGATCCGCTTGGGGGTCATGCCGCTCCGTACGGTCAGAATCGCGCCGTCGCACAGATGGCCGATGCGCTCCGCGTCAGAGACCAGTCCAAGAGGCGGTACGTCCAGAAAGACGTAGCGGTATTTCTGTGCCAGCTGATCCAGCAGATTCTTAAAACGGTCGCTCTCCAGCAGAAGGGAGGGGTTCACGACGTTGTTCACATTGGGGAGCAGGTCCCCGTAAATCATCCTTGTCGTAAGAACGCAGTCCTCCAGCTTTTTATTGTCGGAGAGGTAGTGGGTCAGGCCCCAGAGTTCCTTCCCGTCCTCCCGCGAAATCTGGTACTGATCAACCATGACGGACTTGCGCATATCGGCATCGACCAGGATGCTGCGCTCCCCCGCCAGAGCCATCTGCTGCCACAGGCACATGGCCAAAAAGCTCTTTCCCTCGTTGGGCTCGGAGCTCACGATCATGATCTTACGGATATCGCTGCCCAGGAAGCTGACATTGATGCGGAGGCGATTGATGGCTTCCTCGATGGAGTAAGGCAGCTCGGGGTTCACCCCTATGATTGCTTTTGTATTCATGATGCCTTCTCCCCCTTTTTCTTCTTTTTGAAATATCGTCTTGAGCGCCTGGTAGTGTCGGTGGCTTTCTTCAAACCTTCAATAGTACCCTCCGGGATGACTGTCATCGGCAGGATCCCGAATTCCTTCTCCACATCTTCGGAGGTCTGGATCGTGTCATCCATCAGGTACTGGACCGTCAGGAAGGCCAGAACCAGGAACAGAAGGACCAGTGAACCCATCATCACATTCCGGCTGAGGGAAGGGGAACTCTTCTGTGTGGGCAGGACGGCCTGCTCCGCGATACTGGGGGAAGGAGCGTCCATAATCTTGGGCAGCCGGATCTTGGCAATCCTCGCCATCTGGTTGGCGATGTTCATCGCCTCCTCCGGATCCGTACTGGTCGCGGAGATCTTGATGATACGTGTATTGGTAACGACGTCGAGTCTGATCATGTCCAGGACCTGTTCATAGGTATATCCGAGTCCAAGCTCATTGATGACGTCCTCAATGATAGGGCGGCTCTTCATCAGTTCCACATAGTCGTTGGAGAGCGAGGCGCCGATATTGAGGTCGGACAGATCCACGACGGAAGAGCTGGAAGCCGAGATCATGTACATCCTGGAGACGGCGGTGAACCGGTCCGGGATCATGTAGTGTGTATAAGCGCCGGCAATCACCGCGCCGATCACCACGGCCGCGATGAGAAGCCACAGCCTGCTCATGTAATAGCCGAAGAGGTCGATGAGATCAATCTCTTGGACGTCATCCAGGGGCTGTATATTTCTCTGTCCAGTCTGCTGTTCCATTGTGCTTTTGTTTCCTTCCTATAAAGGTATCAATCTTTTCGATATTTTTTCTATGCTGAAGACTTTTCTATGTTTGAGTCTTTTAGATATTCAGGTCCTACTCGGTGACGCCGTAGTCCTCGCCGAGGGGCACCAGGGAAAACAGATCTGTCATCACATCGCGGACAGAGGTCAGATCCGCATAAAATTCCTCGTGCTCGAGTCCGTCGTTCAGGACTGTTCCCAGCTTGCTCTCGCCCTCGATCTTCAGAATTCCTTTGTCTTCTCCGTCCAGGAGCATCCGGGCGATGCGGGAAAAATCCATGCCGTTCATATCTGAGACAGCGACATCCTGAAGGGAATCCCAAAGCTGGAGTCCATACTCCGGATTGCTCCGTGTATGTTCTCTGACTTTTTGAAAGAGCCCGTCCATGTACTGTTTCTGGCGCGACATACGGGCCTGGTTCGAGTCGTCCTTGAGGCTCATCCTGGCCCGGACAAATCGCTCTGCCTGCTTGTCATCCAGAGTCAGGGTCGCGCCGTCAGTAAATGCTCTGTCGGCGGAGGTCATATCTCCGTCAATGGTGACCTCGACTCCGCCCACGGTGTGGTTGAGGGCGGCGATATCCTGCATGTTCATGACAAAATATCCGTCGATACTGTCCAGCTCACCGAGGAAATATTTCACTGCCTCCACAGTGTTCTCCGCATTCAGTTTCGGGGTTCCGCCGAACCAGTGGGCAGTACACAGCTGGACTGTCCGCTCTCCGAGCAGATCGCCTTTCGCCCCGATCTCAGGGATCTTGGTGATCGTATTTCGGTCGATCTGTATGCACCCCAGAGTGTTGTCTGTATAGTCAAGCACCATCAGGAGGAGGAAATCCGCCATGGGACCGTGATACTCCTCACCTTCCCCGGATCCGCTTCCATCCGTTCCGATGAAGAGATATTTTTCCAGCCGGTGGTCAAAGCCGTATGTCATATCATCGATAAAGACGGTGTCTTCGACTGGCCATTCCGGCTCGTATTCCTTTGCCTTCTCCCGAAGTTCTTCTTCCAGCCGGGCTGAGCTTTGTTTTTCGTAATAGGCCGTGCCTCCAGCGATGGCTCCGATCACAAGGATAAGGACAAGGAAGCCCGCTATATGTTCTTTCTGTAAAGGTCCGCCTCTCATGAGACATTGTCCCCTTCCGCTTTGATTTGTTGTTATATCTGTTGAATGCTGTATCAGGCCGCATCGGTCAGATGGTCAGGATCTTCTCCGCCACCTCATCCATATATGCAAGCGCCTTATCTCCGAAATACCCGGCGATAAATTTCCTGGCCGCATCGACGTTCGGCGGGCGGTCTGTCATATTGTGGCAGTCGCTCCCCAGGAGCGTGCCCGGATGTACACCGAGAAAGTGCATGCAGAAACGTTTCTTTTTATCCGGTCGGAGAATGCCGTTTTTTCTCAGAAAGCTGCCCGCGTTAATCTGTGCGTGGATCGGGAGTTCCATAATCTCATCCCAGATACTCCTGTCCTTCTGAAAGCCAATGTAGCGCTCAATATGCGCCAGGATAATGCAGAGTTTCTGGCGGAAGATCAAATCCCTGACGTCTTTGAGGACATCCTTGCCCCACTGCTCAAACGGAAGTTCCAGCAGAAGACATCTGCTGTCTCCGATGCATAGCTTCGGTACGTCCTTGGCCTTTCCCACGCCCGGAAAGTAATAGACCTCTGCACCTGCCAGAATCTCCGGAAGCGCCCTGCCAAGGTCCTCCTCGAGGGAACGACAGATCTGCTGTGTCTTCGCCATCGCTTCGGTGCGCCGCTCAAGAAATCCTTCCATAGACATTCTGTGGGCATAAAAATGAGGAGTAGCCGCTATCAGACCTACTCCCTGTTTTTGTTCTTCTAATAACATGTCCTTCGTCATGTCCACATCCTGACTGCCGTCATCGATTCCCGGTAAGATGTGTGTATGAAAATCGACCATTTTTTCTTCCCTCTTCTGTCAATAGACTTTCGTCATTCTGTGGGAAAGATTCTATTGAACAAAGAGTAAAAACCATCAACCAATGGTTCCTTCTGAAAGTGTCTGTTATAGTATATCCAAAATAATCCGCACAGACAAGTATCAATTTCAACATACTTGTGTAGATATTCGAGCAATATATATGTTACTTTTAATATATTCATGTGTTGTTTAGTCAAATTTCCGAACTTGCGCTATGTCAAGGCGCCCACACATGAGTACAGAGCAAGGCCTTCCGCAGCAGAAATATTTGAGACATCCTTCCGCAGCACTGCAATATAAAAACACTCAACCTCATCCCTTCCGTGATGGCAGCGCAGAAAGCAGAAGCCTCAGGCTGTGATGAAGCAGTATTTTTCCGTCCCGGCGGCCGGGTTACCGAGTGCGCCCACAGCAATATACATATTCTGAAAAACGGAACC
>ODAJ012042527.1_pt1 | contig 10416 bp, 10 predicted proteins | sample 1539241 | NCBI WGS metagenome assembly ODAJ01 (sample SAMN02144231, study PRJEB22623) | gut metagenome | biome: sheep rumen | host: Ovis aries | place: New Zealand
CTCCTGCGGCAAAAATGGCTTTACAATATAATCGTCCGCGCCCAGCCACAATCCGGCCAGTTTGTCCTCAGCTTCGTCCTTTGCGGTTAGAAAAATGACGGGGACATTCGTAAATTCCCGTATTTCTCGCATAACAGAAAATCCGTCACCATCCGGCAGCATTACATCCAGCACCACCAGATCGGGACTTCCATTTTTTGCGGTAGATATAGCATCCGCTGCGGTAGATGCAGTTACTATATTTTCAAAACCATCATTATATAAGATTGAAGCTATCATTTTAAGCAGCTCCAGCTCGTCATCGACAAGCAGGAGCTTTTTGTTATGCAAATAGGAGTCCATTTAGCTCACTTCCCTTGAGGTCATTATACCATAGCAGTTCAATTATGGAATTGCCGTCGTGAAAAAGTAAGGAAAAAGTAAGGAACAGAGAATGTTAATGTCAGCTTGACACTCTATGATTACAGCATCGGAAGGAGTTGACCTCATGGAACACATCATTACAACGGAACACTTGACGAAAGAATACAAAAACTTTATCGCCGTAAACGACGTTTCAATCCATGTGCGGCAAGGCAGCATTTACGGTTTCCTCGGTCCAAATGGAGCAGGAAAATCCACCACGATGAAAATGCTGCTGGGACTGACCGCCCCGACAAAAGGCAATTTTACCATTGACGGCAAACACTTTCCCCAGGATCGCCTTGCTATTCTGAAAGAAACCGGCTCATTTATTGAGTCTCCCTCATTTTATGCAAATCTGACAGGCCGCGAAAATCTTGATATTATCCGCCGCATTTTAGATCTGCCGAAAAGCGCGGTAGAGGAGTCCCTGGAGCTCGTCGGTCTTTCTGAGTTTGGGGATCGGCTTGCAAAAAAGTATTCTCTCGGTATGAAGCAGAGGTTAGGGCTTGCTGGGGCATTGCTGGGCAGACCGCCGATCCTCATTCTGGATGAGCCGACAAACGGCCTTGATCCCTCCGGCATCCACGAAATCCGTAACCTTGTAAAATCCCTGCCGGGGCTTTACGACTGCACCGTGTTCATTTCCTCGCATATGCTGTCCGAAATTGAACTTATGGCAGATGATGTCGGTATCTTAAATCATGGCCGGTTGTTGTTCGAAGGAAGTCTGCATGATCTCCGACAAAACGCGCTGAAAAATGGATTTGCCGCCGATAAGCTGGAAGATGTTTTCCTCTCCATGATCGACAAGGATAATGCGGACAGGAAGCAGAGGACCATCCTATGAACTCGCTTATGATCGAACTCCGTAAAGAGAAAAGGACAGGGGTTATTCCCGTTTTATTTGCGGTTGGCATACTGGGAGCCGCATACGCCTTTGTCAATTTTATGGTGCGGAAAGAAACGCTGCTCAGTTTGCCATTAGACCCGATGGATATTCTGCTGACACAGCTTTACGGCATGATGATGGTCATAAATCTGTTTGGCGTTGTCGTTGCCGCCTGCATGATTTACAACATGGAGTTTAAGGGAAACGCGGTCAAAAAAATGTATATGCTGCCCGTGAGCGTTCCGTCCATGTATCTATCCAAATTTGTCGTTATGACCGTCATGCTTCTTTTTGCCGTCGCGCTGGAAAACGCCGCGCTTGCAAGGATCGGCATGGTTGAATTACCTCAAGGAGCTTTCAGTTTGAGAGCCGTGGTCTCTTTCTCCCTCTACTCATTTATCACCACAATGCCCACGCTTTCCTTTATGCTGCTGATCGCGTCCCGGTTTGAAAATATGTGGATACCGCTTGGTGTCGGCGTCACCGGATTTTTAAGCGGGATGGCGCTTGTCACGGTAGACGCGGTTCTGCTTATGGTTCATCCTTTCGTGGTTTTACTCAAGCCCGCCGTCGCTATGAGCGCACAGCCGAATGTGTCAGTCGTCGTCATGTCTGTGGTCGAAACCGTACTTTTTCTTAGTGTTGGGCTTTGGATGGCAAAACGGCTGCAGTATGAGTAAGGAGGAGACAGAATGAGTTTTTTTGTATTACTCAAAATTGAGTTTACAAAGGTGAAACGGTCTAAAATCGTTCCTTTGATCTTCATTGCTCCGCTGCTGGTGATTATCTCCGGCGTGGCGAATTTATCAGGCTACTTTACGACGGAGTACACAAACGCATGGCCCGCCATGTTTATCCAGAGTGCGCTGGTCTATTCGTACTATCTGCTTCCATTCAGCATGATCGTTGTTTGCGTGATGATTGCAGGACGCGAAACACAGAATAACGGCATTTTGAAAATGCTGGCTTTGCCCGTTGATCGTTACACTATGTCTTTGGCAAAGTTTTTTGTTCTTCTGTTTTATTTGTTTATGGAGATGGTTGTGTTCTTCCTTGTGTTTATAGCAGCGGGTGAAATTGCCACAAGGACGATGGGGATCACGGAAGCCTTGCCGCTGGCCTATCTGCTCAAGTGGTGTGCGCGTTTATCTTCCTCCATGCTGCCCTGTGTTGCGGTAATGTGGGCGATCACCGTCGTTTTTGAAAAGCCGCTGCTTTCCGTGGGGTTAAATCTTCTCTTGGTCATTCCCGGCGTACTGGTGGCAAACACGCCGCTATGGATTGTATACCCGTATTGTTATAGCGGCTATTTGGTGTCCTGTTCGCTGCATGATTTCACGTTGCAATCCAACGCGATGACATTTTCAATGTTCCCGTTCTTGCCGATTGCGGTACTGGCCTTTGTAATCGTGCTCACGGTTGCGGTTACTCAATTTGGAAAGAAAGAAATGAGGTAAATAATTATGGAAATCAAAAAGCTGAAAACTGAAAGTTTGGCATCGCTGATTATCAGCCTCATTCCGGCGGCGGCCCTTATCCCCGTATTCCTCAAAATCACGCTGCCAAAGGGTGTAAGTACGGCTTGGGCCGGAGTCAATATTGGCTGTGCTGTGGTGGGTCTGCTTCTCTCCATTATCTGTGTCAAGAGTGACGAGAGTCGCAGCCCTATGAATATTGCGTCCACCATCGTCAGCGCCTTTTGGTGCTTGCTAATGATCGGTATAGTGGTTCTGGCATTGTTTTTATCTTTTTTGCAGTAAGGAGGGCCTATGGAGCAATCATTTTTTATACACTGCCCTATCTGCGGCAATAAGACCCGCAATAAAGTCAGGCCAGATACTGTGCTGCAGAACTTCCCCCTGTTTTGCCCAAAATGTAAGCAGGAGTGCCTAATTGACGTGAAAAACGGGCGAATTACCGTGTTGCAAGACAAAACCGGATAATTATCATCATAGTGCCAGCCGCATAGACGCAGAGCCGATGAGCTTGTGAGCGATCACATAGTCCATCGGCTTTTGATTTCCTTCAACCTGCCGCACGACGGCAAAAGAAAAAATCGTCGTGTGACAGGGCTATTGACATTGCCTCAATCTACACCACGGCGGTTTTAGGAGACTGCCGTGGTATTTCTATATCTGTTTTCGCTACCACCTAACCCGTCAAAAAAATCCAAGCTTCTGCATGGGATATTTGCTCCGGCGAAGTAGAGATTTCCTATCTGGTAGTCGGAAATAAGTATTCTTCTTTCTGTATCCGTATAGACCGTCGTATCTATGCGGATTTTTTGCTGCCTATTTGCCGTAGGCAGGGCAAGGCTGCTTCTGGCTTTGGATGCCGCTCTCCGCCCTCCGTTCTGATTTTCAAAAATTCAGATCGGAGGTAAAAGAAAATGGATGGCAAGCATCCAAATCAATATGATAAGCGCCCCAAGAGGCGCAAAGACAAAGACAATCCCTATGAGCTGTTTTCGGTTGGTATTGATACTCCTGCGGCTCGTTATTACATCCGCTTTAAGGATGGACAAGGTGTGGAGCATTATCTGGAGATCGAAAAGCCGCTTTTTGATATGCTGGACAGCTTTGAGCTGGAGGATCTGTCATATTTAAATGAGGTGGACAATCATTATGAACATTCCGAATTGACAGAGGAATCTTTATATGAGCGTGCGTTTGCAGTTTCCCTACCCATTGAAGCGATTGTCAGTCACAAGATGGAGCACGAAGAATTACATAGTGCAATCCAATCTCTGCCGGAAATCCAGCGGCGCAGATTGATCCTCTATTACTTTGGTGAGATGACATATGAGCAGATCGCGGAAATTGAGAAGTGTAGCTACCCCGCCGCGCGGCGATCAGTATTGTCGGCCATCGAGAATTTGAGAAATATTTTGGAATAAGGGGGGTACATTTTCCTCGATTAGTTAGGAAACAGGTGAGAGGTGACGGAAAGCCTTTCACCTGTTTTCCGTTTGCGGCGAATGGGTTTGACCTTTGACAACAGAATATCCATTCATCAAATACATTCCCATAGCTATTGCGAGAGCATGAGCCAGGATAGTGTCTGCGCCATGATCTGTAGCGGATGTTGGCAGCGAAAAGTCATCTTACTTTGTTTTTGGCTTGCACATCCTCTGCGGGGAGCGAGAACAGTTTGCTATGAGCGTCGGATGGTTACCGGCGCGGCCACGACAGGCTATGGGGTCAAAGATACTCCTGCTCAGTCACAGTCCGAGCGTGCAGCGCTTTTCCGTGCGTGAAGCGTCACAGGCAATGAGGGCAGCCGACAGCGATCCTGCCGGGGGTTAGATTCCCGTGGAGCTGGTACACCGCCAGCCGTTTGATGACTTCCCAATGGTAAGCCGGGGCGTCGAGGACAAATGGGCTTGCTTTCACATATCTTGCCGGACAATGGGCAGCGAACAATGGGCAGAGTTTGTCTACATTGCGCCATCCCTTTTGCTGCCCTGCGTCTGGCCTTTACATAGGCGGACAAGCCACTAATTACTATATAGAGGAGGTCGAGCTATGAGCGGACAACAATTCTCGCGGGGTGAGATTTATTATATAGACTTCGGCGACGGCGTGGGATCGGAACAGAGAGGCTACCGCCCCGCTGTCATTATTTCCAACAATATAGGGAACCGGAATAGCACCACAGTCATCGTTGCAGCCATAACTACGCTTCGCCCCAATAAAGTCAAACTGCCTACGCACGTATATGTCGGGACAGAAACAGGTTTAGACAATCCGTCTCTTATCTTGCTCGAGCAGATCAGAACAATCAGTAAGGAACGGGTGAGTGATTATGTTGGAACGCTCTCAGAAGGACAGATAAAAGCTCTTTGGCGTGCCCTGGTAATCAGTATGGGTGAGACGGGTGGAGATGACAACAACATCGTCATGTGTCTCTGTAAACGCTGCGCAGACAATTTTCGTGCCATGGGCACATACAGGCTGCTCTGCGTTGGCAAAGATCAAAAGAAAGACACTTGCACCTACTGCAATTATCGAAAGGGGTATGACTATGAGCTTATCCCAAAGGAGTGAAAATGGGCTTTAGTGATGTTTACCGCTCTGTTCTGAAAGAGTACCCGGACATTTTGACCGTTGAGGAAATGAGTAGAGCGTTGGGAGTCAGCACCAAGACAGGATATAAGCTGGTCCGGGAGAACAGAATCGAATACTTGAAGGTGGGCCGTTCCTATCGGATACCGAAGGCCCACCTTCTTTCGTATTTGCGCGTGTCGTTCTTATCATAGTTCATATGCTGTGGGATAGCTAAAAGAGAAGCCTCCAGACTTGATTGAAACAATAGATTTTCCTACGGATTACGTGAACGATGAGATTTATGATGAAATAATGACAATTGACGATGCGTTTACTATGTTCTTTGCATGCTTTTTGAAGTATTCTGCAACAGTTTTACTTAACCTTGCTAGATGTACATCAAGACTGCCTTCAAAAGTGCAGCTCTGAAATCTGGCCGTTCTAACTGATGCGCCGCGAAAGTCTGCATAATACAGGGATGTGTTTATGAAATCTAGATTATTTAGTTTTGCATTCGTCCAACTGCAATTACTTAGCATGAGATCCATAAATGAACATCCATCAATTTCCCCTCGAAATTGAATGTCACGGAGATCCGAACTTCCTCCTAAAAACGCTAAGTCATGAGCCGAATCAATAACACAATTTGTAATCTTGCAGTTACTATAGCGTACGTTTTTTAAACACTTTGAAAATTCAAGCTTATGAAGAATACAATTATCAAAAACTGTAGAATTGAAAACTGCGTTTGTGAATTTCATGTTTTTCCAACAAGCGTTATTAATTTGAGCTGAAGAAAAATCCGCATGGTTCACATTTGCAGCTTTTGATGGCCATATGACATCACGAAAGACAGCGCCGGAAAAGCAGGCAGAAGTGAGAACTGCAGAAGAGAGATCAACCGCTACAAGAGTGGCATTTGTAAAGTCAGTATTGCTTAAGTTTACCATAGAAAAGTCAACATTCCTTAATGTGCTTCCCTTAAAAGATGCATTGCTCAAGTTTGAACCAGCAAAAGAAGTGTTCTCTATGAGCGCTTCTTCAAAGCAAGCTTTTGAAAGATGCTTTTGGAGAAAGCTCTTATTTAAAAAGTGTGCTTGACTGCCAATTGCGATGTGCCTTTTTCCCGAAATCTCAATACAATCTTTGAATATGTCAATCCAATCGTTAAAAACACCAGTGCCGTTCCAGATGTCATAGAGAGAATCTGAAGAAAAAGTTTCTGTGGCTTCACTCATTATGCCAGTTGCCCAAGTCTTTAAAAAGAGTACGTAATTAAAAAATGTCGTCTTAACTGATTCGTAGTGCGAACCAACGAAAGAGTGCTTCCACATTACATCTTTATTTACTGCGTTATAAATTGCCTTCTGAAAGATATCGCCTATTTTGCCTATTACAAAGGGAAAATCATTAGTTTCCGAATAATTCTCATATCGAATGCGATCATAAAGAAATGAGAATGTCTGAGCCCAGGTCGTTTGAGCTATTACGCCAAATTGAAATACTTCACACGAGATCTCTATTAATACTCTAATGCTTTCCTCAGGATCGGACGAATATGTGGTTTTAAAAAATCGATGATAAATGTATTCACACAAGAAGAAATCTCGTATATCATTGTGGTAAAACTCTAAAGCGCCATAATTTGAGCTTTCTTTCCAATATGCACATAATACACAACATTTTCGAATAGCGTTAGCTTGTTCGGGTTTGTTGACAACATTAAGGCTATTCACGATCTCGCCTAACTCTGTACTTGAAATGTAATAGCGCTCATTCTTGGTGTTCTGAAACATTTTATACGCTATTCGTTCAATAGTATGATAAATAGTTTCTGCAAACTGTTCATCTCGCAGCGCAAGATGTGAAGTAACATCGCCACGGATATGAAATGACTCATTGTAGGGAGTGCTTCTAATTGCATTATGAAATATCTCATGGTACAGTGCCCATTTGTTGCTTTTTAGGGATGCTGTTATTTCACAAGCTACTAGAAGGTAAAGTGCTAAAGGCGTATCTGCAACCCCAGCGGCTTCTTCGTCGGAAAGATCATTAATGTATTGCTTTGTGGTTTCCGGAATTTGCTCCCCACATTTTTGGTCATCTTCGTAATTGCTTATCCAGCAGATACGCTTTTTTGCTGAAAAGTGACTTAAAGAAATATGCCGATATGTAAAAGACTGTGTTGCCCCAGAAAAGAAATCCATGTTTATAAACTTTGGCCGACTAGTGACAACGATTTTGTGGTTAAAAAATGCATGCCTTATATCTAGAATAAACTGCTCAACAGAGAGAGAACCAATACCACCAACCAACCCGAGCTCGTCAGCGCCTTCAAGAATAATGAGAGCATTCTTATAATGCTCCTCGAATTGAGTTAAGCTAGAAATCGAAAAATAGCGGAGAATACAATCCTCTGCGGTTTCATTTTTGCAAAGTGAAATATCCCTTAACCTTATACAAACTAAAGGGGTGTCTAAGAATATGGATTTCCCAATTTCATCAAGGTTCATGTAATGATAGCAGAGCCATGAAATAAGACTCGTTTTCCCAATTGCGGCATCCCCATCAATGAATAGAAGCCTATCTTTGGGGTTCCCCCATAGAAAAGCATCTAGAAGCTGTATGATGTTTTTTGGACAGTCCATATGTCCGTCTAATGGCAAAAAACTAGGTTCAACGAATAGATTCTTAAGTGTCACACGCGTTTGGGGTACATGCCTATGTAGAAATAAAGGCTCACAGAAATTTTTCGCATACTCTTGAACGATAATCTCTGCATTGCTTTGCTCCATTAATGTGGGCACTCTACGGATAAATAGATTGGAGTTTCTCTCCATATAGTCCAACAACCGCTTAGTTTTCTGAGAATCTTTGTCTATGGACAGATCGCTTACAATGCGAATAAGATCAGCAAAGCAAAGTATGTCTGCGTCTAAGTTAAACGTAAATCGTCCTTTAGTTTTGGCGGCTATTGTATCCGCGCCCCTCTTTCTTACCAGAGAATTAGTGTCTGGACACAGAAAGAAAATCTTTAGCTTGTATCCACTAATATCAACAAGGTCATTGATTTCACGTATTATTCGCGCTTTTTCTGTTTCTTTTTCTTCTGATGAAAGATAGTGTTTCTTTCGATCTACATCGAGAAGATTTTGTTCAAGTTCGTCTCTCTTGAGAAGAGTACTGGAAATAGTATGATCTATTTGTTCAATGGTATGCTCAACCTTCTGCATCGTGCATACTGCACTGACTTGAACAACGAGCTTGTTCTTTTTGTCAATTAGGTCATACCCTGGAGCATACCGTCTCTTTGCTTTTTCCAGAGTCAAGTCAAAGAGAATATTCAGCAGGTCACGGACAGAATTTTCCGAGAGAATATGAATGTCGGTTAGGTTTTCTTTGCCATTATATTGCAGGTATGCAGTTAAGATGCTCATCCCCCACAAGAATTGTTTAGTCATTTTTTCATATTCCGTCATCTCTTATCTGCCTCCCAAACTCTTAGATTAATGATTCGTTTTTCTTTTATTGCCGTTAATCTTACAAGCATTTTTCCGCATCTAATTATTTCGGCTTCAATGAGTAAAACAATTATAGCATAATGATACTGTAATGTCTCTATTTTTTTCTGCCTTTAGCAATTTGTGAAAATGTGGAAAGTTAGTTTTCTTGGAATCTGATTGCGAGAAAGTTTTTCCTATAAAACGCAGATTGGACTTCTGCTGTTGGCAAGTTTAGAATAATAAAGCCAACAGCAGAAGTCCAATTGTTCTACAAGAAGGAGGATTCACATGGTAGCAGGACATCTGCAAGAAAAGAACGGGAATTACTATATGGTATTGAACTATCACGATGCCGCCGGTAAGCGAAAAACAAAGTGGTTTCCTACCGGGCTGCCCGTGAAGGGCAACAAGAAAAAAGCGGAAAAGATGCTCATGGATCTGCGAAAGGAATTTGAACCGGATGAAAAGCCGATAGAGCAAGGCATTCTTTTTTCGGATTTCATGCTGCAGTGGTTGGAGATCGTAAAGCCCACGATAGCCGTTACCACCTATTCGTCCTATTCCAATATGGTAAAGGGTGTGATCGTCCCCTACTTTAAAGCAAAGGGAATTTCACTCGGCGAACTGAAAGCAACCGACATCCAGGCGTTTTACATGGAGCAACTAAAACGCGTAACCCCCAATTCCGTCATTCACTATCACGCCAATATCCATAAGGCACTCAAATACGCCGTAAAGATTGACCTGATCCCAACAAATCCTGCGGATAAAGTGGAGCGGCCCAAAAAGAATCGTTTTATTGGCAGCTTCTATGATAGTGACGAGGTAGAAAAGCTCTTTACCGCCGCGAAAGGGACACACCTTGAGATTCCGATCTTTCTGGGTGCTTTTTACGGCCTGCGGAGAAGTGAAGCCCTTGGCCTCAAGTGGAGCGCGATTGACTTTCAAAACGACACCATCACAATCCGCCATACTGTCACATCCTGCAACCTTGACGGCAAGCATGTCCAGATCGCACAGGACACCACGAAAACGAAATCCAGTCTGAGGACACTGCCCCTAGTCCCTGCCTTTAAGGAAAAGCTGTTAGCGCATAAAAAGCAGCAGGACGAATACCGGCGTGTATGCGGCAAGTGCTACGACAAGAGGTATCTGGATTACATCTGCGTAGATGAGATGGGAACGCTGATCTCTCCGCACTATCTCACCTCCGCATTTCCAAAGCTTCTGGACAAGAATGGGCTACGGCATATCCGTTTCCACGATCTTCGGCATAGCTGCGCGTCTCTGCTGCTCTCCAACGGCGTCCCAATGAAACAGATCCAAGAGTGGCTCGGCCACAGCGATTTCTCGACAACGGCCAATGTATATGCCCATTTGGACTACAATTCCAAGCTGTCCTCAGCGGACGCGATGGTGAACGGGTTAAAGGGAGCTTTGAGCGCAATCCAATAAAAAACCAGCTTCCAAGCGGATTATCGCAAGGAAACTGGTGTGGCGGAGGCGGTGGGATTCGAACCCACGGACCGGTTTTTCGCCGGTTTACCCGATTTCGAGTCGGGGCCGTTATGAC
>ODAJ012148160.1_pt1 | contig 10416 bp, 8 predicted proteins | sample 1539241 | NCBI WGS metagenome assembly ODAJ01 (sample SAMN02144231, study PRJEB22623) | gut metagenome | biome: sheep rumen | host: Ovis aries | place: New Zealand
CTGGACACGGTGATCGAGGAGGTTCAGGGCTCCATCGTGCTCAACGACAGCGGCGCCCCCATGGAGTGGATTCAGACGGAGGACGGCGTGCCCGTGCGGCACACGCCCCGGCTGCAGCGCATGGGCGACCGGCTGCGCATGAGCCTGGACGACGTGGCCGCCTGCCTGGAGGACTGGACGCTGACCGACGACGGGGCCACCGTCGTGCTGGAGGCCATGGGCTACACCCTGGGCTTCTATCAGGAAACCTCCGGCATCGCCGCCACGGTGGACGGCACCGAAATCGCGCTGGACGCGGCGGATTTCAGCTTTGAGGAGGGGCATTTCATCAGCGCCGAGTTCCTGGCCTCCGCCCTGAGCGGCGAAGCCATCTGGGACGAGGAGGAGCATACCCTGATGCTGCGCATCATCCCCCGGGAGCTGGCCAACGCCAGCGACTGACGCTGTATACAGCCTGCAGGAAATGGTCGGCAATTCGCCTGACGGCCGATTGAAAAACCCCGTTTCTGCGGGTATGATGGGCGACTGTATGGCGAAAGGAGGCAAGGAACGAATGAAGTCAGTAACGATTCGCCTGAGTCTGGTTGAGAATGTCAACAATTTTGTGAATATCGTGTCCCACTATCCGTTTGAAATGGATCTGCGGGCCGGCCGTCATGTGGTGGACGCCAAATCCATCCTGGGAATCTTCTCCCTGGATCTGAGCCGTCCGATCACGCTGGAGATCTACAGCGACGACTGCGGCAAGCTGCTGGAGGAAATCAAGCCCTTCATGGAGCCCGCTTCCTGATCACCGAATGTCAACCGCTTCCCTTCCGGAAGCGGTTTTTTCCAAATATACGCACAACAGGAGGCCCGAACATGCAATATCGGCAGGATCGAAACGGGACCCCGCTCTCTATCCTCGGCTTTGGCTGCATGCGCTTCACCCGCAAGGGCAGCGGCATCGATCTGGAGAAGGCGGAGCAGGAAATCATGGAAGCCTTCCGCGCCGGCGTCAATTACTTTGATACCGCCTATCTCTATCCGGGCAGCGAGGCGCTGCTGGGCACGGTCATGGAGCGCAACGGCATCCGGGACCAGGTCTACGTGGCCACCAAGCTGCCCCAGTATCTGGTGGGCAGCGTCCGGGCCGCCGAGCAGTATTTCCAGGAGGAGCTGCGCCGCCTGCGGACGGATCACGTGGATTACTACCTGCTGCACCATCTGACCGACGCCGCCCAGTGGGAGCGGCTCAAGGGCCTGGGGCTGCCGGCGTGGATCGCGGAAAAGAAGGCCTCCGGCGCCATCCGGAACATCGGCTTTTCCTACCACGGGAACTCCGACAACTTCCTGAAGATCCTGCAGGAGGATCTGTGGGATTTCTGCCAGATTCAGTATAACTACCTGGACGAAACCACCCAGGCCGGCGTGACCGGGCTGAAGGCCGCCGCGGAGCGGGGACTGCCGGTCATCATCATGGAGCCCCTGCGGGGCGGCCGCCTGGTGCAGAAGCTGCCGCCGGACGCCCAGCGCGCCATGCGGGACAACCCCCGGGGCTGGACGCCCGCGGAATGGGCCTTCCGGTGGCTGTTCAACCAGCCGGAGGTGACCGTCGTGCTGTCGGGCATGAATTCCCTGGAGATGGTGCGGGAGAACGTCGCCATCGCGGGGGACGCCCGGCCCGGCGCCTTCACGGAGGCGGATTTCCGCCTGATCGATGAGGTGCGCCAGTGCATCCGGGCCCGGGAAAAGGTCGGCTGCACCGGCTGCCGCTACTGCATGCCCTGCCCCCAGGGGGTGGATATTCCCGGCACCTTCAGCGCCTACAACGCCATGTTCAGCGAATCCCGCTTCGACGGGCGCAAGCAGTTCGGCCAGGCGGTCGCCCTGACCCGGAAGCCCGCCTTCCCCTCCCAGTGCGTCGGCTGCGGCAAATGCGAAAAGCACTGCCCCCAGAGCATTCCCATCCGGGAAAAGCTGCGGGAGGCGGACCGGGCCCTGGAGCCGCTGCCCTACCGGATCGCCTTCCGGGTGCTCCGGAAATTCATGGTGCGGGGCAGCGGCGGCACGGACGGGGAATAAGGCGGCATTTCCGTACGTTTGTCCGGTTTGTATCCAGAATAAACGTACATATTTCCGAACGATACAAAAAAAGTTCTTTGCAATATTCACATTTTATGGTAGAATGGCTCCCGCTGAGCCGAGAGGCGGCTCATACTTTTTCATTTGCGCGAGGAGACATTCCATGGACAAGGTTCGCCGTAACGAGCGCATGAGCGCGATGATGAAGCTGCTGGCGAGCAGCCCGAATCAGATCTTCACGCTGAACTCCTTCTGTGAAATCTTCGGTTCCGCCAAGTCCACCATGAGCGAGGACATCGATCTGCTGCGGACCGTGCTGGAGCAGTACGACCTGGGCCGCATCGATACCGTCACCGGCGCCGCCGGCGGCGTTCGTTTCCGTCCCATCGTCAGCCGGGCGCGGGCCCGGGAGACCATTGAGGGCATCTGCCGGCTGCTCAGCGGGCCGGAGCGCCTGCTGCCGGGCGGCTTTCTGTACAATTCCGACATTCTCAGCACGCCGGACATCGTCAACCAGATGGGCGCCATTCTGGCCACCGAATACTATGACCGGGAGCCGGACTTCGTGCTGACCATGGAAACGAAGGGCATTCCCGTGGCCTTCGCCACGGCCAACGCCCTGGGCGTGCCGCTGGTCATCGCCCGCCATTCCTCCAAGGTCTATGAGGGCTCCGCGGTGAACATCAACTACGTCTCCGGCTCCGGGAACATCGAAACCATGAGCCTGAGCCGCCGCGCCGTGCGCGAAAACCAGCACGCGCTGATCGTGGACGACTTCCTCCGCGGCGGCGGCACGGCCCGCGGCATGGTCGAGCTGATGCGCGAATTCAACATCAGCGTCATCGGCATGGCCTTCGTCATGGCCACCCTCGAGCCGGAAAACAAGCGGGTCTCCGGCGCGAAAACGCTGATGACCCTGCGGGTGACGGACTCGGATCCGGCGGAGGCCATCGTGACCCCGGCCGACTGGCTGTAAGCTCCCTTCCCCCGGTTTTCCTTCGCGCGCGCTGGCAACGGCGCGCGTTTTGTGCTATAGTGAGCCCGGAAAGACTGCCGCGGCGCGGCAGCGAAAGGAGAGAATCACCATGGCTGATCGCATTTCCCGCGTGCTGGCCCTGATGCGGGACCGGGGGCTTTCCCAGCTGATCGTTTCCGATCCCCGGAGCATCTGGTACCTCACGGGGGTGGACGTGGAGCCCTATGAGCGGCTGCTGGCGCTGCTGCTGCGCGCGGACGGGCGGCACACGCTGTTTCTGAACCGGCTGTACAACGTGCCGGAGACCCCCTGGGAGGAGGTCTGGTTTTCGGACACGGACGATTCCATCGGCCTGATCGCCGGGCGGGTGGACGCCGGCGCGCCGCTGGGCATCGACAAGGAATGGAAGGCCGGCTTCCTGATTCCGCTGCTGGAGCGCTGCCCGGGGCTGCGGCCCGTGCTGGCCTCGGACTGCGTGGACGACTGCCGCGCCGTCAAGGACGCGGAGGAAATCGCCCTGATGCGGGAGGCGTCGCGGATCAACGACGAGGTGAACCGCCTGGCCTCCGAATATATCCGGGAGGGCATGACGGAGAAGCAGGTCGCCGACTTTATCGACCGGGGCTTTCTGGAGCTGGGCTGCTCCGGGCCCAGCTTCACGACCATCGTGTCCTTCGGGGCCAACGCGGCGGATCCCCATCACGAGCCGGACGACACCGTGCTGAAGCAGGGGGACTGCGTGCTGCTGGACATGGGCTGCGTGTGGCACCGGTACTGCTCGGACATGACGCGCACCTTCTTCTGCGGGGAGCCCTCCGCGGAGGCCGCCCGCGTGCACGACCTGGTGCGGGAGGCCAATGAGCGGGCGGAGCGGCTGGTGCGCCCGGGCGTCCGCTTCTGCGACATCGACGCCGCCGCCCGGGACTATATCGCCGCGGCCGGCTACGGAGAGGCCTTCAACCACCGGCTGGGGCATTTCATCGGCCAGACGGATCATGAAAAGGGCGACGTCAGCAGCGCCAACACGGCCGTCGCGCGGCCGGGCATGATCTTCTCCATCGAGCCCGGCATCTACCTGCCCGGGAAATTCGGCGTCCGCGTGGAGGATCTGGTGCTGGTGACGGAGGACGGATGCGAGGTGCTCAACCGGGAGGATCACCGCTGGCGCACGGTGGGCTGAGCCGGGCCTTGAGGTTTCCCGCAAAGCGTGTATAATGAAAAAAAAGACTGCATAAGGAGGCGTTTTTCCGATGAAAATGACATTTCGCTGGTATGGCAGCCAGAGCGACCCGATCCCGCTGAAGTACATCCGCCAGATTCCCGGCATGTCCGGCCTGATGGGCCTGCTGGACAAGCCCGCCGGCGTCGACTGGCCGGAGGAGGAGTTCGCCGCCCTGAAGAAGGAGGTCAACGAGGCCGGCCTCGCCCTGGAGGTCATCGAATCGGTCAACGTCCATGAGGATATCAAGACCGGTCTGCCCTCCCGGGATGAATATATCGCCAACTACATGTCCACCATCCGCATGCTGGCGCGGCAGGGCGTGAAGGTCATCATCTACAACTTCATGCCCGTGTTCGACTGGCTGCGGACCGACCTGGCCCGGGTGATCCCCGAGGACGGCAGCAACAGCCTGTACTTTGACGAGAAGGATCTGGGCGAGATGGGCCCGCTGGAAATCGTGCGCAAGACCGCCGAGGACAGCCACGGCTTCACCCTGCCCGGCTGGGAGCCCGAGCGGCTGGCCCTGCTGGAGACCACGCTGAAGCAGTACGAGGGCATGACCGGGGACGATCTGCGCAAAAACTACAAGTATTTCCTGGACGCGGTGATTCCCGTGTGCGAGGAGGTCGGCGTGCGCATGGCCTGCCATCCGGACGATCCCGCGTGGCCCATCTTCGGCCTGCCCCGCATCGCCCACAGCCAGGCGGATTTTGACAAGATCATCCAGCTCCACGACAGCCCCGCCAACACCGTGTGCCTGTGCACCGGCTCCCTGGGCAGCAATCCGGAGAACGACATCCCGGCCACCATCCGCCACTTCGGCGAGATGGACCGCATCGGCGCGATGCACGTGCGGAACGTCAAATATCTGGGCACCCACCATTTCCGGGAGGCCGCGCATCTTTCCAGCGCCGGCGATCTGGACATGTATGCCATCATGAAGGCCATCTACGACACCTGCCCGGAGACCTACGTGCGTCCGGACCACGGCCGCATGATCTGGGACGAGCAGGGCCGGCCCGGCTACGGCCTGTATGACCGCGCCCTGGGCGCCACCTATCTGAACGGCCTGTGGGAGGCCATCGTCCGCGAAAACCAGAAGTAAGAGGAACAGAATCCGTGGCACTCACAGCCTATTGTAAAAAATGCGACCGGGAGGTGCCGGCGGGGGACATGTGCCCCCGCTGCGGCACCCGGCTCGGAAAAACCTCCGCGCACGCGGTCTGGTGTCTGGAGCGCACGCCCGTGCGGGACTGGATGTGCTGGAACGCCGTGATGCGGGTGCTCCTGCCCGCCGGGCTGGCGGTGCTGCTGCTGGTGCTGCTGCTGGAGGGGCTTTCCGGCGGCATCGCCGCGGTGGAGGCGATGCTGGCCTCCGGCCTGCTGCCGGTGCTGGCCATGCTGCTGGGCACCGCGATCCTGCTGGTGGGGCTTTTTCTGCTGCTGCAGGGAAGGGAGCTGGCGGACTACACGATCGACAACCGCGGCGTGCACGAGACGGTTTACCTGCCCGATCCGACGCCGCTCAAGCTCCTGGCCCGCCTGCGGTCCCCGGCGCTTCTGCGGGAGGCCGACACCTCCGGAAGCGTGACGGTGCTGCGGCTGTCCCGGAAGGACCTGGCCTGGCGGGACGTGGCCCGGATTCAGCTCTGGCCGGAAAGCTGCCGCGTGCTGGTGTACGCGCCGTCCCGGTGGCTGCGCGTGGCCGTCACCTGCACGCCCTTCACCTGGGACGACACGATGGCCCTGATCCGCAACAAGCTGGGCCGGAAGAAAAAGGTGCTGCTGCCGCCCTCCCTGGTGGTGGCCGCTCCGCCCGCCCGGCGCGCGGCCCGCTCCCAGGTCCGGATCGTGCCCGAGGTGGAGGAGGCCATTGAGCAGCTGCGCATGGAGGAGGCGCCGGCCTTCCCGGAGCCCGAAGCAGACGCGCCGCCCGTCCTTCCCGATGATTTTGCCGATGAAACCAGCCGAGAGCAGGGAGGTGCCCCATGAGCCGAAAGCTGACCGTTGTTCTTCCCGCGCTGGAGGATTTCCACCGGGACCGCATCCGCGAGGCCGCCGACCGCCTGGGCTTTCAGGCGCTCTTCTTTGACAGCGAGGCGGCCGCCGTGCCGGAGCTGGCGGAGGCCGAGATCGTGCTGGGCCAGTCCGCCTTTCTCGCCGGGCACAGCCCCCGCGTCCGCTGGTTCTGCACGCCTTCCGCCGGGGTGGATCACCTGACCGGGGAGGGCGTTTTTGCGTCCCCGGACGCGCTGCTGACCAGCTCCTCCGGCGCCTACGGCGTCACCATCGCGGAGCACATCGTCATGGTGGCGCTGGAGCTGCTGCGCCGCCAGGCGGACTACAGCGCCGTCGTCGCCCGGCGGGGCTGGGAGCGCGGCCTGCCGGTGCGCTCCCTGCTGGAGAGCAAAATCACGCTCCTGGGCACGGGCGATATCGGCCAGGAGGCCGCCCTGCGGCTGCGGGCCTTCCGCCCCGCCTGCCTGACCGGCGTCAACCGCAGCGGCCGGAACCCCGAGGGCCGCTTCGACCGGGTGCTGCCGGTGACCCGGCTGGAGGAGGCGCTGCCGGAGACGGAGGTGCTGATCTGCTCCCTGCCCGCCACGCCGGAAACCCGCCGTCTGCTGGACGCGCGGCGCCTGGCGCTGCTGCCGGACCAGGCCGTGCTGATCAACGTCGGCCGGGGATCCCTGCTGGAGGAGGGCGCCCTGGAGGCGGAGCTGCGCGCCGGAAGGCTGCACGCCGCGCTGGATGTCTTTGAGACGGAGCCGCTGCCGCCGGAAAGCTCCCTGTGGACCTGTCCGAACCTGCTGATCACGCCCCACGTCGCCGGGAACATGACCCTGGCCTATACCCGGCGGCGCATCGTCGATCTGTTTCTGGAAAACCTGGAGCGCTACGCCGCGGGAGAGCCGCTCAGGCGGCTGGTTTCCCGGGCGCAGTAGCCCGCGCTCTTCCGATCAAGGGAGGTGTTCCCCGTGAAAAGGAAAGGGATGGCAGCCCTGCTGCTGATGCTGATCCTGACGCTTCTGGCCGGCGCCGCGGCGGCCGGCTATCTCTATTCGCTGGAGTACTGCTTCAGCCGGCCGGAGGTCAACTGGAAAACGCTGGGCGTCAAGAAGGGCGCGAAGCTGCCCGTTTTCAGCGCGCCCTTTGAGGAGGCCTGGCGCGGCGCGAAGGGGAAGGCCGCCGTCAGCGTCAGCGAGCCCTTCCGCGTGCTGGCCTCCCTGCAGGACGGGGACTGGCTCATGGTGGAATACACCGTGGACCGGGCCAACGGCCGGGTCGGCTGGATCCGCACCCCCGAAGGCAGCGACATCGCCGCTCAGGCCACGACCCTTTCCATCGCGCGCCTGGCCTGCGAAACGAACCGCGCCTGCGTCCTGACGGACGATCCGCGGGGCGGCCAGCGGGAGATGCGCACCGTGGAGGCCGGGGAGCGGGTCATCGCCATGGCCGAGGTGCAGACGGAGGACACCCTCTGGGCCTATGTGGAGACCGAGATCGACGGGCAGCCCGCCTGGGGCTTCCTGGACCGGGAGGCTCTCCGGGAGGTGAACCCTTTCCGGGCCGAGGGGGACTGCCTGGTGTTCGAGGAGGACGTCACGCGCATCGGCGCCTACTGGGAGAACTATGACGAGAACGGGGATCCGGAGCCCATTTCCTCCCTGCGGGCCGGGGAAATCTGGGTGGAAAGCGTTCCGGTTTTCGATCTGTTCGGGAAGGGCATCCGCCATGTGGCGCTGCCCGGGGGCCTGAAGGGGCTGAGCACGGAAGCCTTCAGCTACGCCACGCTGGCGGAGCTGCGCCTGCCCGGCGGGCTGGAGAGCTTCATGGGGGACGCGCTCTTCGGCTGCCAGGTGGACCGGCTGATCCTGCCCGCATCCTTCACCGCAGATCCGCTTCAGTTCGAGACCCGCTGCATCCTCGGCGCCTGGGAGGTGGAGGCAGGCAATCCCGTCTACGCCAGCCGGGACGGCGTGCTCTTCTCGGCCGACGGCAAAACCCTGCTTTCCTATCCCAATGGGCGGCAGGCCTCCCATTACGACGTGCCGGCCGGCACGGAGGTCATCGGCAGGCGCGCCTTTTCGGACGACAACATGGAGATCCCCCTGCAGACCCTGTCCCTGCCCATCGGCCTGCGGCGCATCGAGGCCTATGCCTTCAGCGGCTGCGGCCGGCTGAACAGCCTGACCGTGCCGCTGACGGTGACGGAGCTGGACCCCACCGCCCTGGCGCAGTGCGTGAGCCTGGAGCGGCTGTCCCTGCCCCCCGGGCTGACCGTGGAGCTGGACGAGGACACCCGGACCTGGTCCCGGTGGGAAACCTTCTCCGCCTACACCGGGGATAACGGGGTCACCCGCCCCGCGCCGCTCCGGGACGAATACAGCACCGAGCCCTACGACCCGAACCGGCCCACCATCGTCACCTACGAGGTCTGGGTGTCCGGGGAAAACGGCGAGGGCCCCGTGCCGGTCTACGCCTCCCCGGAGGCCGCGGAGCCGGCGGGGGAGCTGCCCTCCGGCGAGCGGCACTGGGTTTCCCAGACCGCGTCGGGGCGAGCCCAGATCGGCCATGATCAGGACGGCAACGAAATCTGGATCCCGCTGGATGCGCTTCAGCCCTGCTGCAGCGATGTTTTCTTCAGCCTCTGGGACCTGAGGCTCGTGCCGGACGCGGCGGGCGAGGCCGCCCTGGCCCGCGCCGGCCTGCCGCCGCAGTGCGCCGCCTTCCTCGACGAGGAGACGCTGACCTCGCACTTTTACCTGGAGCAGGGCGAGGACCGGCAGGCGCTGGAGGCAACGCTCCCCCTGTCGCAGGTCCGCCTGTTCCGCCCGGGCGCCGACGACGGCCGGCATCTCGGCCTGCTGCTTCCGGCCGCCGAGGGGCAGCCCATCCGCCTGCTGGACGCGCCGGCGGGGAACCCCGTCGCCTGGACCTACATCGGGGATCAGGCGGAGGCGCTGGACAGCCGGGACGGCTGGGTGTATGTCCGCACCGGGCAGTTCTCCGGCTGGGTGCCCGAGGCGCAGTTCGCGGAGGTGTACCCCGAGGAGGCCGGCGATGCGACCGACTGACCGCGCTTTATAACCCCTTTTTTTCGACCCATCCGAGGAGGCTCCAGCATGAAAACCATCCTTCGCCTGTTGACCCTTCTGCTCTGCCTGACGCTTTCCCTGCTGCCCGCCGCCTCCCTGGGCGAGGGCGGCTCCTGGGGACAGATCAACCAGTCCGTCGCCCGGGGGGAGGACTGGAGGCGCTACGTGGAAAGCCCGACGGATTTCCAGCTGGGGGAGGACCGTCCCCTGGAGGGCAGCGAGGGCCTGAAAATCCGCGGCTGGGGGGACTATCCCTCCATCGACGGCTCCACGGTCTGCGTGCCGCTGGGCATGGAGCTGGCCCGGCAGTGGCTGGATCTGGCCGAGGAGGATCTGAACGGCTTCGTGAACTTCTCCACCACGCCCTACGCCTATGACCGGCTGTTCCACGGGAAGCCCAATCCCATGGTCACCATCGCCTCCCAGGGCGTCATGATGGACGACACGCATCCCGTCGACCTGGTGATCGGCACGGGACCCAACGCGGACGAGCGGCGGGCCGCGGAGGAGGCCGGCGTGGAGCTGGTGATGACCCCCGTGTGCCTGGACGCCTTCGTGTTCCTGGTGAACGGGGCCAATCCGGTGGACAACCTCCGCGCGGAGCAGATCCGCGGCATCTACAGCGGTGCGATCCGCCGGTGGGACGAGGTCGGCGGCGCGGCGGACAGCCTCATCGCCGCCTATCAGCGGCCCCACGGCTCCGGCAGCCAGACCGCCATGGAGGAGCTGGTCATGGACGGGTATCAGCTGGCCGCGGCGGATGGCAACTACATCTCCGACGGCATGGCGGACCTGATCGCCCAGATCGGCAACTATGACAACAGCGTCAACGCCATCGGGTATTCGTATCTGTACTACGTGGAAAGCCTGTACCGCAGCGGCAGCCTGAAGGTGCTTTCCGTGGACGGCGTCGCGCCGACGCCGGAGAACCTGCAGAGCGCCGCCTATCCCTACACGGTGTACTACTACGCCGTGTACGCCCGGGGCAACGAAAAGGCCGCGCGCTTTGTGGACTGGCTCACCTCCGACGCCGGGCAGGCCTGCGTCGCCCAGGC
>ODAJ012159913.1_pt1 | contig 10416 bp, 9 predicted proteins | sample 1539241 | NCBI WGS metagenome assembly ODAJ01 (sample SAMN02144231, study PRJEB22623) | gut metagenome | biome: sheep rumen | host: Ovis aries | place: New Zealand
TGTGATCGCTTCCTGCGGCGTCGCCGTAGGCCTGGCCCTTCAGGGAGCGCTCGGCAACCTGGCCGGCGGCATCATGCTTCTCATTTTCCGTCCCTTTGCAGTGGGCGATTATATCGTAGGTGCCGGTGAGGAAGGCGTGGTCAAGGAGATCGGCATCTTCTACACGGTCCTGACAACGGTGGACAACAAGAGAGTCACCATTCCCAACAGCGCCCTGACCGGTGGCAATGTGACGGATGTCACGGCTGAGCCGACCAGACGTGTCGACCTGACCTTCAATGTGGCCGGCTCCGTGCCCATCGAGGAGGCCCGCAAGGTCATGCTGGGCGTCATGGAAGCCAACGCCAAGGTCCTGCAGGATCCGGCGCCCTTCGCCTCCCCGCTCTGCGGCGTTCCCGGCGGCCTTCAGTATACTGTCCGGGCCTGGTGCGCCACGGCTGACTACTGGGATGTTTACTTTGCGCTCATGAAGGAGATCCCGACGGCACTCGGCGAGAACAACATTGGCGGACCGTCTTCTCCGGTGGCTATCAGCAAGTAAAGTTTTCATATTTCTATAAGAGGGAAACTGGGAATCAGGGACGGTTCCTTTTCCCACTTTTGGGAGAGCAGAAACTGGGAATCAGGGACGGTTCCTTTTCCCACTTTTCGTTTTACGAAAAGTGGGAAAAGGAACCGTCCCTGATTCCCAGTTTTGCATTAATCGGTTTTGGGGGCGTAGGCGGTTCGAATCTCGTCCAGGTAGTCCAGGTATTCATTTTTCACCTGCTCAGGGCCGTCGATGCGGAGGGAGGGGCCGATGCCGGTGACCCAGCCGAAGAACTGGCGGCTGACGGAGACAGTGACGTGGGTGCGGAAATAGCCGGGCTCCGCCGGCACGATCATGATGTCGCGGCCGAAGCGGTCAATCATGACGCCGGCCAGGCGGTCGGGGCAGTGGAAGCTGACCCGGGCGTCGTAGCCGGAGAACATGCCGAAGGTCTTGCGGGAGAAGGCGGCCAGGTCGAAGCCGTCGAAGAGGTCCCGGCCCTCGCGGGGCGCGTCCACGATCTCCAGCTCCTGGATCTTGTCCACCCGGTAATGGCGGATATGCTCTGACCGGTGGTCGAAGGCCACCAGGTAGTAGTTGGCGTTGTCCCAGGTCAAGGTCCAGGGGGAGGCCAGGAACCAGGCGCCGCCGTGGCGGAGGACCAGCTGCTTTTTGGTGTTCCAGTCGCTGTATTTGAAGGAGACCCGCCGGTTCTCGCTGATGGCGGTGTGGAGGAGGTCGACGTTGCGGAGGATGGTTTCATTTCCTGTCTTGGCGCGGTTGAAAATGAAGACCTGCCGCTTTAAGGCGCTGGCCTGGTAACGGCTGGTCAGACGGGCCAGGCGGCGGATCAGGTCCTCGGACTTACCGGTGGGGATGAACCTGGCGGCCTGAACGGCGTCCACCAGGAGCTTGAGTTCGGGCAGCTCGAAGTCTCGCTCACCCGCGTAGAAGCCGTGTTCGGCCCCCTTTTTCTGGCGGATGTCCATGCCGTATTCCCGGAGCCTGGCGATGTCTGTGTAGATGGTCTTCCGCTGGGTCCGGATGCCGTATCGCTCCTCCATGATCTCGCCCAGGCGGTCTGCGGTGAGGACGTGGTCCGGGTCAGTCTCCGCAAGGAGGACATCCCGGAGGTAGAGGATCTTGAGTTTTTCGTCTGCCATAATGGTAAGGACTCCTTTGTCTGTGACGGGCGGCGTTCGAAAAATAAACGAACAAAATTTCCCGAAAATTTGTTCATTGTCCACGTACGTGGACTGTGGTGATGGTATTATATCATCAACAAGAGGAACAAAGCAAGAAGGAAGCCGAAAACTTCAGAAAGGAGACCGATATGATCAAGGGATATTCGACCGAGAATGGATACATGGGTTACGTAGGGAGTCGCTACATGCTGTTCGCTTCTGAGAGCGATTACCGGGATTATATGGAAGACTGAAGAGGACGGCTCCGCCCGCACGTCTGGGGAGAATGGACTGTGCGGGGGATTGCACACAGTGAAAAGGGGGTATAAAAGATGGCATTTGACAGGGAAAAGATGAGAGCAGTTATGGTCACCATGAGCAGCGGCAGCATCGCAGGGTTCAAGGACAAGAGGACAGGACATTTTACGCCGGTGATGACAATCCGGTCCACCCGAGACATGGATCGGTTCGTGGAGACCTATGATATCAGCGTCGTGAGCTTTGAGTGAGAATTGTGAGGCCCCATGACAGCAACTGCAGGGAGCTATGATCTCAGCGCTGTGAGCGGTGAGTGAGAGAGCTGCGGAGAACTATGATATCAACTGCAGGAGCTGGGATAACAGCGCCGTGAGCTGTGAGTGAGAAAAATGCAGAGAAATGCGGCTTGCGTGGCATGAGCTACAAGTAAGAATGTTTGTTGAGACAAAGAAATGGACCGCGTAAGCGGTCCGTTTCATTAAAGGAAGGGAACTCCGTCTCCCGACGGAACAGCCGGACGATGGTCCGGTGTCCTCCGACAGCTTGCGCTCTGCCGAAGAACTGCAAATGAAAAAAGGGTTTGTAAGTAATCTCAACTTACATGATTCATCATATATGAAAAATGTGTCATTTTTATGTTTTAACCATGAAAATCTCAGCGTACATCAATTTTTTCCTGCTATAATGAAGTCAGTTACTGCAGACGAAAGACTGCTCGCGTGTTTTTGAAGGGAGGCAGCCATGAATTTCGATAAACTGACAAAGTATCTTGACTCTGTATCCGAGATCTTTGGCATTCCGGCCTGCGGCATACAGGTGACGCTGGGAGATGAGGTGGTCTTCCGGCACACAGCCGGTTTCAGGGATGCGGCCGGTACCGAGAAGGCCCGGGAGGATGACCTCTTCAGGATTTTCTCCTGCACCAAGGTCATGACCATGTTCGCGGTCATGCAGCTGATCGAGCAGAACAAGCTTGGGCTTTACGACAAGCTGTCCGACTACCTGCCCGCATACAAGATTATGCGGGTGTCGGATGAGTTTGATTTCCGGCATCCGGAGCGGATGCCCAAGTCCACGGACCGTTGCCACATTGCCCACAATGAGATTCGGATCATCGATCTGATGACCATGTCGGCGGGCATGTCCTACGATATGTCCTCAGATGTGATTACCGAATTCCTGGCGGTTAATCCGGAAGCGGACACGCAGGAATTGGTGAGCGCGATGGCGAAGATGCCCTTGCTCTACGAGCCGGGGACTCGTATGCGCTACTCCCTTGCCCACGACGTGCTGGCGGCTGTGATCGAGGTGGTCTCCGGGGAAAAGTACTCCGATTACCTCCGCAACCATCTCTTTGGACCGCTGGGCACCACTGATTTTTATTTCCTGCTGGATGAGGACCAGGTCGGGCGCATGTCCCAGGCCTATGAGATGGATCCCCTCACAGGCAAAAAGATTCCCCAGGAGGGAAAGCTGACCTCAGCCCTCCGCTTCTCCGCCAATTACGAGAGCGGCGGTGGCGGCATGATCACCACGGTGGACGCCTACAGCAAGGTGGTCCAGGCGGTGGCCAACGGCGGCGTCGGAGCGAACGGCGTGCGGATCCTCTCCGAGGACAGCGTGCGGCTCTTCACCAACCGCTACACCTTCGGCCAGCTCCAGGAGGACTTTGACCGGATGGAGAAGCCGGCCTGCAGCTACGGTCTGGGCGTTTATGTGGTCACCGATACGGATGGGCTCCGCACACCGGCGGGCGTGTTCGGCTGGGACGGCGCGGCCGGTGCCTACACTATGATCGACCCCTTCAACAAGATCAGTATCACCTACATGCACCATATCCTTGGGTTCCCCATCGTCTATCAGAGGGAGCATCCGGTGATCCGGGAGATGGTCTACGAGGCGCTGGGGCTTTGAGTGGAAGGGCCCTGAGCAGCGTTGGCTTTATTCAGGGTTGATGCATGGCTTTTATGCATGTATAATGATGAGAACCCGGGCAGGAGAAGCTGACTGCCGGGTGACAAGAGAATAAAACATGGACGGTGCCGCCGGATGCCCTCCCTGGGAGGGCAGGCCGGCGGGTAAAAGGGAAGCAGGTGGAAGACCTGCGCGATCTCGTCACTGTGATGGAGGAGAGGCTGCCATGCTCTCGAAAGAGAGGTCACTGGGGAAAACCGGGAAGGCGGGCAGACTTGAAGATCCCTGAGCCAGGAAACCTGCCGTTTGCATGGGTACAGGAGGGCGTGACCGTTCTCCGGACCACGAGGCATTGGTCGTACCGGGAAAGTCCGCGCAGGGCGCGGACTACTTTGTGATGCCTGCGGACTTACTTCGCAGGCTCTTCTTTTCTGCAGGAGGGATTTGGAAAGAGGAGCGGTTCCTTTTCCGAATATCCGGGCTGAAAAGGAGTAGAAAAGTTCACGGAACTGATGCCGCGGAGCATTTGGAAGGGCTGGCTTATCGGAAATATGGTCGGTTCCTTTTCCAAAAATACTGATCTGAAAAGAGGTAGGTAGTTTCGCGGAGTCGATGCCTCGGAGCATATGGCAGGGCCTGTTGTCTTAGGCCGGTTGCCAAATATGCTGTAAGAGAGATGTGGTCCGGTCGGAGTCGGCATTCATTTGAACCTGTGCGAATGGCTTGTAATATGATCAAAGCGCAAGGCGCAGAAAGAGGTAAGCAATGAGAAGAAGAGCGGTAAAGTTGGCAGCGATTGTGATGGCAGCTGTGATGATGACGGCCTGCGGCAGCAGCGCTTCTTCATCCGGACAGGCGGCGGACAGCACCGCAGTATCTGAGGAGAAGGCTGGAGAGGAAGCTGCGGAGACAGCAGACGCTGCAGAAGAGACCGATGCAGCCGATGAAGGTGCGGCGGACGAAGCTGCCGAGGCAGCTGACGAGGCCGCTGAGGCAGTCGAAGAGGCTGCGGAAGGAGCGGAAGAAGAAGCTGAAGCGGGCGAGGAGGACGAGGAGAACTACGAGACCGGCGACGCGAGCCTGGATCTTGCGAGAAATGAAGACAACATCGGCGACAAGGAGCTTCTGGTCGTCAGCTTCGGCACCAGCTTCAACGACAGCCGCCGGATGACCATCGGCGCGATCGAAGCTGCCCTGGAGGAGGCATTCCCGGAATACAGCGTGCGGCGTGCATTTACCAGCCAGATCATCATCGACCACGTCAAGTCCAGGGACGGCATCGCCATCGACAATGTAGGCGAGGCCCTTCAGAGGGCTGTGGACAACGGCGTGAAGACCCTGGTCGTCCAGCCGACTCACCTCATGAACGGGTATGAGTACACGGACCTCATTTCCGAGATCGCCCAGTACGCGGACGCCTTCGAGCATCTGGAGATCGGGGAGCCGCTTCTGACCACCGACGCGGACTTTGCAGCTGTGGAGGACGCGGTCGTGGCGGCCACCGCCGAATATGACGACGGCGAGACGGCCATCTGCTTCATGGGCCACGGCACCGAGGCCGCTTCCAATGGCGTTTACGCCCAGATGCAGTCCCTTATGGACGCCGACGGACTGTCCAACTACTATATCGGTACCGTTGAGGCTTCTCCCTCTGTCGATGACGTGCTGGCAGCTGTCAAGGCAGGCAGCTACAAGCGCGTTGTGCTGAGGCCCCTCATGGTCGTCGCCGGCGACCACGCCAACAATGATATGGCCGGGGACGAGGAGGACTCCTGGAAGAGCATTTTCTCTGAAGCCGGCTATGAGGTGACCTGTGTCCTTGAGGGCCTGGGCCAGATCGAAGCCATCCAGGACCTCTATGTGGAGCACGCTGCGGCTGCTGTCGCCAGGGCTGAGGCGTGAGATAGGGCCTGGGAAAGCCTGGGGCGGTGAACAGCCGCCCGCTATAAAATACCTGTCAAAGGACGTAGGAATATGAGAAAATGGAAATCAGCAATGGCGGCCCTCGCGGCTGCCGCGCTCTTCCTGGCGGGATGCGGAGGAGCGAATACCGAGAACACCGAGGTGACCTCCGCGGAGACCGCTGAGGCAGCCGCTGAACCGGCAGCTGAGGAGGGCGCCTCCGAAGAGAAGGCCGGGGAAGAGTCTGCTTCCGGCGAGGCGGAAGCGGCCGGCTCTGAGGCCTCCGGCGGCACTGACCAGGTGGCCTCAGCCGGAGAAATGACGACCGTCGAGGACGTGGTGGAGGACTGGATGGTCCCCATCACGGCAGACCGCCTGAACGAGGGGACCTATCCTGTCACGGTCGCATCCAGCTCCTCCATGTTCAAGATCGCCGGCTGCGAGCTGACGGTCGCGGATGGCGCCATGACTGCTGTCCTCACCATGAACAGCACCAGCTACCTCTATCTGTACATGGGTACGGCGGAGGAGGCTGCGGCGGCGCCGGAGGAGGAGTTCATTTCCGCGGTGGAGACCGCAGACGGGGGGACCAGCTTCACGGTCCCGGTGGAGGCCCTGGACAAGGGCATCGACGTTGCGGCTTTCAGCCGGAAAAAGGAGAAATGGTACAGCCGGACTTTGGTCTTCCGGGCGGATTCCCTGCCGGCGGAGGCCCTCGGCGAGGGCTTTATGACCACGGCCGCGGACCTGGGACTCGCGGATGGCAGCTACACGGTGGCGGTCACCCTCGAGGGCGGCTCCGGGAAGGCATCCGTCGCCTCTCCGGCCCCGCTGACCGTAAAGGACGGCCAGGCGACAGCCCAGATCCTCTGGGGAAGCGCCAACTATGACTATATGCTGGTGGACGGCGACAAGTACCTGCCGGTCAATACGGAGGGGAACTCCTGCTTCGAGATCCCGGTGGCCGGCTTTGACTACCCGCTGACTGTGGTCGCCGACACGACGGCCATGAGCCAGCCTTATGAGATTTCCTACACCCTGACCTTCGACAGCGCCTCGATCCTTCCCGAAGAGGAGAATGCTTCGGGAAATGAAGCCACACAGGCGGATCCTTCAACGTCTGACAGTGCGGCCGGGACGGGAATTGGCAGCGAGAACGGCGGTGCCGCGACCGGCTCAGCCGGAACTGTTGACAGCAGCCAGGCCGGAGGGAGTGTATCCGGCCCTGGCGCAGGCAGCCAGGCCGGAACGGCAGAGAGCCGGGCGGATGCCCCTGAATGGAAGAGCATGACCGCCACCGGCAGCATGGACCTTGCCTGGGCGAAGGAGTTCACAGTCACCTACATGGGAGAAGGATATGCCTTGGTCGATATCAATGAGACCGGCAGGCTCCTGGTGGTGGACGAAGGCCGTCCCGTCCCGGCGGGGCTGGATAAGGATATCGTGGTGGTGCAGAAGCCGGTCGACGGCATTTATCTGGCGGCAACCTCGGGCATGGACTTTTTTCGAGCCTTGGATGCCCTGCCCTGCGTCGATTTCGTGAGCCTTCCGGCTGCCGACTGGAGCTTTGACGACGTGGCGGACCTGGTCTCGGAAGGCAAAATGGCGTACGTGGGCAAGTACAGCGAGCCTGACTATGAGGCCCTGGCGGCGGGCGGCAGTCCCCTGGCCATCGAGTCCACCATGATTTTTCACAAGCCTGAGACGGCGGACAAGCTGAAGGCCCTGGGAATCCCTGTTATCGTAGAGCACTCCAGCTATGAACCCGATCCCATGGGACGGATGGAGTGGATCCGCTTTTACGGGCTCCTGACCGGCAAGGACGAGGAGGCGGAAGCCTTCTGCCGCCGGGAGGAGGCGGAGATGGCCGGCCTGAAGGAGAAGGAAGCGACGGGAAAGAAAGTCGCCTTCTTCTATTTCACTGAGGCTGGCGTTGTGGTCCGGGAGCCCGGCGACTATGTCTCCCGGATGATTGAAATGGCCGGCGGGCAGTATGCTTTCGATGACAAGCTGATCCCGCCCGATGGCAGCAGCCTTTCCACCAGGACCATCGACCTTGAGACTTTTTATGCGGGCGCCGCGCAGGCGGATGTACTCATTTACAGCGGTGTGAGCCAGGACGTGGGCAGTGTTCAGGAACTGATCTCCCGGCAGCCCCTGCTGGCTGACTTCAAGGCAGTCCGCGAAGGAAATGTCTGGGCCACCGGTCGCAATATGTTCCAGTCCTCCACCGAGGTGTCGCAGATGGTCAGCGAGTTCCGCACCGCTATCGAGGGCTCGGACGGAAACCTTACTTATATGAAACATCTCTCCTGAAGGGGAAAATGAAAGCATTGGCGGGGAGGCGCCTGCCTAGCGGCGGCAGGAAGCCTTCCCTCGCAGATACATTGTGAGCAGGAGAGAACGCCGCCGATGCGGAGGGTTTTCCGCCCCATGATATACTGCGGAAATGGATTAAAGAGATAGAAGCAAGAGAGCCATGGACAGAAGAGACAAGTATTTTCGAAATATTGTATGCTTCGCGCTGCTCGCGGCAGCGGTTCTTGTGCTGCTCTTTTTGAACCTGATAATCGGGAGTGTATCGCTGACGCCGGGCGAGATTCTGGATGTGCTCACCGGGAGGGGCGGGGAGGCCGCTGCGATGATCCTCATGACGATTCGTCTCCCCCGGCTCCTGGCCGCCTTCGTCCTGGGCGGCGGGCTGGCTCTGTCAGGCTTTCTCCTCCAGACCTATTTCAACAATCCGATTGCCGGCCCCTTTGTCCTGGGCATTTCCTCCGGAGCCAAGCTGGTCATCGCCTTTCTTATGATCGGAAGCCTCGAGATGGGGCGCGTTGTCAGCGCCTGGGGCATGATCGGCGGGGCTTTTCTGGGGGCGATGCTGACCATGGGGTTCATTTTGCTGGTGTCCGCGAAGACCAGGCGGAGTGCAGTGCTCATCATCTGCGGTGTCATGGTCGGCTATTTTTGCACGGCGGTCACGGATTTTATGGTGACCTTCGCGGCGGACGCCAACATCGTGAACCTGCACAACTGGTCCAAAGGCAGCTTTTCCGGCATGACCTGGGGGAATCTGGGCGTCCTTACTGCAGTCACGGTGCTGGGACTTCTTGCCTCCTTCGCTCTGGCCAAGCCTATGGCGGCCTTTCAGTTGGGGGAGACCGCAGCCAGGAGCCTGGGCGTCAATACCCGCCGTCTCAAGGTGGCCCTCATTCTGATTGCCAGCCTTCTGGCGGCCTGCGTGACTGCATTTGCCGGGCCGATCTCCTTCGTGGGCATTGCGGTGCCCCAGGTGATGAAGCGGATGTTCAAGTCTGCCCGGCCGATTCTCATGGTGCCGGCCTGCTTTCTGGGGGGAGGCATTTTCTGCCTCTTTGCGGACCTCCTGGCCCGGACCCTGTTCGCGCCCACAGAGCTTTCCGCCAGCACGGTGACCGCCGCCTTCGGGGCGCCGATCGTGGTGTGGGTCATGCTGCGGAGAAGGGCAGGAGAGAACTGACCTGGATAATAAGACAGTGAGAGAAGCAAATCTGTTATGGAGCCATGGGAAATGAAGGTCGGCTGCTATGGTCTGACGCGGCGCATGGCATCATCATAGAACCGGTCAGAGAGGAAAAAGAGAGATATGAGCAGGATTCTGAGGACCCGAGATATGTCTGTAGGCTACCGCGGCCGGGCGGTGGTGTCGGGCATCAATATTGAGCTGGAGCGGGGGAAAATTATGGCTGTGATCGGGCCGAACGGCATGGGCAAATCCACCCTGCTGAAGACCGTCGGCGGTTTGATTCCGCCGGTGGCCGGCCAGGTGGAGCTGGACGGAAGACCGCTCTCCTCCATGTCGGAGCTGGAGCGGGCCAGACGGATGGCTGTTCTCCTCCCCGGGAGGATCGATCCCGAGTGGCTTACGGCAAGAGAGATGGTGGAGGCCGGCCGGTATCCCTTTACCGGCCTTTTGGGCATTCTCGGGGAGAGTGACCGTGAAGCGGTCGCTCGGGTCATGGAAATCACGGCAGTCTCCGACCTGGCGGACCGGTATTTCAACGAGCTGAGTGACGGGCAGAAGCAGCGGGTCCTGCTGGCCAGAGCCATGGCTCAGGAACCGGCGCTTCTGGTCCTGGACGAGCCGACCTCCTTTTTGGATATCCGGTTCCGGCTGGAGCTGGTGGATATCCTGAAGCGGCTGGTGGCAGAGACCGAAGTGGCCGTACTGACCTCCCTCCACGAGCTGCGGCTGGCCATGCAGCTGGCTGACAGCGCCATCTGCCTCAAGAATGGACAGGTGGACAGGCAGGGAACCTCGGCGGAGGTTTTCGGCGAGGAATATCTGACCGGACTTTATGATTTGCCGCCCGGCGGGCTGCAGAGCGTGTAGTGACAGGTGACACGGAAGGTCAGCGCCGACCAACTACAGGCTGCATACCTGCAGGAGCATGGGCAGGTAAGCAGGGAGAATAGATGTCTGCCCACTAAAGAATGCAGAGCATATAGAAGCATGAGAACTGCAAGTCTCAAAACAGAAGGAACGGATTATGCCGAACTCTACAGACATGGGTAATCATGGTTTGATCCATCTTTATACAGGTGAAGGAAAAGGGAAAACGACCGCGGCTTTGGGTCTGGCGGTGCGGG
>ODAJ011712057.1_pt1 | contig 10415 bp, 16 predicted proteins | sample 1539241 | NCBI WGS metagenome assembly ODAJ01 (sample SAMN02144231, study PRJEB22623) | gut metagenome | biome: sheep rumen | host: Ovis aries | place: New Zealand
TAAAACAAATCAATGTGAAAGAGAAATCTTTCTTCTTTTTGTTGAGTCAAGATTAAAATTTTTGAGATTTTTTTGCAAAAACCTTTGGCGATTCAAAAAAAAACACTACCTTTGCACCCGCATTTCGAAAAAACGAGGTGCGAAAACAAGACTTTGGGGTATGGTGTAATGGTAACACTACAGATTCTGGTCCTGTCATTCTTGGTTCGAGTCCGAGTACCCCAACAGAAGATGTCGCGAGTTCAAAAGAGCCCGCGACATTTCTTTTTATCTCCATATTTTGTAAAAATATGGGAAGAATGTAATAATTTTTTGCAAAATTCTTCGATTTTCATTCTTTCCTTTATTCTTTTTTCGTACCTTTGCAGCGTTTTATTGAGTCTTCGCAGACTGATAGAGCATAAAAAACATACTAGGGTTTATCAGAAAATTGTCCTATTCTCGACGTTATTATGATGCGAACCACTACTGAAACCACTCAGTCTGGCGTCAATGCTATTGGCGCGGGACACACCGACTCTTGTCCTTACGTTTCCTACATGGAAGCACTCGTTGACGGCAACGACATCAGTCGTTATGACGACCTCGGTCCTGATGACGACAGTACAGACAGCGAGATACGTTGGTACCCAATGCGTATCCGTCATTCCAACGCAAGAAAAGCATTCGATGTCCGTCAGGCTCTTTACGAGAAGGGTTTCACAACATATCTCCGACTGGAATATAGCGAACAGGTGAAGAAACAAGAACTTCACGTCATCGCAAAGCCAGTATTCACCAATCTCATCTTCGTCCAGGTACGGAAGAAAATAATCCGTAAACTCAAAGGCTGCGACTCGTCGCTGACCTCCCTGCAATTCATGACGAAGGTGAAGCACGACAAATACGAACGTGCAGAGGTCCTCTCGGTACCCGACCGCGAAATGATGAACTTCATCGATGCGGAGACACGTGAAGACCCCAACCAGCAGCGCAAACGGTGGCAATATAACGACAACCTCGCCAAACCAGGCCGTAAGGTGCGCATCCTACGCGGACCCTTCGTAGGCATCAAGGGCGAGATAAAGAACTTCAAGACTCATCGTGTCGTCGTCGTCAAACTCGACGGCCTCGGTCTCGCCAACGTCATCACTCGCGTCCCCAAAAAGGACCTCGAATTCTACGACGGAGAGTGAAAACAGTGAGTACAAGACATAAGAAAGACAGTACAAAGTAATACGAAATAATGGCAGTTATTGTTATAGTATCTTCTCAGGTACGTCAATACCTTTTACGGATAAAGGAAAAGATAGGTGAACTTAAGGAGTTACCATATCCTGATACGTGGAAGGTGGAAATGGATTCGCGCCTTATGCAAGCTGCCGACCACTGTCTGAACTTGGGTGAAACAATTTTTTTTGAGGGATTGATAAACCCCAGAATCTTGCACAATAGGTTGACAGAGTTTATAATGCGTCACCCTGGTACAAGTTATTCGCCAGCAGCGATGGTTAACTTGAAGTTAATTCTTGACGATGTTGGTAAGACAGTGGAATACATACTCAGCATTCGACGTCCCAACGAAAATGCACGTGCAATGGGAGCTGCCTCATTGTTTTCTGAGTTAGAACGTCTGGCAGCTGCTAAAACAAACATACAATCACAAATCGCTGCAGAAAAGGCAAAAGAAACACCTGATGCAGAAAGACTTGCATCATTAGAAACCGTCGCAAAGATTCTTGATGCCCGTATTGCTGACACCCGTAACGAAAAAAATGCAGCCCGTGAAGATAAACAGATTAAATCTGATTGGAATCAGCGAATAAAAGAGGCTTTCGAAGAACTCAGCCACTTTACTAATCTTATTGATAAGGAGCGTAAGGCATTAAATTGGGAGTACATAATCTCGGGTATTGTTATATGTGTTATAATTATTGCAGTATGTGTGTGGTTATGCTACTTCTATGGTGCACTATTATGTAAGGAACTCACATTTCCACATTGGTACTCAATAATACCCTATTATCTGCCAATTCCGGTATTGGGAGGTCTGTTGTGGGTAGCCATCGTGCAAAAGAATCGTGCTAACCGTAACTCCATTACACTCAGCGATAAACTCTTTAGAATACACTATCTTGAAGGTCTTCTTAAAACAAGTAACACCTTGTCAATAGATTCTTCGGAAAGTATCAACCGTACCACATCTACTATTGATACAATGTTGTCGAGTTACTTGAAGCAAATGGAGACAATGGAGGAGCATACGCATCAATTTCAGCTCGCATCTGAGAAAAATAATGTCGATACGAAGGCTCTTTTAGAAATAATAAAAGAAATAATAAAAACGAAGCAATGAAACCGGAAGAATATGTAAACATGATTACCAATATGATTGAGGCTACAGATATGCGCAATCTTCGCTGGGAAAAAACTAGCGTATCTGGTGATAGTGAATTTACAACTAAGATAGGTAACTGCAAAATTGTTTTGTCTAATTATTATGACGAGGTAATAGACGATGTCTGTTATAGTCTGGCACTTCATAACGAAGAAGGCGAGAACTATCGTACACTCCGCTATAGTCCCTCAGATTCCAAGTCGATATATAGTTCACTCATAGACCTATACAACTCCGTTTTGGACTCCTATTATAAGATTCGTGAATCTGAGAAAAAGATACTCGATGAACTCGAGCAACTTATACTTCCGTTCTAACGAGGAGATATAAGGACTCTGATTAAAACTTAAAAAACATTAATAATTTAGTTAAAACTAAACAATTTAGTTGTAACTAAACGATTTATGCTTAAATTTGCCCTTCAAAAGATAGATGCTGTTGTCGGGAAACAACAGTTTGACAAACTTCTGATTGATGGAAATGCCCCATTTGATGAGTTTGAGAAGAATTTAGAACAACAATATAAATCAGAACTTATTGGTATTTATAATACCATGAACAATGTAGCGAACCTAAAAACTGTACCAAAAGAAAAATTTCATTATTATAATAAGGAAAAGGGTGATTATCGGGAGTTTGAGTATAAAAGCAGTCATCTCCGTGTATATGGTATAACAAAGAAAAACGGTCAAATCATTATTCTTGGCGGAACTAAAGCAAAACAACAGGCGGAAGAAAAAGAATTTCGTAGTATAAAGAAAAAATATTTAGCCTCACTATAAAATCATCTTTATTATGACAAGAGAAGAACTATTAAAGAGTCCTGCATACTGGACTGCGGAGTTGCAGAATGAGTTATATCGGCAGATAACACATTTTATGGAAGAACATAATATGAATAAAACTCAATTTGCAGAGTATCTTGGTTGTACTAAAGGCTATGTTTCTCAATTACTTAATGGGAGTTACGATCATAAAATAAGTAAGTTCTTCGAATTATCCTTGGCAATAAACAAAATACCGGAAGTTACTTTTTCCAATGTCGATGAGTATATACAATCAGAGAACGAACACTATACCTCTGTAATTCCCATGTCACTGAGCTATACTGTAAATAAATATTCTGGTAAGGAAAAAGAAATCATAAATGCAGCTTAATAATTGTTATGAACATTCCATATAGAATTCAAGAGATAAAAACAAGCCAGTTTGCTATATTCCCGGAGAATTTTGTAAACGACCCAACAGTTGAAATTAAAATTGAAACAGCTTTTAATTTCGGGATAAATATTCAGCAAAAGTGCATTCGTTGCATATGCAAAATTAGTTATATTCAAAACGAAGAATTGCTGATGGTTCTTGAGGAACAATGTATCTTCGGCATTGCACCTGATGCAATATCCGAATTAGAGAAGAAGAAACGCGTCCCTGTAGATTTCCTTCGTTATCTTGGAACTATAGCTATAGGAACAGCACGTGGGATCATTCATACTCGAACAGAGAATACCCTACTAAATCGTTTTGTCCTCCCGCCAATAAACTTAATTAATATAATTAAGGAGGACTTTGTGTTCAAAGCACCAGGTGAAAAATAACCCGAGAGAAACTAAAAAGCCTGGTGTTTGATGAGAAAACAAAATTAAATACTTTGAAAGATACTTTAACTAAATTGGCTGATTTCTGATTGCACAGGTGGTCGCATAGGTGATGCAGTTCAATACTGCCCGTCAGAAGTATAGAAAAAAAGAAGATTACAAATAAAGAATTCCTGTATGGCAAAGTTTATAGAGGTGACAGATTTCCCAGACCAGAGCTTGTTTGTCAATGTAGATAATATTCTTTGGATTAAACCTTATGATGTTGAGAATGGCTGTATGATATACATGTCTGTTCTCGGTAGAAATGACTATCCTATATCTTTAACGGTTAAAGAAAGCTATGCTCAGGTGGCTGAAGCTATAGAGCGTTAGCATACAAAGCAGATCGTATTTGTTCTGGATTTGATTTCGACAATGTTGTTTTATAAATCATAGATTATAATATTTTCAGATGAGTGCACCGATAAATCCGACGAATCTTCGTGGACTTCGTCCTTTGGATGTCATGCAAGACGGACGTGAATTTGAAAGTCTTTTAAGCTATCAATATCCCAATCTTAATATTGTGGATGAGATTCGACGTAGTATGGTTGAAATTTCTTCAGCGAGAAATGGAATACCTTGTTTGTGTTATGTTGCAAACGTAGTTAACAGTCCTAAAGGAAACTCTATTGATGGAACAGATGATTTGCCTTTCGCAGAAATGGTGGCAACCGTACCACCTGAAGTAACCGAGATAGACATTATATTGGTTACGCCAGGCGGAGTGGCAAATCAAGTGCAAAATTTTGTGAATACATTAAGACCGAGGTTTGAAAGAGTTAACTTTATACTTTTGAATATGGCGATGAGTGCCGGAACTATCTTTATTATGTCTGGTGACCAGATAATAATGTCTAGTCAATCAAAATTTGGTCCTATTGATCCACAGATACCGAGTAAAGATGGAAGGTTTATTCCTGCGCAATCAATTTTAGTTGCAGTAGAGGATATTAATGTGAGAGGAAAGTCGGCATTAGCAGCAGGTAAAAAGCCTGATTGGGCAGACGTTCAGTTGTTGAATAATCTAGACATTCGTATGATTGGGGAAGCAATAACTGCAAGTAATTATTCAATTCAAATGACAAAGGAGTTTTTAGAGAAATATAAATTCAAAAATTGGATATCTCATCATACGACAGGAGAAGCTGTTACTCCCGAAGAGAAGAAAAAATGTGCAAATGAGATTGCTAATATTTTGTGTAATCACAAGTTGTGGAAAAATCATGGTCATTTCATAAATAGAGATGCCGCCCATACACAATGTAAATTGGAGATAGTACATTCTGAAAGTATTCCAAATCTCGATAAAGCAATGCGAAGAATGTGGGCATTGTTCTATTGGATTTTTGATAGTACACCTATTAACAAATTATTCGTTTCAGAAAATTATTGTATAATACGAAATCGTCAAGTTGTAAACCCTGTTATAAAGATGCGACCATGAATAATTTAGAAGAAGTGCTGAAAACGTTAGATTTTTCTGAAGAAATGATTAGAGAGGTTTCGGGATATGAAAGAACGGAATCGTTTGATAATGATCTGCCAATTATAGAAAATGAGGTAGATGAAGAGGGTTCATATACTAGTAATATGGCAATAGTAGAAACTTATAGTGATATTCTCTGAAAAAACACTCTTCCATCTTCCATCATAAAACTCTTCCATCTTCCTTCTTACTTCTTCCATCTTACATCATAAATGATTCCTGACCGATGAAGACCGCAACGGAATATTTGATCTCCTCGAGACCTCAGATATCTTCTCAACCAAACAGAAAAAACGATATGGCATTCGCCGTCGCTGACATCTTCCATCTTCAGTCCTCCTTTGGTGTTCCTTTGGTCTCCTTTGGTGCTCCTTTAGAGGACCTATGAGCAACCGCTCCAGGCACATTTGCGGAACAAGTCACGACAACCGACGCCAAACCGAGCGCAATGAAGCTTGCTTCTATTGCCGAGGTGCGAAGGAGGAAGACAATATGTCAATGTCGCAAGCTGGCATCCGGCTGTGAATTATCAAAGCGGCAAAGCCGCTCAAGTTCAAAGCGCAATAGTATGATATGTATTAGATTTATTTTATAGTTGATACTGTTTGAATTATTAAAACCATTGTAATATGTCTATATATGTAAAGAGTATAAATCCCCAAAAGTTGATTAGTGATATCAACGAAAAAATAGAGAGTTCTGGAATAGATACATGGAGTGTTGATAAGGATGGTGATTATACCCATACTGCTGTGCAATGGAAAAATCACGCTTGGATTCATCCTATCATTGAAACCGAGAGGGTTGTTTTTGCTATTTGGGGGCGTGTAAACGAAAATCTAAGTGTAGTAGATTACGCAATCTATCATGGAAGATTTGTAGAGATGCTGTTGGCGCACTTTGATCACCAATGTGATAATATAGAAGTCTCTAGCCTTGCTACAGGATATGATCGAATAAAAGCAGAACCAAAAAAATCTGAATAAACAATTTAAGTGGAGTCATTATGGGAGCAAAGATTTTCATAAGCTGGAGTGGTGAACTTAGTAAAGCATTGGGTGAAGCTGTTAGGGACTGGATACCTAAAGTTCTACAGAGTGTAAAGCCCTACTTTACACCTGACGATATTGAGAAAGGTGCAAAATGGGCAAAAGAGATTGGAGAGGAATTGGCATCGTCACAATTGGGCATCATTTGTTTAACTCAAGAAAATCAGCATAGCCCATGGATACTTTTTGAAGCAGGGGCACTGTCAAAGAATCTGGAAGAATCAAAAGTATGCCCTATCCTTTTTAATTTTGATACTACTGAACTTAAAGGACCACTTTCGTCTTTTCAGGCTACAAAATTTAATAAAGATGATTTTAAAAAACTGGTTGAGAGTATAAATAATTCATGTAATGAGTCAAAACTTGATCAGAAGAATCTGGACGAGACTTTTGATATGTGGTGGCCAAAGTTAGAAAAAAAAATAAAAGAAATTTTAATCCAGGATAAGTCTGGTTCCAAGCCTACAAAGCGTGGCGAGCGAGATATATTAGAAGAAATTTTGGAGTTAACTCGTTCAAATGCCAAGTCAATCCTTTCCGAACAAAGGAATGTTTCTCGTATAACCATAGAAGAATTGGTTTTGTGTTATAGACATATTAAAGAAAAAAATGCCCATGGAGGGATTATCGCACTAGATTTAGCTCAAATGGAAAGTGCGATACTGAGGTTGTGCAAAGAATGCAATTTTGAGGAAGTTTACACAAGGTTTCAAAGAATAAGAACATTTAGTGCAGGTGAAGAAATGTGCAGAGAGAAGAATAGCCTAAGGAATACCAGTGCTTTTTTTCTAAAGAGAAGATTCGAAGAGAAAGATGGTACTACAGATAATACCGATGTTTAGAAATGGGTAAACAAGTTTATATTAGTGCAGACTACTCACCAAACGATGGTGATCGCAGTGTAGTTGATGAGCTTCATAAGTGGGGAAATGACAACCTCCACAAGGTGAATTATTGCGATACTGCGCAAGTTGCCAAAGGTAGTGTTTCAAGGAATGCAGATTGCCGTCCTTGTGATTTAAAGACAGAATTTAATAGCCAAATTAACGCATCCTCAGCCGTTATTTTTATAATTGGTGATAAAACTTCAAGCCGCACCGCTGGAAGTACTTGCAGAAGACAAAGTGATGGTATGTTGTGTTCATGTACTCCATACAAACAAAATGCTAATGGCGTAACGTATTGTAAGGTATATAGTATTCCTACATACCTTTATGATGTAAATCCTGTTAATAACTATTCTTATATCAGGCATGAGTTTGAACAGGCAAAAAAGAGAGGTAAAACAATTATTGTTGTTTATAACTCTCTCTATAAACAACCTGGTTGGCTACCTTGGTATATGAATTCTTACAAGGATTTAGCCCGGCCATTCTGGAAATATGATGTATTAGGACGAAAAGTAGGCGATTACACTTATATTAAGAGCGCACTTGGATATTAGTCTATGGATAGAGGCTTTCTCAAAAAAACGATAGCGGTAGCTGGCGGTATAATTACAGCCATTTTTACCCTAGTACCTGAAGATATCTTTAAATATGGCTTCGTTACTTGCAACTTGCCTGATGCTGCAGTGGTATGTGTTAATAGGTTGATAGTTTGTGCTGCCGTTTTTGTTCTTTCATATTTTGGGTATTACTTATACCTTACTTTTAGAAGAAGGGTTACCATTTCAGAGAAATCAAATACGATTAAGGTTGAGTACAAGAATTTGTTTAAAGTAAAGAAAGGGAAAAAAGTAATCAATTTTGATGAGTGCTTCAGTACAACTGTAGGTAGCAACCCTGAGGATGTAAAGTCAGGATCTGTTTGTGGTCAGTATCTTGCAAAGCATCCAATAAGTAATATGGCTGATTTGATTAAATCTGCCGGTATTCAGCCATCTGGGGAATCTCGTTATAACAATACACCTTCTTATACACCAGGAACATTAATTCCAAAGGATGATTACCTTCTTATGGCATTTTCAAAATTAGACGAACAGGGTTTAGGAAGGATGACTTATAATGAATATATAAAATGTTTAGATAAACTTTGGGAACAAATAGATCTCTATCACGGTACTGATGATGTTTATCTTCCAATACTAGGTTCTCGTATCACACGCTTTGACAAAGAGCTTACACAGCAAGAATTATTGGATGTAATGATAGCATCATATCGTTTGAGTCCGAAGAAAATGACTAAACCAAGCGTGTTGCATATTGTTTGTAGAAGACGTGATGATTTCTCAATTAATGATGTTTTTGGTGTAGATTAGTAGAAACTCTAGAGACGATGAATATAAATAGAATAAGCATTAGATTCTTAGGCTTTGAGGAACGTAAGGTTTTGAAGAGCATTAAGCTGAACAAGCAACTTGGCAACCGTCATGTCTGGGCAGAATTGCTTTATACTCGCGATATTCTGCCTGACTATGTCCCGCAATATGTTAAAGAAAAGACAGAAGGCGGATTGTTTTATAATACCAAAACAGTCTTTCCTCAAGACGACTATGATGATATGGTTCTTAAGGCAGTTCAGGAAAAATATCCTGATGCTCAAGTGACCAGTTTGGATGTCAATACCGACTCTTGTATAGAACGACTGAAGATGATCTATGAGGGTTATCATAAAGAGCAGGCTGTAGTTTATCTGACACCTGATTTCAATCAGATAAACCCCTCTCTAGTCCCAGTTGGTACCTGTTTTACACAATTTAGGGTATATCTTGACCTTTTCATACCTTGTGCTGTGTTTGTGGATTGCTTCAAAAATGAGGGCTATTTTGATAACTATAATCTTGATGATGCAGAAAGGATAGATAAGTTGCTAGACGATACGCTGCCCACAGTACATCATCTTGATGAACTATGGAAATAATCAATATTTGCGTCCCAGAGCCATCTAAACTTACACGTATTCTGTTTGCTTTTAACAAGCAACCGTGAATCATGAACCCTGAACCATTTGTGGGTTTTCGCTGACACCAGCAAAACACACAAATATAATACGCAGGGAAATGTGATAGGAAAGAATCACATCATCTGACAAACATTGAACAATTAACAGTTAACAAAATGTGATACTTCACTGTAAGGCAGTTATCCCGCCTTACAGGTGTGACTTATGGAGTAATAAACAAGTTAAATAAGAGCAGATAAGGTGATCAAGGAACCGTCCCCTGATCTTCGATCGTTGAATAGTTACTTTTGGTAGTTGTGGAGTTAAAGAGAGTTAAATAGGCTTTAGATTGTTGAAAAAGTGGTAATTTTACAAAAACAATATTAGAAGTTATGACAGACTTTCAGAAATTTATAAAAGAACAAAACGAACGTTCTGTTGAAAGGAAGAAAGAGTTTGACCCTCAAAAGAGGATTAAACAGTTTCGTGAATGTGTTGCGGACCTTTACCACCTTGTTGACACTGAATGGCTGAATGAAGAATTGGCTAACGGAAGTGTGAAAACAGGTACGACACCTATCACGGTGACAGAGGAGAGACTTGGTGCATACCAAATAGATGCAAAGTGGATACAGATAGGTGAATACAGACTGCTGTTTAGACCAGTGGGAACAATCATTATAGGTGCCAAGGCAAGGGTTGACCTTATCTATAAATCGATTGACAGAATGTTTGTCCTGGTAGAGGAGAATATCAAAGGAGCCCGTGACATGATTAGTATACATGTTGAAGGCAAACCTGCTCCAAAACGCAAAGAGCCAGGTAAGGCAATATGGAAGATTGTGAATTCCCAAGGGCGCTATGACTATTTGAAGGCGAATAAGAGCAACTTCGAGAAAGTAATCATGGAGGTCATTAATGAAGCTGGTAGATTTTAATCCCGATAAACCGAAACCTATTGATATAGAGCGATGGTATAG
>ODAJ011680550.1_pt1 | contig 10413 bp, 9 predicted proteins | sample 1539241 | NCBI WGS metagenome assembly ODAJ01 (sample SAMN02144231, study PRJEB22623) | gut metagenome | biome: sheep rumen | host: Ovis aries | place: New Zealand
TCCCTGGTGAGGAAATCCATCAACATTAAAGGTATCTATTCTGGCAATCCTGCCATACTCAAGATAAGAGCAAAGCAATAAGCCCTCCATGCAAAATCCAGGATTATTCTTAACCGTAGTATATCCCACGGCACTGCCATATCTTTGCGATGTGTATAAAAGTGCTAAAATGCAAACAAGACAGGACTTTGACATTCTGGTGGTTAACGACGGCTGTGATAATGAAAGTATCAAGGCAGCTCTACCTGATCTGAACGTTATCATCATCGATGCAGTCGGTGGATTTTCAGCAAACAGAATACAAGGCATAGAATATGCGAAGGCTCATCAGTACGAGTACCTTTTCTTCTGTGATGCCGATGACACCTTCTCACCAGTTAGATACGAACATACTATTGAGGCTTTTGAACAGAGCGATGCTGACATTATTGTAAGCAACCTGAATATTGTTGACGAACAACTCAACATACTTATAAAGAACTATTTCTCCAAGGAGATACCACAGTCCTGTTGGATAGATGCTGACTTCATACAAGACAAAAACATCTTTGGAATGTCCAACACTGCCATTCGTCTGTCAGCGTTACACCACCCCATCAGCATCCCAGAGACTCCGATAGTAGACTGGTATCTATTCACATCGTTATTACATGACGGACTAAAAGCATGGTACACCGAAGAAGCACTCGTTGACTATCGCCAATACAGCAATAACATGATAGGTATCAATAAGTTTGATGTAGAAAGTGTCAGAAAATTAACTAGTCTGAAACTTAATCACTACAAATTACTCATTGCGAATGGACATCACGAGTATCAGGACTTATATAACAATACAGAGCGATTGCAGCATCTCCCAGACAAAGAGATAGAAAACATTATTGACAAGGAATTAGCCATCCATCCACAACCGCTGTGGTGGCAGATAATAAGAACATACAACTAAATACTATTCAACACATGAATAAATACCCATACATTGTTGCAGAAATTGGTGGTAACCACAATGGTGACATCGAACTTGGCAAGAAGATGATTAAAGCAGCAAAAGACGCTGGTGCTGATGCTGTGAAGTTTCAACTATACCGTAAGGAGGATCTTTGGACCGATGACCACCTCAAAGAATTGAACGATGGTGTTGTTAAGTTGGAAAATGTATCTAACTGGTCCACTAAGGAACTTGGTCTTAACAACATCTTCGAGCAGGTTGAAAAGTTTGCTGTTCAAGAGCAGGAGCATATCGAATTCTTCAGCTATGCCCGTGAACTTGGCATCGACTATGGTACATCAGCATTTGTCAAGAAAGACATAGACTTCTGTATCGACCAAAAGGTGGCAAACCTGAAGATTGCATCCTGCGATGTCACCAATCTCGACCTTATTGAATATGCTATTTCAAAGGACTACCCCATCCACATTGCCCTTGGTATGGCAAGTCTTGCAGAGATTGAGAACATCGTCAAACTGATACCAGAGAAGTACAAGCATAATGTCACACTGCTTCATTGCGTTTCCCTGTATCCGCCAAAGGACGAATATGTCAACCTAAATTTCCTTCACACACTCAAACAGTGTTTTGGAATGAATGTAGGTTATTCCGACCACACCCTTGGTTTCTCCATTCCACTTGCTGCAGCAGCTCTTGGCGCAACAGTTATCGAAAAGCATTTCACGCTTGACAAGAACATGCCAGGATGGGACCATAGGGTTTCTGCCAATCCAGAGGAGATGAAGATTATATGCGAAGAGTCCAAACGCATTGTTGACGCATTAGGAAACGGTATCAAGGTCGTATCTGACGACGAGATTGCTAAACAGAAGAAATTCAGGCGTACCATCGCAACCGTAAATCCACTGAAGGCAGGTCAGGAGATAACCTACAACGACATTGCTTTCAAGCGTCCTGGCACAGGAATTCCAGCCGACAGATATAAAGAGATCATTGGTCGCCATGTATGCAGAGACATAGATGCTGACAAGACATTATTCTGGGAGGACTTAATAAAATGATAGCAATTATTCCAGCACGAGGTGGTTCAAAAGGTTTGCCAGGCAAGAACATACGCCTGATGAATGGCAAACCACTGATTGCTTACGCAATAGAAGAAGCCCTGAAAGCAAAGCACATTGACCGCGTCATCATCTCCACAGACGACGAGGAGATTGCACGTATTGCTGTGGAGTATGGTGCGGAGCTGCCATTCATGCGCCCTGCTGAGCTTGCTTCCGATACAGCCATGGCTGTGGACAATTACATCTACACAATAGGACGTTTGGAAAAAGAAAGTGGGAAACCTATAGATGCATTTGTAGTATTGCAGCCAACATCCCCACTGCGCATAGAAGAGGACATCGATGGTGCAGTAGAATTGTTTGAGGACAAGAATGCAGACTCTGTCATCAGCTATTGTCAGGAAGCTCACCCCGTCACATGGCACAAGTTCCTTGACGAAGAAGGTCGTTTCGTCGATATCTTTGATTCCAACATCAAGAACCGTCAAGACAATCGTGTATCCTACTATCCTAATGGAGCGGTGTATGTCTTCAGAACATCCATCATCCGTGAACGAAAATACTACACAAGCAACTCCTACGCCTACATCATGCCGAGGACACGCTCCGTCGATATAGATTTTATTGAAGATTTCGAATATGCAGAGTTTCTGCTTAGTAGAAGATAAGAATGGAAGATTATTCTAAGAACATCATTAAGTCCGGTTGCACTATCCTTGATGCCTTAAAGGCATTAAACGACTTGCATACGAAATACATGGATCTTTTTGTAGAAGACCCTGATGGAAAAGTTATAGGTGTCGTAACCGATGGAGACTTACGTAGAGGTATCATTTCTGGTGCTCAACTAACGGATTCCGTTGACACTGTGATGAACAAGAATTTCGTTTATTTTAAGAACGAGAATATCAACCTTCAGGAGTTAAAGAAGTACAAATCCAAGGGTATCTCACTTATACCCGTTTTGGATGAAAACGGAAAGATTCATAAAATTTTCAACATCGGCTTACTACAATCCATTTTACCCGTCGATGCAGTCCTCATGGCTGGAGGCAAAGGAGAGCGTCTTCGTCCTCTTACAGAGAAAACACCCAAGCCCCTACTCCCTGTAGGCAATAAAGCTATCATTGACCACAATGTAGATAGGCTGATTTCATACGGCATCAACCATATCAACGTGACAGTAAACTACCTGAAGGAGCAGATAGAAGAACATTATAAAGAGCCACGAAATGATGTGAAGGTACAAACCGTTCGTGAACCGAAATACCTTGGTACTATTGGTAGTGTGAAGTTTGTGAAGGAGTTCTATAACGATACCATTTTGGTGATGAACAGTGACCTTTTCACCAATATTGACTATGAAGATTTTTTCCTTCATTTTCAGGAGCACGATGCAGAAATGTCTGTAGCAGCAGTTCCCTATAATGTATCTATTCCCTATGGCATTCTTGACCTGGATGGTAGGAATATCAAAGGGCTATTGGAAAAACCCCAATACAACCACTATGCCAATGCCGGAATCTATTTGATTAAGCGACGCGCTTTAGAAGAAATCCCTGATGGTGAATTCTTTAATGCAACTGATCTTGTTGAAAAACTAATTTCTGAAGGGAAGAGTGTCATTCGTTATCCGCTCAATGGTACATGGATTGACATCGGTAACCCACAGGAATACCAAAAAGCAAAGGATTTAGTAAAACACCTTTAGTATTATTCTGCATTTTAACATTATAGCAAAAACCATTATTAAAGGTCGCGGCGGTTGTCGTTCTCTGTATATTGCAGAAGACATGAAAACAGGTGATGTCATAACAGAGCATAATGTCCGAAGCGTTCGTCCAGGATTTGGGCTTCATCCGAAATATCTGCCAGAAATCATCGGCAGAAAGGTGAATAGAGATTTAGAGAAAGGAGAACGGTTTAGCTTAGATTATGTTTAAATCTTAATGATTGCAATGGTTTTATTCTTCACCTTTATCTTCATTTGATTGCATCGTAAATAGATATATTTGTTTTGTCAAGTCTCTTTCCATTTGTCAAAAGCTATATTTGTTTACATCAATTCGAAGAAATGACGGAATTAATTGCATACTATAAGTGAAAGGATTACTAACCAATATTTCTAAGATATTATGAGTTATAGTATAATTAATAGAACATCAAGTGAACTGAAGTATATAGCGATTCCAATAAATATTTATGGTTTGCTATTATATCTGCTCTATATGCCTTTGGAAAAGATTTGGCAAACCGCATTTATGTTAGGGATTAATGAACCAAATGAAATAGAAAAAAACCTTCCAAACTATATTGTCGTGCCTTACGAGTTTTCAAATGGAAAAGGTGACGTGAAGGGATATCTAAGGATATGTCGTTTGAGGTATTTGTTTTATAAAAATTTTCCGGAGTTGAGAAAGGCAAGAATATATGGTGCAGACCATGTGTTATGGAACAGTATAATTATTGGGAGTAAAAAAATGTGCTGCATTGAAGATGGATTAGGACTATATACGAATCCTTATATAGGTAATTTCCCTGAACATTATTCATTTAAGTCCAAAATGCTGCATAGATTGTTTCATGTGGTAATGAGACCTTTCGGCCGCGGAAATCATTGTGACAGTATTTTATATACAAACTTTATGACTTTGGATATTAAAGACAAAACACTTATAGAAATAAACCCACAAGAGCAATGGGATAAAGATAGAAAGAAACAAAGTTTTATATTAGAAATTTTCAATGTGAGCAATGAGGATATAAATAAGTTTAAAAACAAGGAGGTTATATTGCTTACACAACCAGTTTCTATGACAGAAAAGGAAAAAATAGATCTTTACGCAAAAGCTTTAGCATCTTTTGCTCCTAATGACGTTATCATAAAGTGTCATCCAAGAGACAAAACAGATTACCGTAAGTTTTTTCCTGAAATAGAATGCTTTACAAAAAAAATACCAATGGAGTTATTAAATTTTATGGGTTGTCGTTTCAAAGTTGCTGTCACTATTAATTCTACTTCCATTTTTAACTTCAATTATGATATTAAGAAGATTATTCTAGACACGTCATTAACAACTAACTTTTAAAGCATTGTATAAGTTATCGTCTATCAAGTATTTCATGTAAACGTTTCGTAATATTCTAATTCTTGATGAATTCAACAAAGCATTATAGTTTAATGGTCCATAGGTCTTATACTATTTATAAGTCTTTTATAGTTTACTCAAAATTGGTATAATTACGTTTTTCCTGATTTGTTCATTAATAATGACAATTATCTATTGATAGGTAGGCCCCTAATGATTAATAATTGAATGGGAACAAATAGACAAATAGCAAAAAACATAAGTTACAACCTCGTTACCTTTGCAACAACGCTGGTTATCAACTTTTTCTTTACTCCTTATCTGATTAGAACGGTTGGAAAGGAAGCCTACGGCTTTGTGCCATTAGTTAATAGCTTGATTGGTTATGCAAGCATCATTACGGCAGCAATTGGATCTATGGCTGGAAGGTTTATAACCATGAGCTATTATCAAGATGACAAAGAGGGTGCATGCGCTTATTTTAATTCCGTTTTTATAGCTAATACATTCCTTTCCATATTATTTAGCATTGTAGGTCTAGTATTTGTTTTTTTTATTGATTCGGTTTTAAATGTACCGAAATATTTGCTTGTAGATGTACAGTGGCTTTTCTTCTTTGCTTTGACGGGAATGGTCATATCGTTAAGTACAAGCATTTTTGGTATTGGCACCTATACAAAAAACAGGATTGATATAAGTTCATTCTGGAGCATGATAACAGAACTTATTCGTGTTGGTTTGATTCTTCTTCTGTTTTGGATATTGAAGCCAACTATAGTGTTTATGAGTTTGTCGGCTTTGTTGGCTTCTGTTGTATCCATATTCGTCAATTTTCACTATAAACGTGTTCTTATACCTGAAATAAAGTTCTCTCCAAGGAAATACTACTCATTTTCTAAAGTAAGGGAATTAGTATCATCTGGTATTTGGAACTCGGTAAATATGTTGAGTAACATCATGACAGTTCATGTTGACTTGTTAATTACCAATATCTTTATAAATGCAGCAACGGTGGGAGATTATTCCATAGCCAAAACAATTCCTGGAGTATTATCTCACGCTAGTGGCGTGATATCTACGACATTTACTCCACATTTTAATATCCTCTACGCAAAAGGACAGATTCGGGAACTTGTTCATGAAGTAAAGAAATCAATGATAATCATAGGTTTTATGACATCAATTCCTATCGGTTTTATGTTAATTGATGCTGATCACTTCATGAATCTTTGGATCGGTAATGCTTTCAATGACACAATCTTGCATTTATCTTTTCTTTCTGTTCTTCCTATGGCTATAAATAATACGGCTCCTATTTTTGGTGTTTTCACAATAACAAATAAAAGAAAAGTTCCAGCCCTTGTTTTATTAGTCGTTGGAATACTGAATATTGCAATTGTTTTCGTACTTCTAAAAACGACCTCGCTTGGTGTATATGCTATTGCTATAACAGGTGGAGGTTTGCTGACATTACGAAATGTTTTTTTTACAGCCCCATACGGTTCACATTGTTTAGGTATAAATAAAAGAGAATTTATCCCGTCAATCCTACGTGGTTTTTTAGCAATAGTAGTTGTCGTTGCTGTATCTATAGTGATACGAGTTATTATGGTTGTTGATTCTTGGCCACTCTTTTTTTTAGAGTTTTGTTTGGTGGCTATCGTGTCTTCCTTGATAAATTTTTATGTGATTTTGAACAGTGAGAACAGGGAATATTTAGTCGGGGTACTAAAAAGCAAGCTACATTTACAGGAACATTTATAAAAGTAAAAACGTAGATTATAATTAAATATCGTCCTTAAAAGTATATGATTTTAGCAGTTGTATTATCATATTATCCTGAGCGTGATTTGCTCATAGAGAACATCAATAGTTTTATTAACAGTGTTGATAAGATCTTAATATGGGAGAATACGCCAATAGCAGATAGAGAAAAATATCGTTTTGTTGATAATGAAAAAGTTATATATGTTGAATCTGAAGAAAATTCAATAACAAAGGGGCTGAATTATGCATACAGCTATGCTTTGAATAACGGTTATGACTATTTATTAACAATGGATCAGGATTCTGTTTGGGAGGACTTTGATTTTTTCTTAAAAAGAACTATTTACAATCCTGTGTGTCCAGAAGGGATTTGGGGTCCTTGTATAAATACTCGTGGAAATAATGATACTTTCGAGAAGAAAAGATATTTGATTAGTTCTGGAATCTTACAAAAAGTATCAGTCATTGAAAAAATTGGCGGATGGTATGAGGATTTTCGTATTGAAGCGTTTGATTTGGAATATGGATATCATGCAAAATCTTTGGGCATTTATTCGTATCAAATAGGGGGATGTATGTTAAGACATACGCTTGGTTCTCCTACGGTAAAAAAAGTATTTGGGAAGAGTATTTCTCTCTTGAATTATTCGCCAAATAGACTGTATGAGATGTTTAGAAATCATGTTATCATTATAAGGAAGTATAAAGAAACAAAAATCCTACGAAAAAAGTTCATCCATTATTGGCTCAGAGTACGATTGGCCTCAATTTTATTCTTTGAGAGTAATAAACTTGAAAAAGTTTGTGCTGTTTTTAGAGGACTATATTCAGGACTTACAGACCCTGTATTAGATAAAGAAATGTAAATATCTTATATTTCTATATACATAAAATTCTTGTCTTTATATATTATTTTATCCTATGAATGTCGTTTTAAGTATTATTATTCCTGTCTATAAAGTTGAGCTATTTCTTCGGAAATGCTTAGATTCGTTAATTCTACCAATAGATAAGCTGAATCAAATAGAAGTGATTGTGGTAAATGATGGTTCGCCAGACAACTCATCTTTGATCGCCCATGAGTATGAAGCTAAGTTTCCAACGGTATTTCGTGTAATAGATAAAGAGAATGGTGGGCATGGGTCGGCATGGAATGTCGGTTTGCAAGAGGCTAAAGGAAAGTACTTTCGTTTTTTGGACAGCGATGATTGGTTTGATACAAATAATCTTGTTAGGCTTATAGAAAAACTACAGTGTTGTGATGCTGATATTGTATTCACTCCAAAAACTGATTATTTTTCAGATGATGATATATATAAAATACGTAGCTACTTTACAATTTTAAAAGAAGGTCAAGTTTACGATGCCGATAGATTTGATTGGCTGTCATTAGGGATGGCTATGGATATTACCAATTTCCATTTCTGTACCTATAAAACAGAGATGATGAAACCGCACCTGCCTTTGTTCTTGGAACACCAAAGTTATGATGACTCCATATTGTTTATCGTTCCAATCATTTTTGCAAAATCCTTTGTTTATTATGACCTAAATACTTATTATTATTTATTAGGCAGAGAAGGACAAACGGCAAATGATGAAGCAAGGATAAAGAACTATAAGCATTTGGAAAATGTGAAAAAGCAGATGATGATGTTTTATAAGAATCATCCTGTATCTTCTGTTGGTAAGAAGGCCAAACTGGATGCGCTGATGAATACTATTATTTGGAGGCATTATGACCTCCTGAATTGTTTATCTTTGGACAAGCGCAAACAGGAACTTAAGGCATGGCATGATTATCTTGAAAAGGAATATCCAGGATATAGGAAGTCATGGAAGATAAGATGCTATGAACTCTTGCCATTCTCTCTATATCAATTGATATCATGAAAATAGGGATTATTACTTTCCATGCGTCACACAACTACGGTTCCATGCTGCAAGCATGGGCATTGCAGACGTTTTTGGAGAAGCGTGGGCATCAGGTGGAAATCGTTAACTATCGTTCCCAATTGCAAAAGGCTGTGTATCACAAGCCGATTAGTTTTGCTCGATGGGATGTTGCTTTGGCAACATTTAAACGAATGTTGCTTTATCCAAAGTCTATTCCTCTGCTTAATGAGAAGTGGCGGCTTTTTGAAGATTTCCTTCAGCATGAATTGAATACCACTGGCGAGTATCATTCGGTTGAAGAACTTCAAAAGGCTCGCATGGATTATGATTTATTAATTTGTGGCAGTGATCAGATATGGAATACAGGAGCTCCTGACTGTGGTGAGGCTTATTTTGGAAACTGGTTTTCAGGTAAGAAAATATCGTATGCTGCATCGTTAGGCCCAGAACCGGAAAAATGTGATACTATGTTTCTGGAACAGCAAATAAATGATTTTGATGCTGTTTCTGTGCGCGAACAACGGTCTTTAGACTATCTGATAGAGCAGAGGATTGTCAAGAATGGCTGTGTAGTATGTGATCCTACGTTGCTTTTGGATAGCGATGATTATAATATTCATATAGATGATGAGCCCTTGATTCAAGGTGATTATGTCTTCTTTTATACACCAGTCGGGTTGCCGCATCAATATTTCAAGATTGCCAGTGAAATTGGAAGAGAAATGGGGTGTCAGGTGGTAACCGAGAAAGCTTATTATCCTAAAGATATAAAAAGATATGGAAACGTCAGGAATTATATTCCGACAGGTCCAAGTGAATTCCTGAATCTCATTAGATATGCAAAATGTGTTTGCGGTGGCTCTTTCCATTTACAGGTTTTCTCCATTCTCTTCCATAAAGATTTCTACTGTATCAACGGAGATAAGGATAGTCGCACCAGTCATTTGTTGCAACTGTTTGGCTTGCAAGATAGGATTATCAGTTTAAGTACGCCAGAAGTACATGCATCTATACATACTAAGTATCGTGAAGATGTAGAAGTAAGGTTATGTAACTATCGTGATGCCTCAATCCAATTTCTAAATCATTACATAGATGAATAATCCTTCGATTTCAGTCATCGTTCCTATCTATCGGGCAGAGGAGACCTTGTTGCGCTGCTTGGACTCGCTGAAGGCTCAAACTTTCAAGGAATTTGAGGTGTTGATGATAGATGATGGCTCTCCTGATTGCTGTGGAAAAATGATTGATGACTATGCACAGAAAGATTCTCGTTTCAAGGCTTTCCATAAACAAAATGGTGGCGTATCATCAGCCCGCCAATTTGGTATTGACCATGCACAGGGACTGTATACCATTCATGCAGACCCGGATGATTGGGTAGAGCCAACGATGTTGGAAGACCTTTATCAGAAAGCACGAGAAGAGAATGCCGATATGGTTATTTGTGATTTCTATGAGAATACATATAAGGGACAAAAATATGTTAAGCAACAGCCATCAGCATTAGACCACCAGACTGTACAGAAAGAGTTGTTCCAGCAACTACATGGTAGTTGCTGTAACAAACTTGTGAAACGAACTTGTTACAGCGAAGGGAACGTGAGATTTCCAGAAGGGATATCAAATTGTGAAGATCAATATGTAA
>ODAJ011966920.1_pt1 | contig 10406 bp, 25 predicted proteins | sample 1539241 | NCBI WGS metagenome assembly ODAJ01 (sample SAMN02144231, study PRJEB22623) | gut metagenome | biome: sheep rumen | host: Ovis aries | place: New Zealand
ACTGAATGTAAAGAAGTAACCAAAAACGTATTATGACCAAGTTCCTGTTCAGAAGTAAAAAGAAAGCGAAAACAGGATATTGGATTGATAGTGCCGGGAATGACAAATGATCTATCTGTGGAGCAGAATATTCTGATTTATATCCAGATTACAGCAACACACATTTCTGTCCAAACTGCGGAGCAAAAATGAAGCAGGAAGGTCGGTGAAGAAATAATGATAGTGATAACAACAATGGATGCACTACCGGATTATTGCTATGACTGCCCATGCCATAATAGTGAACACGGACAGTGCCGTGCTGATGCAAACGGAAGATATACGTCTGAATACAGACCATATTGGTGTCCATTAAAGGAGGAAACAACGATGCCAGAGCAGGAAGCGGTTGACCCAACCATTGACGAATATGGTGAAGTGTTCTGCGGAAACTGTGGAGAGAGCGTTGGGATCATTGGTCAAACGACGAAAATAGTTGTTCGGATGCGATACTGTCCAGAGTGTGGAAAGGCCGTAAATTGGAAGGCGGTGAATAAATGAGTATATCCAGAGCGTGTTTATATTTCATAAGAGACGGTTCCGGGTTTGCTTTGATACCAAGAAGAAAGGCGTATAAGAAAGCTAGATTTATACGATGTATGTATAGAAAGCATCGTTGGAGCGGGTTTGATAAGAAAGGAAATAAGTTAAAATGATGAGTAGAGAAGATGAATTAGTTGAGTTGATTACTGAGTATTTAGATACCGAAGGTACAAAGTCACAACTGTTGGATATTCTTATCAAAGCCATTCGGTATTCTGATGGAGTAAAAGATGACGATCATGAAGCTGTTCAACCAAGACACGATATATGTAAATTGACTATCGAAACAGCCATCAAGCAAGAAGAGGATCTGGATCTCCTATGTAACAGTCTTAACGCTCAAGCTGGTCGTTTCAAATATTCTGATCCAGTTTTACGCTGTTATCTTCTTAGAGCTCAAGCAGCGATCAACAGTCTTTGTGAAATGCTTAAGAGTGAACGTAATAATTGCGTTCAAAACATAAGAAAGATCGGTGAAGTAGGGTGGACAGATAGGGAGAAAATAACCAAGGCAGTGGAGTACCTGAATTGGTATTTTACAGAAGACGATGGAATGGCCGACAAAACCGCTGTAAAAGCATGGGAAGTGTTATTCAGGGAGCAGAAACTTGTCCGGTGAATAAAGGTAATGATTGGTATTGTGCTGATGGAATAAAGAAAGGAGAAAGCAAATGACGGCTATTGAAACCATAGGCGTTGTTGCGATAGTTGTCTTTTTATGGTATGCGTTTTGGTCAAATATTAAAAATTAGAAAAAAAAGGGAGATGAAGTGAATGGACAGTGATTTTATACAAAATATAAACAAAATAAACAAAAGCATTGCGCATCAGCAGATTATTCATAAGTTGGCGAAATTCGCATTACAGAACGATATTAAAGATATTCTTACGCCAGAGCGTTTATCAGACATTCTTTCATGGACCGACGAAACTGTTGCTGTTCTGAAAGAATATCGTGTTCACATCAATGTTGAAAATTAAAGGAGAAATGAAGAATGAATGTTTACTTAGATTACAAAAAAATGTAGAACGATAAGTAAAGAAGGCATTTTTATTGATGTTGATGAAGAAGACTTAAACAAGATTCTGGAATTTCAGGATTTGACAAAGACTGAAACGGTTTCAGACGCCGTTATGCTGGCGATCAAAATTGCAAAATTTACGCTAACATATGCGAAGAAAAAGGAGAAAGCAAATGACCAGCAGAGTGAATGATTTTATTGCGGCGCTTGAGAGGCAGATGGCCGATAATCATAAGGAACTGGTTCATGTGGAAATTACGCCTGAAATGGCTAAAGAACTGATTGTGTCCCTGGATGACGGAGACAAGAAGCGCCACAAGAATGATTTTCGGCATCCATCGGCGATTGAGGTGGCTGATGAGATCCAGAGGTGTGTGAACGAGCAGATCTCTCCGGATATTCATACGCTATTATGGGCTGAATATTGGCTGAGATATGCCAAGGCGAATTGTGTAGATCCTTCTAAGCTTCTGTGATTGTGTGGATTAAACGTGTGCAGAGACACCGTATCCGCATCATGATCACCGCCTGTTATGAGGAGGTGAACCAGAATGGCAGGGTATTACGAAGGATATAGTTTTGTAGGATTTTTGCCAAATGGGACGAAGAGAAGGTTTGCGACTGAGAAAGAGTATTGGGACGAATACTTCTAGGAACTTCTTAGAGATGAGAATCCCTACGACATTTTCGTGGGTGATATGCCTCATCGTTATGAGGTTCGCAAGGAGGGCTAGTCCCTCTCTTTTTTTGCCATTTAAACAAAGTGAAAACGGAGATCTACGATCTTCCGCAACATGATCACAGACTATTATGAGGAGGAAGCGATTCCGAATCAAGAAACATATTACTAAACAACAATGAAAGGAAGGTAACAACAATGAAAAAGGTTATTGGACTGATGATGGTGTTGGTTATGATGTTTGCGTTTATGAGTAACGTATATGCAAAAGAGATTGCTGATGTATCGGCAAGCGAAGGTTACGGAATGGTTAAAGAATGGGCAGAAGCCCAGGGTTGGATAGACTGGTATAATGAACAGGCTGACAGCTTTGTAGTGCATGGATGCGGTGCAGTATCTGTGAAAGACTACGAAAGCGAGACTGGCATGGACTGGTCTATGGACAACTTTGAGCAGAGCATAATTGATCATTTTGATCTTTGCGAATGTCGGATTAAACAAGTAGGCGAGATCGAAGGAAATAACATTTACATTATTGAGGCGCAGAGCGAGACAACAGTATTAGGAAAAATATGGAACGATGATAAAATTGAAGAGTTTTATTGTGTGAGTATGTTATTTATGGTATGTGAATAAAGTCAGTGGCTTAGCAGCAATGCTAGGCCCTTTCTTTTTGCCTTCGCAACTAAAGCAACGGCTATTATGAGGACTGGGAGTAAAAACCCGTCAGAGGGCCGTACGTTGAAAGGCGTAAAAATCGACTTAGGTCGAATACGGTTTTAACTAGCTGACTTAATAGTTTAATGGTAGAACGCTACGCAAGTGGAAACGTGGGTTCGAAGCCCACAAGTCCTTTATTTTTTTTCGCATTCAAAACAATGGCTGTAATAGACGGATGGGAACGTCCGTACTAAAATTTTTGGAGGTATAACCATGAAGAAGGTTACGATGGCGATGATCAAAAAAGGAACAATCACAGAACAGGAATTAGCAGAAATTTTTGGTGGAGTTATTCAGAAGATGGAAGAGGCTTTTGATGGATGCGAGAATATCGATGACGCGGTATCTAAGCTTAAAGGAAGACTCGATCCTGAAAAGGAAGAAGACAAAAAATTGTTAATCATGTTTGGGTGCTTGTTGGATGGTGCATTTAAGAACCTAACAACACCGGCAGCGTATAAATGGTTTATTGAACAAATGAAATAAGAACTCAAGGGTTCGTGGAAACGCGGGCCCTTATTCTTTCGCAAACAAAACACAGGCGATAATGAAGAGGTAACAACTCTATCATATTTTAGGAGGACTGGTATTATGACACAGTATCTTGGAATTTGTCTGGTGGTATTAGTAATTGGACTGGTATTAGCAGTGTTGGCAAGACTTATGACCGGAGGGATTCTCGAGGAAATCGAGAAGATTCGGCAGAAGCGTTTTGAACGAAGGCTAAAGATGTTTATGGCTGGGCTGGACAGTGGAACAAGAGCGATGGAAAAATATCTAGTTACTGTTAAAGGAATAGTAAACGAAGAGGAAAGATGTAAAAACGAATTAAAAATGAAAACAGAAGAAATGACAGAGATTGCGAAAAAGGCAATCAATGAAACGCTAAAGACTGAATTGAAATAATTTGGTTACAAGGGTTTGTGGAAACACAGGCCCTTTACTTTTTACTTAACGACCATAGAAGGAGGAGTATCGGTATGCCTAAGATCAACATGAAAATCGTTTGCAGCAAGTCGGATTGTTTCCAGAACAACAGCTGTCTGAAGTGTAAGCTTTTGACAGAAGTGCCGCGTGGTGAGTGCCCATTTTACAAGACCCAGATGCGTGTGGATCGGGAACGTTTGGAAGCGCATCAGAAGCTGGCGGATAAAGGCCGGTATGATCTTATTCAGAAGTACGAGTATAACCGTTACAGAGAGGGGCAGTGGTAATGGATCGGTTTGACGGACGTGTGACAATTCGTGTGCGTTTCAGGAGCCGACCTGAGTATGAGAAGTTCCGTAAGTATATTCTGAAGACGGAATGGAGTTACGATCTGGATTATCCAATGTGGGAAGAGCTGACGTTGGATTTTCACTGTACTGATGATCTGCAGCAGGTTGACAGGCATATTATCGGCCTGCTTCAGATGGGTTTCGAGGTATATTGCTGCAGATATCAGCTCGAGCAGCATCTGGCGGAGGATGAGAGTCCAAGCGAAGAGGACCCGTCGGAAGACAGTTGTGAGCTCGAGGAGTTCGATATTGCCAAGATGGTAAGCGATGCATGGAAGTGTATCGCATCCTGAACAATTCCTGTAATGAAGGATGTATTTTCCTTACAACAAAACAGGAGGTAAACAGGTATGCAAACAATTTTGTGGTTCGCAGGTGTATTGGCAATGTGGACGGGTTTAAAGTTTGTCTTCATGGTGTTTAAGAGATTAGGCAGTAAAAACACTATGAACGACATACTTGACCGAGCAGAGGACAGTATGAGCGATGCAGCAGAAACGGTAGCAGGTTATATTAAGAAGAACCGAAAGAGAAAGAAGGAAGAACAGCCGGTTGTTACGATAAGGTGACAACTACGGGAGGTTTGTGGAGACACAGGCCTCCCTCTTTTGCTTTGAAAGGAGGCATATTTTATGGTAACCAAAATGCAGGCGAAGGGAGCTGAAGTGGACTGGAAGCGAGTGGATCAGGCCACAGAAGTAAAGAGAACATATTTGGTACGGGACCGCCTTGGGCGTGAATTCTTTAAGATGTATAAGCCAAGCGAGGCCCGTGCATTTTTCAAAGCGACCGGGTGGACAGGACAGATTGTGAGCACCCTGAACAGGAGCGCCGGATGATTGTATTAGGAGGGGTTGTAATGTGGCCGATTATATTCATCTGTTGGATTGTGATCGGCTATCGGCTGTACAAATGGTGGAACAAGTAAGGAGGATATTTATGGAGATGCGCAAGAAGCACGAACTGAACAACTATGATTTCGCCTTCGGAGCTAGCGTGAACTGGTACGACATGGGGAAGGGCCTTATGTACCATATTCAGGAGTACAAAGAAGCAATTAACAGAGGCGAACATCCGAAGGGAATACGGGTAACCCAGGGCGGAGATCCTAATAGGACGCTTGAATGGCTGGATCCTGTGGTGGCTAAGGAGCGTATGGCAGACCCGGATCCGGACCCGAGATATTGAGGTGATGATATGGGCCGTCAAGTAAAGCATCAATACAAGATGCGGGATGACTATTTTAAAGGCCAGAAGCTGAGATATACTCGGGAAGGCTGGATGCTGGAACACCCGGAGGATAAGGATCTGGACGATGAGAATATGAGAGCCCGCAAAACCGGATACGCAGACGATGATGTACGACACCTGATGTCTGCGATCTGCTTAAGAGCCTGTGCAGATTATAAACGGGCCGTACACGGTTTATGCATCGGTGAAAAGCAGCGTGAGGCACTTCAGCCGGATGAAGCGATTGCGGAACTAAGAGAATTTTTCGGAAGCGAGATATTTCAATACTTTGTGAACGGTATGAAGGTGAAGGACATTGAGAGTTATATTCGATCCACACCTCCCGGGAGCATCCACAGTTTATGGCGAAAGATCGAGGACAGCCAGCAACCCATTGAAGTGTGAATTCGCAAAAAATGCAAGGCCTATTATAGAGGAGCAGTGTGATGAACAAGGCTCCTGATTGTTTGTCAAACGACGAGAAAGGATGGTTGTTATGGAAAAGAAGAAGCGTGGTATTTTTAGCAGGATCAAGCGTTGGTGGAAAGAGGATCTGTCGGAGTATGACCGTGGGCAGCTGAAGGCGATGGGCATATTCGGAGCAGAGACATTTCTGATCGGAAGTGCTGTTACATCTGCGATTAAGGGCCATAGGCAGAAGAAAGTACAGCAGCAGGTAGCCGTGGCAGGATATTTGCAGGGAAAGCTGGATGCCTACAAGGAGATTGCCCAGGAACCGTTTATGCAGATGAATGCCGGCATGCGAAAGCTTGAGCAGCAGGGCAAAGTGACCAAATTTTAAGGAGGGGTGCTCATGGGATATTTGATTGAAGGTTACAAGATCATGGGTAAGGAACTGGCGCAGACGATTGTGAAGCACAGGGCCGGCATCGGAACGGCTGTAAGCATGGGCGGAACGATTGTGAGCAATATTCTGAGCACCAGGGCAGGCGCTAAGAGTGCCAGGATGATTGATGCTAAGCAGAACGAGATTGGAAGACCTTTGACGACCCAGGAGAAGGTGAAACTGTGCTGGACGAATCATATTGGCAGCACGGGAGCGGCTGTAGTGAGCTGCTTAGGAGCCGGATACAGCCATAACGAGCATGTGAAAGACTTCAACAAGGTCGCTATGGCATATTCCGGTGTGAAGAAGCTTTATGACAGCACGCGGAAGGCAACGCGTGAAGTTTTAGGCGAGAAGAAAAATGCAGAGCTGCAGGATAAGCTGAACCAGAAGCATCTGGAGGAGCACCCGGAGGAGAAGAAGCAGATTATTCAGAACAAAATGAATCCGGATCCGAGTGTTATGCATAAATTCTGGGAGCCTATTAGCGGCATCTCATTTTTCACAACCGTAGACCGGCTTGAGATGGCATTTAAGACGATGAATGCCGAGATGGCTGCGCTGAAGCCCAGAGGCACAGGTGGCAATATTATTTATCGTGGTGAGTATGGCATAAAGCTGTCGCGTCTGTTTGACCTGCTGGATGAGGATATTCCGAGAGGTCTGCTGATGTCTGACACGATGCAGCATTTCGGATTCAACAAAGGAAGCGAAGACAACGGCAGCGATGACGAGAAGATCGATGCATATTACACGCCGATGATCCTTGACGAGGACACGATGGAAACCTGTGCGGCGATTAACTGGGAAACGAGGCCCAGCGATATGCGGTATGGGGATTATATTAAGTCTTGAAGGGAAGAGGTGACTCACGAATGGATGGAATGGCTTATAGTGACCGGATAAACCCGATTGCCGTGCTGAGATGCCCGAGGTGCGGCAAAAAGACCATATTCAAAGATGAAGAGTGTTACGAGTGCCCTGATTGCGGCGAACTATATTTTGACGGTACGCTTGGAATCTGGCGTGTAGGACATCCAAAAACTCGCAATTTTTGCAACGACTATAATGCAGAGAAATCTGACAAATAAAACAGGAGGATGAAAGGTATGAGTAATCAGAATCAGAAAGTGAATGAACAGAAGGTTGAACAGGTGCAGCAGGTGGAAACACCGGTGCAGGCAGCAGCAGAACCCCAGGTTGTGCAGCAGCCAGTAGCGCAGGTGCAGCAGGAGACCGGAGGTTTTAAGGCATGGATGAAACGGCATTGGAAAGGTGCTGTTGGAGGTGCTTTAGGCCTCGGTACGGCTGTAGGCAGCGCATGGGTTGCGTACAAAAAAGGGAAGGCGGCCGGTATTAATAGTGTACCGATGCCGACTGAGCAGGAGGATTACAGTTTAAATCCTAACGAATAATTTAAGAAAGGAGCTGAGGGCTCGTGGAAACACGGGCTCTCCCTTTTTCTTTTATGAGTATGTTTGACAGGTGGACTAAAAAGGCAACGGTGAACGCGATAGAAACGACGAAGGAAACACTGAACGACAAACTGGAAACATATTCAGGAATCATTAAGGTATTTTTAACGGTGGCAACGATCGCCTTCGGAGCGAAGAAGGTGAACGACCATTACAGTAACAGGGGTGCAGTACAGGCGCCTCATTCTTTGCCTCCGTATCAGCAGCAGCCGATTATCATCAACAACTATATTGACAGGGGGTACACGAGCAATGGCAGACAAGGCCAAAATCGTAAACAATATCAAAACCGGCGGTAGTATGGCCATTTATATCGGAACGGCCTCCATTATGAAGCCAATCATTAAGAACCACAACCAGGACAGGAACCCGATGACCAAACTTTGCAGTGTGGTGAGCGGCACGGTGATATCCTGCGGTGTGAGCCATATTGCCAGCCAGTGGTTTGGAACGATCGTAGACAAGATTGCAGATTTTATTGATGACGTGAAGCATCCGAAGAGCAGGGAGGAGCGTGAGGCCAATGGCAAACAATGATCCTGTTATTCTGAGCGAAGAGCCCGGTAACGTTCGGATTAATATTCAGGATCCGAATAAGCCCAGGCAAAGTGCCGGCGGTAAGATGATCAAGAAAGCTCAGAAAATCCCGTGGTATGACAGGCTAATATCCGGTCTGTTTGGTAATGAGGTGAATCACGAGAACCTGGGCGAGCATATTATCAACGATTGGGCTGTACCAACCGGCAAACGGATGCTTAACAACGGTATTCAGAGTGGGCTGAAGCGAACCGGTGACGCTGCTCAGGTGCTGTTATTTGGGCGTGTTGTAAACAGTTTGAACGGGCCTACCGACTACACATCATTTTCTAATCCGAACGCTGTTCAGAAGCCCGGTGGATATCGTGTGATGGACCAGGTGGATGTGTTTGCGTTCACTGACAAGCGTAAGGCTATTGAGTGTCTGGAATATTTACGTGGCAGGATCGGCACTTATGGTAGCGCCAGTGTTGTGGATTATTACGAATGGATCAATACGAACCTGCAGGTGGATATTCCGCTGGACTATAACATGACATATCGGGGATGGGTGGATCTGAGCAATGTGACGATTTCGCCTGACCCGAATGGTTTCATTATCAACTTTCCAAGACCTGTTGGACTGAAGAAAGGATGATCCGGATGACGGTCGATCAGATGCGCTGTGCGTTGGCGGACGTATATTCAGGACCGAGATGGAAACTTAGATGTCAGGACATGCCGGATAAGCAGGTTGTGGCTATATACAAGACGCTGAAGGAAAGCGGCAAGTTATATCGCCACAGGAGAAAAACTAAGAAAAAGGAGCCGGGAATTGTTAAGGCAGTCCAGATTACAATGCTTGATCTGGACCCGACACTGTTTTATCCCGCAGGATGAGCACCGCCTATTATAGAGAATATAAAGGAGGTGCTCAGAAATGAGTGTCAGGTTATTTTCGGGCTACAAGTATACGACAAAGGTTGTATTTCAGTACGGCGATATGAATGAGCTGAAGAAACTCGCAAGACGCGAAAACCGACAGCTAAAGAAGCAGCGCCGCATTGAAAGATGCGTTGTATATCCTGTCCCGGGATGTATCGGAAACATGGGACAGTTGTGTATTCTTAGATGAAGACAGGAGGAGTGATGTATGAAATATACAAAGCTCCTCCTGTTTGTTTTGATGAAAGAAAGGATGGTTGAGTATGGCTATTTTTATCAAGAAGATCACGAGGACCAGCACTGCGACGGTTGCGATTGAAGCGAATAACAAGGATGAAGCGGCTGCTATTTTTGAAGAGTGGCTCGATGATGATCCCGAAGGCGACGAACTGATGACGCATCTTGACTGTTGTTCGGTTGATAACGATCAGTGGCTCTGTAATTTTAAAAACGAGGATGAGTATAACCGTCTTTGCAAACCTTGTGACTTTACAATATTCGGAAAGAGCCAGAAGGAAGAGCTCTATGACCTTTATTTTACCTACAAAGAGAATCCTGGTAAGATGGCAGCATTCCTGGACATTCCGATGTCAACAGTTATTGAGAAGCTGCGGCAGAAGAATGTTAGCCATATTCTGAGACCTAAGGGATTCCCGAACGAAGCCTGTCGTGAAGATGCCCGTAAGCGTGGTACGAGCATTATTTGGCTGGAAGCAGAGGAAAGGAGATAAGCGAATGGAGCAGATGGTACCAATCCGGAGTGTGAAGGCATATCTGAAGGAGTTTGGCTTTGAGGCGATCGGCAAGAGGCATGCGGATCCTGCGTTGGTTAAGCAGCAGCTGCTGGATGCGTTCCACAAGGAGATATTCGGACAGCTTGCTATGAAGTTCGGTGATCCTGAGCTTCTGGCGTATGATATTGAGGCGGTGGATCCTGAAACGAAACGCCAGGTGGACAATATTCTGAGCAACAGTGTTCGCAAGTGGAAACGTCTCTGTATCGAGTTTGCAAAGTATAGGGAGACGCACAACTTGTTATTGCCTTCGGATCTGATGGTGACGCTGGAGGATATTGTGAAGGGACAGACGGAAGGATTTTTGGATCCGGAGGAG
>ODAJ014782994.1_pt1 | contig 10405 bp, 8 predicted proteins | sample 1539241 | NCBI WGS metagenome assembly ODAJ01 (sample SAMN02144231, study PRJEB22623) | gut metagenome | biome: sheep rumen | host: Ovis aries | place: New Zealand
CCCATGTGCTCTTTGTTGGTGAGGAAGTTGCTGGCGGGGTATATCACCACCTCGTCGAAACGCTCCATCCGCTGTCCGCTGATGGGGTCGAAGCTCTCGAGGCTCTCTATCTCGTCGTCCCAGAAGCTGACGCGGTAGCAGAAGTCGGCGAAGGAGGGGAAGATGTCCACCGTGTCGCCCTTCACGCGGAAGCGCCCGTTGGTGAACTCAATCTCGTTCCTCACATACTGTCCTTCGAGGAGCTGCATGAGCAGCGTGTCGCGCTGCAGCCGGTCGCCGACGCGCAGCGTCACCGTGCCGCGCTTGAACTCCTCGGGGTTGCCGATGCCATAGATGCAGCTCACGCTGGAGACGACGATCACGTCCCTGCGGCCGCTGAGCAGCGCCGAGCTGGCGCGCAGACGCAGCTTGTCGAGCTCGTCGTTGATGGCCAGGTCTTTCTCAATGTATGTGTTGGTGGCCGGGATGTAGGCTTCCGGCTGGTAGTAGTCGTAGTAGCTCACGAAGTACTCCACCGCGTTGTCGGGGAAGAACTGGCGGAACTCGCCGTAGAGCTGTGCCGCCAGCGTCTTGTTGTGGCTCAGCACAAGGGTGGGGCGCCCCAGCTCCTTGATGACGTTGGCCACGGTGAACGTCTTGCCGCTGCCCGTGACGCCTTGCAGCACCTGCGCCCGCTGTCCGGCGCGCACGCCCGCCACCAGCTGCCTGATGGCCTCCGGCTGGTCGCCCATGGGCGCAAACTCTGATTTCAGCTTAAACTCCACAATCCTTTAATCTATAACCAATAAACCTTGAACTTTAAACTTTGAACTTTGAACCTTGAACTTTGTGGTATGCCGTCGGCTCTGCCGACAACTTTGAACCTTAAACTTTAAACTTTGAACTAGTCACTAACCACTATCCACTATCCACTGTCCACTAACCACTAACTCATAACTCATAACTCTCAACTGCCCCCCTCTCACCTGCACTCCGTTGTGTGGTCGAGCAGCATCTGCTGGCTCTTCTGCGTCATGCCGAAGGCGTAGCGGCGCATGGCCGCGGCGCTGTCGGGCAGCTGGCCTATGATGTCCTCCTGCGAGCCCAGGCGGTAGAGGCTCTCGCGCTCCTCCTTCACACGCCACAGGTAGAACAGTCCGCCGGGGCTCACCACACCGATCTTGTCGTCGGCGCTGAAGTAGGCGTAGGGGCGGCGGTAGCGCTGCAGGTCGATGCCCAGTGTGTGGTTCGCCGGCTGCTCAGCCATCATGCCCTGCACCGTGGCGGCGATGTCGAGCTGCAGCACTGGCCAGTCAATGCGCTCGGGGGCTATGCGGCCGGGGGCGTAGAAGAGCAGCGGCACGTGGTTGTAAGGCAGCGACATGTCGTAGAGACTGGGGCGCGCGGCTCCGTGGTCGGCCACGAAGACGAACAGCGTGTTCTCGAACCACGGCTCTTTGGCGGCGAGGTTCATGAAGTGGCCGATGCTCCAGTCGGCATACTCCACTATGGCGCTGTCCATGTCGGCGTGCTTGGCCTCGAAGGGTATGCCGCCGGGTATGACGTAGGGGCTGTGGTCGCTGCAGGTCATCACGGTGGTGAAGAAAGGCTCGCCGTCGGCGTAGGCCTTGTTGCAGTGCTCCAGCGCATATTCAAAGAGAGTGTGGTCAGGAATGCCCCAGGTGCCTACCACCTTGTCGGGGTCGTACTCGCTCTGTCCGTACACTTCGTTGTAGCCGTTGTTGTAGAGGAAACCGCGCATGTTGTCGAAGTCGGCGTCGTGCGGCATGAAGTAGGCCGTCTGGTAGCCCATGCCCTGTAAGGTCTGCGGCAGTCCGCACATGCGGAATATCGTGGCCTGCTTCATGGCATGGCGCGCCAGGATGGCGGGGTGGCCGTAGAGCGACGAGTAGATGCCGTTGTAGGTGTGCATGCCCGCCGACCAGGCGTTGGTGTAGAGGCGTCCGCCGGCCATCAGGCTGTCGAGGTGACGCGTCAGCGTCACGCCGCTGGCCGAGAGGCAGGTCTTCTCGGTGGTCATGCTCTCCATTATCACAAGTATCACGTTGGTGCCCTCGGGCATCACCACGGCGCTCTGCGCCAGCAGGCTGTCGACGGGCAGCGCCAGCTGCTCGCCATAAACCTTCTCGGCTTCCTCCACGGGCACCAGCTCCACGGGCTGGTTGCGGCTCTTGCTCAGCTCCTCGACGCTCTTCATGAAGGTGAAGGCCGGGTTGAGGCCTATCTGGTTGAGGAACGGCACGTCGCAGAACGACGCCGACCCCACACGCAGCGGGCTCTTGCGCGTCAGACGGCCACGCATGCCGGTGAAGATGAGGAAGATGAGCAGCAGCGCCAGCGGTATCGACACGTACAGCGGCAGGAACTGCGTCGGCGTGTCGTCGCCCTTCTTGCCGCCCAGCGTGCGGCGGAACGCAGCCCCCGTGGCAAACCACCACGACACCGCCACGCCGACGAAGGCCAGCAGCGCCAGTACATACTCCCATTCGCCCAGTATCATGCTCACCACCATGTCGGGCGTGTCGCCCCAGGTGAGCGACACCACGTCGAGGCGCGAGTAGAAGTAGCAGAAATACGGTATGTCGGCCGCGCAGGCGAAGAAGGCTGCCGTGTAGCACACGTTGATGAAGTAGTGCGGCACCCTGTAGTAGGCGCGGGAGCGTATGTGCGCAAACTCGCCGATGAGCATCATCAGCGCCGGCAGGGCCAGTATGTAGCAACTCGCCAGCGTGTCGAAACGCCATCCCGTGTAGAGGGCATAGCCGAAGAGTCCCTTCAGGTCCACGGGCTCCGTGGCGCCCGACAGGAACACCCACGACTCGACGAGGCGGAAGACGGTGAAATAAGCAATGCCTAACAAGTAGACAATCAGTAGATAGCTGAAACGTGAGTATTTTTTCATAATCTGCAAAGGTACGAAAAAAAGATAATGTACAAAAATAAAATACACCGCCACGCCCGCCGGGGCAGCGATGCCGCCAACGGCCTCCGTGGCCGTTGGCTCCGTCAGTTCGTCCCGCTACCGCCCCTCCTCGCCCTTCCTACGGCTTTTCTACGGCTTTTCAATGGCCGTAAGTCGCTGCAAGTCAGTATGCCGGCCGAGGAGGGTCCGAGGAGGGTCCGAAGGGGGGCCGTAGGGGCTCTATTTACACCGCTGTCAATCAGTGCGTTGCGATGTTGCTTTTTTCGGTCTGTTTTTATTTCGTATCTTTGCTGCGTGAAAAGAAGGTGACGGCTGTCGCAAATGGTTGACCGTCAATGATAACGATGCTATGGAGCCAAGACGCATAGAGTTAGACCTCACACCGGAGGAGTGCATGGTGCCCGCCAAGCTGCGCGGCGCCGTGGCACGCCATCTGCATCTGCCTGAGTCCGAACTCGGCGAGGTGCGCATGGTGCATCGCACCCTCGACTGCCGGCGCCGCAACGTGTTGTACCACTGTGTGGTGGAGGTGGGCGACGGAGAGCGGAGAGTGGAGAGTGGAGAGCGGAGTTCTCAACTCCTAACTCATACCGTTGCGCAAAGCGAGAGCAGAGAAAGCTCGCTTTCTATGCCGAGCCCAAGCAACGTGAGTGAACGAAGTGAACTAACTCATAACTCAAAACTCACAACTCAAAAAGTTGTCATTGTCGGCGCCGGCCCCGCAGGCCTCTTTGCCGCCCTGCGCTGCCTGCAGCTGGGCATGAGGCCTGTCATCGTGGAGCGCGGCAAGCCCGTGGAGGAGCGCAAATACGACATCGCTCGGCTGGCGCGCGAGAAGGTCGTCAACCCCGACAGCAACTGGTGCTTCGGCGAAGGCGGCGCGGGCACCTACAGCGACGGCAAGCTCTACACGCGTTCCACCAAGCGCGGCGACGTCGGCGCCGTGCTGCGCACCTTCGTCGACCACGGCGCCGACCCCGACATAATGCTTGAGGCTCACGCGCATATAGGCACCGACCGCCTCAGCGGCATCATCGCCAACATGCGCCGCACGATAGAGGCCGCCGGCGGGGAATACCGTTTCAACACCCGCGTCGCGGACCTCATCGTCAGGGACGGCCGCGTGCACGGCGTGGTGACCGACGCGGGCGAGGTGACGGGAGCGGCGGTGATTCTGGCCACGGGCCATTCCGCGCGCGATATATACTACATGTTCCAGCGCCACGGCTGGCTCCTCGAAGCCAAGCCTTTCGCCCTCGGCGTGCGTGTGGAGCACCCGCAAGAGCTTATCAATGAGATACAATACCACGGCAAGGGATATTCAAAATACCTGCCGCCGGCGGCCTACAGCCTCACCACGCAGGCCTGTGGCCACGGTGTCTTCTCGTTCTGCATGTGCCCGGGAGGCGTCATAGTGCCTGCCGCCACGGCCGACGGGCAGCAGGTGGTCAACGGCATGAGCAACTCGCGCCGCAACTCGCCGTTTGCCAACAGTGGCATCGCCGTCACTGTTGACTTGAAGGATGTTGCCACTGCCCACTCAACCTTGAACCTTGAACCTGAAACCTTGAACCAATCCCTGACCACTGACCACTATCCACTGTCCACTAACCACTCTCCCTTGAACCTTGAACCTGAAACCTTGAACCAATCACTGTCCACTCTCGCATTTCAGATGCAGGTGGAGCAGATCATGTTCCACGCCGGCGGCGACGCCATCAACGCACCGTCGCAGCGGCTGGTGGACTTCCTGCGCCGCAAGGCGTCGTCGACACTCGGCAAGACGGGTTACATGGGCGACGTGGTCAGCGCGCCGCTGCATGAGCTGCTGCCGCCGTTTGTCGTCGACAGCCTGATACAGGGGTTCCGCGATTTCGACCGCAAGATGCACGGCTTCATCACCGAAGACGCCACGCTGCTGGCTGTGGAGAGCCGCACCTCGTCGCCGGTGCGCATACCCCGCGACAAAGAAACCCTGCAGCATCCACAGCTGCAGGGCCTGTATCCTTGCGGCGAAGGCGCCGGCTACGCCGGCGGCATCGTCTCCTCCGCCCTCGACGGCATCCGCTGCGCCGAGGCTATATCTGCTATCTATTCGTCTTTTACCAATGTAAAGTGAGCATTGATTGATTTTTGGTCGATAGCAGAACGTAGGTTGAATACTTTGCGCTGCGGTAGGTAACCTGGTTTTTCACAAGTTATTTCAATCTGAACATCTCCTGAGTTGTTGTAGGTCAGGCCTTTGATGTCAAAGGATTCTGTCGACTCAAATGGTGTAGTGGCTTTGTAGTTTTTATTGGTGTTTTTTACATCAGGGGTTGAAGAGATTACTCGCCAGTATACATCGGCGCCTGCGGGACGCGAGGTTACTTCCCATGAAAGTATGGTGTGCTCAAGTGCAGTGTTGCCGTCGCCATGTACTGCTTTGTCCTTTTCGTTGTCAGCTGATTTTGAACGATGCAGGAAGTATGCAATACGATCCCAGTCTATATCATCAAGTGCATTAGCGTATGCTTGATTGATGGCATCAGAAGCAATGGTGTAGTCATTGCCGCTGCCTCGCTTTGAACTGCGTCCGCTGATGTTGACTGAGGGATAGACCTGTCTGTTGTCATGGTCATAGACTGCAATCTCAAAGCCCACAACAGCAGACCAGCCAATACCATCAAGCCAACTTACGTTAAAGGTACGGATGTCAAGCATCAGCATGTAGTCGGAGCCGATGTCGCTGTCAAGCTTGAAACCCATCGTGCGCATGTAACGACGAATGCTCTCGCTCACAAACGACGGTATGTCGGGATTGACATTAACACTTGGTCTGGAGGTTAGATAGTTGTCATGCGTTAGCAGTATGGAACGTTTGTCCGAGGGGCGCCTGTCTTTCAGGTTGACGCGAATGCCATAGTCGAGATTGACGTAAGCATTGGCACGTGGTGTGGCGATGAGGTCTAGGTTCACAACTTTAGGCTGCGGAGCTGCGGCTGGAACCTTTGATGTTGAGCCACAGCTGGCAAATACTACAACAGCAAGGGTTGATAATATGTATGTTAATACAGATTTTTTCATGGCATAAGTGTTATTTGGATCCTTTTAAACGGACGACCTTGCCGGATACGGAGGTCATGTATGTGATTGTGGTACGTCCTAAACGCTTCTCACAACCTTCGACGGTTGTGGATATCACAGGCTCGATAATGCCGTCACCGCCCTGTTCTTTGACAAGGTTTACAATACGATAGATGGCAATTCTGTGTGCCATTTGGTCGGGATAGGCCAGTACGTCTCCTTCGCTACGGTCACGTGAGAGAAGATAACCGGCACGTACTACACCGTCAAAGTCTTCAAGTATAAAATTACCTGTCTTTTTGTCTTTCTTAAACTCGAACTCAAATGATCCATCGGGATCTTTGACTGTGTATGAGTCGCTGGTAAGTTCCACTATAATGCGTGATGTGCTTTCTACGCGATTGAGTATCTCGTAGTCTTTGCCAGTAAGGTTCAGCTCTTCGAAAGAAACAGCCTTTACCATGTTTGTTGCTTGAGGGATAAGCAATCGGCTAGAGCCACAAGATGAAAGTGTGATGATCGCCACTAAGGACATGAACCCGATAAATAGTCTTTTACGCATTTTCTTTGCTGCCGGTTATATACCATCGGCCCGTCGGTTTTTCTTTGGTAATATTAGGCAGAGACAGCAAAATGAGGGTATGCACATAAAAAGAGCGTGGTCTCTTCTGCTTTCATTGGAATCTTTGAGGTCTTGGACTACCTAGTACTTCCCAATTACAACGTTTAAAGCCCACGCCAAAAGGCGGGAGCGACGTTGCGTGGCATCTGGAAGTACCATTTGAAAGTGTCCAAGTTTCAAAGATTCCTATGCTTAGCTACTTCGCTTTTTCCTATTCTATGATGTGCATATCGATACTATGCGCTATGTTCCATCGGCAATATGTATTTGTTAATAAATTGAATTACGGTGCAAATGTACACAAATTTTTTAATATGTGCAAATATTTATCCTTCGAAGGTGAAACTCAGCATGAAGGTGCGGCTGTTGAGGTTGTCGAAAGAGCGTATGTAGACGTCGGGGTCCTGCACTTTGAGGTCGAGGAGCCCGAAGGCCATCTTGAACTCTATGGCGAACTTGACGTAGCGCAGGAAGACGTCGAAGCCGACGCCCATGCTGTAGCGCAGGTCGTGTGGTTGCAGGCGCACGATGGCCTGGTTGGTCTGGTTGCGGTTCTTGCGCAGCGAGGCGAAGTCGAAGCCATAGCTGGCTCCGGCGGTGAGGTAGGGGCGGAAGTTGTTCCAGCGCACGGCGCGGAACTTGAGCTCCAGCGGTATGTCGCCGTAGACGGACTCCACATTGCGCGAGCGCTCGGCGAGGCGGTGCGTGGTCAGGTAGCCGTTCTCCCAGGAGTAGGAAATGGTGCGTGTGACGAGGGTCACGCCTGGGATCAGGCGCAGGTTGAACCACGAGCCGAGGCGCAGGTCGCCGATGACGGCGATGTGGAAGCCTGGGGCGTAATAGGATGTCACACCCTGCAGTGTCTGCCGCAGCGTGTCGTTCTCGCTGAAGGCAAGGTCGAACTTGGACTGGGTGTAGCCCACCTGTATGCCGTAGTGCAGCGGGCGTCGGTCGAACTGTCCGAGGTTGCCCGTGGAGCTCTGCCCCCTCGAGGCAAGAGGCGATAGGACAAGGAGCAACAATAGCAGGGCAGGGGAGAGCCCCCCGAAGGTCCTCCCTCTTCCCTCTTCCCTCTTCCCTCTCACATTAACCAGTATCTTCCTCATCATATATTTATATAAATTCATCATATATTTATATAAAATTGTCCTTCAATAATACCGTTGCGCAAAGCGAGAGCAGAGAAAGCTCGCTTTCTATGCCGAGCAAAGACCGCCTGCTCTGCAGGCTTTGAGCACCGCTTAATAAATTAAATGAAGTGAGTCAACCTTAAACTTTAAACTTTGAACTTTGAACTTTGAACTTTGAACTTTGTGCCGTAGGCCATGAACTGAAAGTCGTGAACACCTTAGAATAAAAAACATGACAGTGAGTCAGCACCTATGAATAGATTATATTTGGCGAATAACCTTGAACTTTGTGCCGTAGGCCATGAGCACCTATGAATAGATTATATTTGGCGAATAACCTTGAACCTTGAACCAATCACTATCCACTAACCACTGACCACTAACCACTATCCACTTTTCGAGTAATTCGCCGTTAAACCTTAAACTTTAAACTTTAAACTTTGAACTAGTCACTATCCACTATCCACTAACCACTAACTCATAACTCCTAACTCCTAACTCCTAACTCTTAACTCACTCCGTGATTTCCCCCCTCAGCGATTGGCTGAGGCGCTGTTTCACATGCTCTTTGTCGTTGGGGTACTGACCGAGGAGGCACATCATCTTGGTGATGGCGGCCTCTATCGTGATGTCGCCGGCGCCGATGACACCTATGCGGTCGAGGTCGCAGGAGGCTGCATACTGGCGCATCTTCACGGCGCCGGCCTTGCACTGTGTGACGTTGAGCACTATGATGCCGCGGCCGATGGCTTCTTCTATGGCCGAGATGAACCACTTCTCCGTGGGCGCGTTGCCGGAGCCGTAGGTCTCTATCACTACGCCCTGCAGGTCGGGGGTGTTGAGCACTGCCCCCACCACGTCGGGGCCGATGCCGGGGAATAGCTTGAGGATGGCCACACGTGTGTCGAAGCGCTTGCGCACCTGCAGCTTCTCGGTGGGCATGGGCAGGAAGAGATGTTCGCGGAAGCTTATGTTGATGCCCACACGTGCCAGCGACGGCAGGTTGTAGGAGGCGAAGGCGTCGAAGTTCTCGGCGTTCATCTTGGTGCTGCGGTTGCCGCGGTAGAGGTGGCTCTCGAAGAAGATGCACACCTCGGGGATCACCGCCAGACGTGTGGAGGCTATCTCGAGTGCGCAGATGATATTCTCGCGGCCGTCGCTGCGCAGCATGCCCAGCGGCAGCTGGCTGCCGGTGAGGATGATAGGCTTGGAGAGGTTCTTGAACATGAAGCTCAGCGCCGATGCCGTATAGGCCATGGTGTCGGTGCCGTGGAGCACCACGAAGCCGTCATAGTCGTCGTAGTTGCGCTCTATGATCTCGGCGATGTTCACCCACAGTGACGGCGTCATGTTCGATGAGTCGATGATGTTGTCGAGGGTGACGGAGTCGATGCCGTAGCTGCAGTTTTTTAGCTGAGGCACAGCGTCGTATATGCGGTCGAGGGCGAAGGGGTGCAGCGAACCGTTGTCGTCCTGCACCATACCGATGGTGCCGCCGGTATACACTATAAGCACTTTGTTTTTCATACCTCCAATAACGCCGGTTGAACTAAAATATTGTGATGCTGATTTTATTTATGAGACCTTGCTTGCTGTGGGTGTCGTGGGGTTGATACTCCTGATGTTGTATCTTTTGATGCCGTTGGTTTGTGCCGTCAGACGCAAGGCTGTCTTCTGGCAGGTCCTCTTCTTGACGGGCATCATCCTTTTCAACCTCCTCTTCGAATCCATGCTCGAGCGCCAGATGGGCCTCCTCTTCATCGGCTACCTCCTCCCCCTCCTCGACCTTGGAACCTTGCTGCCTGACCTCCGGTCACGGCCTGCGAGCCTGACGAGCAAACCTTGAACCTGGTGGTATGCCGTCGGCTCTGCCGACAACCTGGAACTTTGAACCTGGAACTTTGAACTTTGAACTTGGAACCTGGAATCTTGTGCCCTTGGCCCCGTCGCCGCCCATTTTTTTGTGTCTGATAATAAGCATGGAACAAAATAAATTTTGCCACATGCCGAAAAAGTGTTACTTTTGCACCCGCTTTTAAAGAAAGGTTATCAAAACTTAACACTTAAAACTTAAAACTCAAAACTCAAAACTCAAAACTAAAAACTAAAGGAATTGTCCCATGGTGTAATGGTAGCACATCAGATTTTGGTTCTGCTTGCCCAGGTTCGAGTCCTGGTGGGACAACCAAAAACGCCTCCCCCGAGGCGTTTTTTTTGTGCCCATAGGAATCGGCTCCTGAGAAAACCTTGCGCGTAATACCTTGAACTTTGAACTTTGAACTAGTCACTACCCACTATCCACTGACCACTATCCACTGGCCACTAGTCACTAGTCTCTAGTCACTGAGTAAATTTTCTTGAGATTTTGAGGCCGGCGGCCGACCCATACCCCACGCCAGGCACCGCCTCTGGCGAAAAATTCGAGTAATTATTCGCTAGATTTGATTTTATTCAGCGGTGCTCATCACCCTTTCAGGGTTCGCCAGCAATTGACCGGCTCCCGCCCCAATTCGAGTAATTCGCTAGTAATAAAATTCGAGTCGATTCGCATAATTCGCCGTTAAACTTTGAACTTTGAACCTTGACCATTGCGCAAAGCGAGAGCAGAGCAAGCTCGCTTGCTATGCCGAGCCCAAGCAATGTGAGTGAACGAAGTGAACTAAC
>ODAJ012094723.1_pt1 | contig 10401 bp, 8 predicted proteins | sample 1539241 | NCBI WGS metagenome assembly ODAJ01 (sample SAMN02144231, study PRJEB22623) | gut metagenome | biome: sheep rumen | host: Ovis aries | place: New Zealand
TGGTGCAAAAGATTAACGCTAAAGCAAATTATTGTTTATTGATATAGGAGATAAACAAAACCGAAGCTCTTTAATTTGCCTTTTGCAGTTCTTTTTTTCATCAGCAAAGAGTGAATGGATTGAATAAACTTTTTGCAAAAGTGAAAGAGCATGTATAGCAAAAGGCTTTACAAACAGGGCTCCAACTATTCGCAAAATGCAGATTTTACGAATAGTTGGAGCCGTTTTTCAGGTGTCCTGCTGAATACCAGGCCGTTTTATTGGATTTCTGCGCTCGTAAACTTTCGTTCAAATAAATTTTTTTGATTACCTGAATTTATTCTTTCGGCCATTTTCAATTGTTTTGTTCGCTATCATTCCATACATTCTTATTAAGTGATTCATATTCGGCAATCTGATTCATTTACATCAAGGGGCTTTTTCAGGTATATACTGACAGGCAGCTTATGGTATGGGTATGTATTCAGGTTTGCTGAAGTTCTTTAAACTATAAGGACTTTCAACTGCCTACATTTTTTTATGATCCGTTACATCACTTTTTTACGCCTGTCATGGCCCTCTGCCGGGTTCTGTATGTATGACCCTCATGAATCATAACATCCGTGTCATGATTCACATTTTATAATGAAGTTCAATTCCCTCCGCAGTTCCTGTCTGCCATGCATCCATCTTCAAGGTTATTTTCCTTGTTGATCTGCCGGATACCCATTAATTTCCTGAAAAAACTGCCTGTTTCGTATAGCCTTTATTTGAACATACAGAACGTTTGTTTGGCAAATGGGTATGTTTTTATTTGATTACTCATACGCGGCTGAACCGATCCGTTCAAATTTTTCCCTTGTAGATTAATGGAAAGGATGTCTGCGAAGAATCGTGTCTTCCAGGCAGGTTACTCATTTCGGAAGTATTAATAAGGTAAAACCTGTCTGTTGACAATGGTCCTTCTTCCTTCCATAACAAAGTCCTTTCACTCATCAGGATCGTTACGGTTTTCTACACAGATCTCATCCAGCCAGCCCTGGTCTTTCACGCCGCTTATTTTGATATACGGAACCGTTCTTGCAGGTCCCATGCTGTAGTACTTACAGGACAGCGGGCCATAGCAGAATGTTTCAAAACGATTACGGACAATGTTCCTGTCAAAATCATACTGAATGGTTACGTTGGCCATATTTGCCCAGATGCACTGGAAGCATTTTCCTTTCCAGGATGTTTTGCTGAGCATACGTTCGCCTCTCCAGGCATAGATTTCCAGCGGCGGCACACCTGTTTTCCAAGGGGGACCAGAATAATCGGATGAATTGACCCGGGGAATCGTGGTTCCATTGTATCTGATATTCGCATCATCATGTATTACGGTCATTGTTTGCGCAGAGTCTTCATCGGCAGCTTTCACTTTTTTAATACTGCCGGCCCGATAATAATCTGCAAATTCGATTTCCGGATATTTCTTTGTCCATCCTGTTCCTTTGATCACATCCCCAATATGGATCTTCAGTCGGGCTTCCTGTTTTTCCGAAATCGCCACACAAAAGTCATATTGATTGGAAATAGGGTCATGCTGAAGAAGTTCCTGGCCAAAGAATGCTTCACCTTTCAGAAAAATATTGTAACCGCATTCACGGTGTGTCCGGTTGTCTATCAGGTAACGCCAGACTGTACTTCTCGGCTGGATTGAAACGACTTCTCCTTTCCATTCTATCTTCTTCTGTTCATTTTCCATTTCAGATATCCTTTCAGCAGTTCTGCATTTATCGGTGATATTATGCGTTCGCACTAATATATGCCATATCAATAATAAATTTGTTCTAACGACTTATTTTTATATATTCCTTGTTGTTATCTGGTCTTCTTTTTTAGTGTCCTGAAAATTCAGAAAAAGTCATTATTCCAGACTGATCCAAATGCCGGTATCATGAATAGACGCTCCTTCCACACTGCTGTAAAAACTCTGGGCTTCCTTATTGGAGGCCATAAGCGCTATCAGCATGCCTGCGCCCAGAGCCCTGCATTCATTTCTGAGCCTTTCAAGAAGCATCTGTGCTACTTTATGATGCCTCTTGTTTTTCAGCACACAGATCCAGTCCAGATAAGCACTGCAGCAGGATGCGTCACTCCGGCTGGTTATCAGTGAAGCATCGATCCTGCCAATCACCTTATCATCCTGCAGTGCTATAAAGGACACTGCCGTATTGAACCGTTGATCATCGAAGCTTTTCCTAAGCTGCTCCTCATATACCGCATCCGGCTCCCAGAAGTAGGTATCCGGTTCCTGGATTCTAAGCTCCTTTTCGAATGCAATGACTTTTTCAATTTCCTGCTTTTCAAGTTCTTTAATTTTTATCATATATGATTTCCTGCATCGGCGGCCAAGACTTCAATTCCGGATTTCCTAAGATATAGAGATTCCAGGCCATAAAATTAAATTCATTATTTGATAAATCCAAGTTCTCTGGCGATGGCACTGAATTTGGGCAGGTCCGTAACAGAAACGTCTACGTTATGTTTTTTTTGGCAAATGCAACATACTCCTGGAAAGAGATTTTCCGTCTTCAAGAATATCTGTTTCAGAACCAGTATAGCACAGACTAAAACCTGTTTCCGCGGGTCATCAGAAGAAAAGTGATTCCCTCTCCTGCCGGAGAAAGAATCACTTTTTTATATACTGAATACAGGACATCGTTTTTATGATTCAAAGATGTTCGTTTCCTCTATTAGTGCTATGAAAATAAATATCCTTACATGCCAGACGAATGATGCTGAGCGTTCCAGGCCGAGGCACGGGCTGCGACATTTTCCTTCAGATTCGTGAAGAAGAACATATAGTCGTACAGGTGATAAGAGCCCTCCGGGAGAATGTCCAGTCCGGGAGGATAGTCAGCAGGCGTGACGTCGGTAACGATCAGCTCGCCCCTTTCGCCGATGTAGGCTCCGCAGAGTGCCGGGATCGGCTCGCCGCCCGCTTCAAAAACAGCCCCGAGATTAAGCGATTTGTCTGCCGGCGTGCCGTCGGTCTTCCAGTTCAGGGGATTGATGGACAGGGCTTTCATCCCATCCGGGATAATGATCGTCTGTGACAAGGTCCCGTCCTCGCAATCGAAGCAGATGACAGTTCCTGTGTCTGCTTCGCCGGAAGCGGGAACAATCTGCGGATAAGCTTCCGTCATCTCTTCCGTGACCATAGAGCCGATGGAATAGACTGCGATCAGCTGATCCCGCAGCGCCTGAGCTTCAGCGCTGTCGCCGCCGTAATACTCCTTCAGCAGCTCCAGACACATCTCTCCGCCCTGGGAGAACCCGGCCAGGATGATTCCCCGACTGTCGTTTTCGTTGTCCAGATACCAGCGGAAGGCGGCGGAAACGTCTGCATAGGCGATATCTCTGGCCTGATCTCGCTCGGAATCCGGCAGCGAATACGCATTTATGGACATCTGCCGGTAATAGGGGGAGAACAGCCGCCCCGTTTCCTCAAAGATTCCTTTCTCCAGATCGAGGGCATAGATAAAATTTCTCTTGAGCTTGTCGTTAAGGTCAAAAGAATTCGTTTCGCTCCGGGTATCCACAGTCGGACAGACCAGGAATACATCGACTGCTCGATCCTCGCCGAGTTCAAAATATGCCCAGTTATCCGCTGAGCCATAATCCAAAGCATCCTGTGCGGGGATCTCTGCCGCCGAAGGCTGAACGTTTACAGGAACATATTGTTCAGCTGCCTTCGTGATTTCGTCCGGATAGATCTTCGCAAAATCGTTTTTCATCGAGATCGGGATAAAACCCTTGGCAAGATAGTCGGCGGATTTTGCTTCCCAATCCTGGGTGCCCCATTCGCGCTCGCTGTCATCGGCGACGATCATATACGCCTGCGCACGGTAGGGATTCCTCTCATCGACAGCGTAGTTCATCATGCTGGTGTCGCTGCCGCTGTTGCCGAAAGCGAGCACGGGCCGCTGTCCGATCTCCTGTTCGATCCAGATCGATTTGTTGGCGTTCAGATTCTTCTGTATGAAACCGCCGGTCAGCACAAGCTCATCGCCGTTTTCATATTTGAAGTTCATGTTGGACGGCTCGTCTTCATATCCTCGCTGTTTGACCTCAAAATCGGTGCCGATCACGTGCTCTGGCTCCACATAGTCCTGGATCGGGGAGTTGGCAATGATGGCGCGGGTGGTCGTACGCTCCGTGCCGCTGATGACCCAGATTTCAAAGCTGCTGTCATAGAGGTATTTCACAAGCTCAACCATCGGCAGATAGAAACCGTCTATGTAACGCATGTTGTTGAAGCTGGCAGTCTTTTTCTGCCCAAACTCCACAGCATAATCGGAAAACTCTTTTACGGTCATGCCTGCATAGGCTTTTGCAAAGTTTCTCGCAAGCGTCTCGTCGGCCACATATCCGGGCTGGATCGACGCGGCCACCGCCTTCAGCTCCTCCGAGACGCGCTCCGGGTGGTCGTAGAGGCAGTATTCGATGAACATCATCGTGTCATAGTAGGTGTAGAAGGTCTCGCAGGTGAGCGTACCGTCCATATCGAACACGGCGATACGATCCTCGATGGGGATAAAATCGCTTCCGCCCTCCTTCGTGACGGCGCTGACGTAGTCGATCAGGCTGTCCCTTGCGCCAGTACCTTCGTTCCAGAGGGAAAGGGCCTTGCTGCCGTCAACAGCAGACGGAGATCGTTTGTCCCCTGCGCTGATGGCGTAGAGGATGCTGACAGCCAGCAGTGCGCAAATCGCTATGATGGCGGTAACACGCCAAAGCTTAAGTTGTTTCGTTGAATTTTCCATTTTGAACCTTCTTCCTGTCTTTTGATTTTTTTGCAACACGTTTTATGCCGGATGAGATTGCTCGCTACCGGCAGACCAATACGCATAGATGGAAGCATGCGCATTATTTCCCGTCCAGGATCGGGCCGTCTTTTCCTTACTCAGCCGGATAGGCTTGTGTCCGCCATCCAAGCTGTTCAGGCGGCCAAAGAGGCGTCCTCGGTGCCGGAGCACTCCACCTGAGCGTGGGCCAGGTCGTCCTGGTACTCACCGGTGAAATTCATGACCGGGTTCAGCCAGTCTAGGCTTACTCAAACACCGCGACGAATTCCGCACTCTCGTCCAACAGTACGGTGATGACCGGATCGGTTGAGAAGTCTTCGCCGTTCTTTGTCCATTTTACAAATTTGCTGCCTTCTTCAGGCGCGGCGGCAAAGGTATAGGTCGCAGGATCGCCCAGATTGACCTGCGCGGACTGATAAGGCCATTCCGGGTCAAGCTCCGGCGCGGTCTCGCCCTCTTCATAGCCAATCATACCAAGGCCTTCTGTGCCTATTGTCACCATAATACTGGCCGTCATATCGCCCATTGAGGTGAAATGGTACGTCTCTCCACCCTCTACGACGAGAAGGAGACCGTCTTCGCCATCTTCAGAAACTGTGACAGTAATGTCATCCTTACTGCCGGAAGAAGGGAGAGAACCGTGCAGGGTGTTTCCATCCTGAGGAAGGGTACCACCCCAGGAATCCTCGCTCCAGTCCTCGCCCAGCATGCAGCCGACATACCAGCCAGGCTCATCAACATCCTCCATCCAGGTAACAGTGAGCATATTCTCATTCTCATCCTGGAAGTAGCCCTGGCGGGTCCATTCGAACGATGCCTGCTCTGCTTCAGACGGGACTACGGTCTGCTGCTCAGCACTGTTTTCCGTCTTTTCTGTACCGCAGGCTGCGATCGTAAACAGCATGATTGTGCACAGAATAAAACAAATGGTTTTCTTCATTGTTCTTTTGTCCTCCTTTTGTTGTTCGCTTGACGATTCAGTCAATTTGGCAGGGAGAAAGCAGAAAAACAGCAGTCAGTAATGTTCAGATTGCTCTCTTCTCAAATTGTGTTTTGATGATTGCCTTTAATTATTTCTCCTGCCTTCTTACCGACGAAGAATTATTACATTTCATTACGCAGCCTGATCTGCGCAAATCAAGGGCAGCCTTTACTGTGTCGTTCTTGAAAATCGTTTCAAATTCATCTCGCATGGAAACTGTATGGAACCCAGTTTTCGACAGGTTCCTGTGAAGAATGCTGCCGATTCCGGATTCCCGAAAGCACGCGGGTTTTATATGATATCCTGCAGTTCTCAGTCGTTGTCGAACTTCGCGATCTCCCAGAACATGTCGGCAGAGGAAAGCCTGGTCATAACGCAGGTATAGTCATCATAGGTGTGAGTGGGCTCCAGGCCGTTCCCATGATCCTCGCCGTCAGTCTCAAAGGTGGTGGTAAGCACGATGACCAGCTCGGGGGCAAGGCCTTGTGCATCCGCCTCTGCCTTCACGGCCTGATCGCCGGCGTATCCGACCTTTTTCAGGGTGCAGCCCTCAAAGCCTTCCATGTTCTCAAATTCTGCTATGAACTGCTGGACGGCATCGTCGTAATTTTCGCTGTTGATGTACTTGGACGAGAACCCGCCTACCGTAATACCGCCGCTGCAGCCTACTAAACCTAGCAGAAAAACCAGGAATACGGTAAATGCAATAAATCTTTTCATAATGTGATCCTCCTTTATATTTAAAAACATACATGTTAACAGGTACCTGACGTGAGCCGGATTAAGCTGTTGTATCCGTTCTAGATGCTGCGTTCATCTGGAGGTGATCGCAGCAACGTACTCGTCTTTTGACATGACTGCCGTGTGGATATGCGTAGGCCAGCGCGTATATCCCGTAGCGGAAAAAGTTGAGAACAACCCCGAGGACGTATAGCCGGATGCCCCGGCAAATGAGATCGGCGGGGCTGCTTTTCCGCGAGTAAACGATCCCTACGCCCATGGCAAACATAAAGGCATGGGCCGCGGCCATGTAGATTCCAAAGAAGTAATTGCCGATCCAACAGCAGACATCCTGCTCATTGCCGGGCTGATGCAGCCCCATCCGGATGACGCAGTGGCAGAGAATCATGCTGACGATCGCCAGTGCCTTCAGCAGATCCAGCTCGACCTGCCTCCCGGTCTGGTTTTCCGTTTTTGTCATCCCGCCCATACCGAAATCTAACTTTCTTTATGTTACATGCCGCTTACGGATTATTTTTTACTTGGCATAGGATGATTTGTCATAATATGTTTCGCGTGTAATACAACCGCAATACTTACATCTGTACTGATCTTCATACTGTTTTTTACTAAGTAATATCGAATTCTGTTTGTACATGTTCTTTCCACAATTCGGGCAAATATGTTCTGTGGGTGGGAAATCGTACGTCACATCAAACACGATACAATTGTCATTGTTCTTGCACCAGCTTTTGTATTCTACAGAAGCAGCACAGCCTTCCGTAACCCAGTTGCGATCCGCACCGCCGCTGACGGCCTCCAGTTCGTCGAGGACAGTGCTTTGTCCACCCTCCTCTCCTGTACCTTCTCAAAGAGCTGTTTTGCTTCCTCCGCCGTGATCTCCTGACCGTTGGCTTTTACAAGCGCCGCGGCCTACTCAGCGCTTTTCGCAGCAAGGAGTTTTTTCTTTCAGTTCATCTGTGATTGAAATCATAGCTGGTTTCCTCCAACAAGAATGTGCTCTCTATATATAAATATCCATACAATCTTTCATGGCTGCATCAACATCAACAGAGCAAGGAAAAGAATCAGAACAACGAATTTTCGTATCAAAGCAGCGCCGCCTCAATGATTCGGCGATTCCGCCGCGTGCAGAAAAGCCATACTGATCACGGAATAAATCAGATAGGTGATCAGTGTTCCGAAGCAGACGTCCGAAAGAAAATGATTTGTCATATGGATGCGGTTATACCCGTACAGCAGCACGAACGCACAGGCAAAACTGAACGCGATCCAGTTTTTCTTTCCGCTGCGGCGCTTGAACACGTCCGTCAGCATCGGGAGCGAAAACATCATGCTTGCAATCGTCATGTTCCCGCTCGGCCAGCTTTTGAAATTATCATCGCTGCCCGCGAGGTTCGGGATCATCTGCCACCAATTCCGAAATTCTGAGGCCGGATCCTCCTGCGTAATGAGATACTTATATCTCGGACGGGACGCCACCTGTTTGAGCCACAGGTTCACGTTGTCCGCAGCGATCCCTGCAATCAGAATAGCCGCTCCCACAGCAATCAGTTTATTGGGGTCGCTGTCATCCAGCAGCCTTATCATGACAAACGGAACCCAGGCGTATAAAACGGCCCAGAACAGCCAGCTTACAGCGGACAGAGCCGGCGAGCTTACACCCGCTTCATATCCGAGCAGCGCCCGCACCGCTTTCCCGTTGTAGCTGTTGGAGTAATAGACGGCCATGAAGCAGGCCAGCAACAGTAAAGCCCACGCCAGCAGGTGATAATTATTTCCCTTCTTCTTCAGCCCTACAAAGAGGCAGGATCCCGCGGCCGGATAGAGGCAGTAAGAAAAATATGAGCCGTAGGTGGCGAAAAACGCTCCGATCTCCGTCTTGTTTGCCAGCGCCCCGTTGATCTGAAAATCACGGAATGATCCGATCAGAATCCCCAGCACACAGACAGCGATCACTGCCCAGAATCCGACTGTTGGAACAGCCATTACCGTTTTCTTTTTCATATTAATCTCCTATTTATCCGGCCTGCCTGGCATTCGTTTTATGCTTCGGATGATATTTGAGATGCACCTGCTGGGCGGCTTCCAGGTCTGACATCAGATTGGACAGGATATCTTCGGCCTCTTCACCGTCATCCATGCGTTAGTGTGCGAAGTAACGGAGGTCGATTTCATCCGGTCCGCACTCATCTGTAATGAGGAAGATCACTCCATTGGTTTCGATCCCATTTTCTTCGATCTGCTTCTTCATCCGCGTGAAAGGAAGAAAATGATCCCGCAGATGATGAGCAAGTCCACCTATAAAAAAATGCCTTTTGTGTCTTTGCTTTTCGCTGCTCCGTTTCTATGAAGTATTTGCAGCATGTTTTCGATTTGCCCACTGTTTCGAAATCCAGACGGCCAGACTGATCATGATTCGTCATTCGTATTAATAGGAACAATCGCGAAGTCACCGCATCTGATGCAGGTGTATTTCCAGCAGGAATCGCCATACTTATTTCGTACAACCATCCCGCCGCATTTTTCGCAATGATGCGATGGAATGTTATCATAGGTGACATCTATTCTGATGCAGTTGTCGTCCGTCCAGCACCAGCTGCCGATTTCCACTGTTGCAGCGCATCCGTCCTTGAGCTAATCCCGATCCGATCCGCCGGAAACGGCTTCCAGCTCGTCCAGGGAGAGCTCCCTGTCCGTCTTTTTTGCCTGCGTTTTCTCAAAGAGCTGCGTAGCAGCCTCCGCCGTAATCTCTTCTCCGGCGGCCTTCATGATTTCCATGATCTCCTCCGCGCTGGCGGCTTCCATACCTTCTTTTTAAGTTCGTTTCTGTCAATTGCCATAGTCTTTTATTTCTTTAAATATTTACTGTTTTTGTTTTATAACTGCCCGATGCTTCGCAGCACTGCGTCCTTTTTGTCCTTCCAGCCCCCTTTGAAGTAATCGCAGGCGATCAGGTCTTTTGCGAGATAGTCCGTGGGATGGTTCCGCACCGCAATGGCCCGGCAGCCGCCGCAGCAGGCCGTCCGATATTCGCAGGTCTGACATTCCGGGTTGTGCGCCATGAAATCGCTGATGCGAAAGTTCACGATGTCCATGTAGAGGGAATCACGGTCAAGGATATCCTCCAGGGGCGTTTCCAGCATGTTAGGAAACTGCTCCTCGATAGGGCCGCCTACCATGCTCATGCAGGGCAGGACGTTCCCTTTGGGACTGACGTACATATCCCGTCTGACGTGCCCGCACATCAGCGCCTTGGGGAAATCCACCTCCTGGATGTTCTTCTCGTGCAGGGCGCCTGGCTTTTCCTTGTCTGTATCGTAAAAGAAAAAGCCCTCCAGCCCCAGCGTCAAAGGTTTTCCGTCTTCGAAGTAGTATGGTATGTATTCGAGGAACGCCTCGTACAGTTCTGCCTGGGAGAGATAATGCTCCGGCTCGTTCTTCCACTCGCCCTGTGGCGAGGCGTTGCCCACCTTCATGCTCCGCACGCTCAGGGAGGCCATGAGGTTCACCGACTCCCGGATGCTGCCAACGCTCTCCCGGCAGACTACCATCGAAACGCTGGTAGGGATGCTCCGCTCGTGACATCGTTTGAGGGCATCCACAACAATCTTCTCCGCGCCGGACACACCGCGCATCCAGTCGTGATGCCCCACGCCGTCGAAACTGAACTGGATAGAGGGTCGCATGTAACGCCTGTCCAGCTCGTCCAGAAAGGCGTCGGTGATGAGAAGACCGTTGGAGTACAGCGTCGGAATTGCCATGCCGCGCTTATGGATCTCGTCCACCAGCTCCCAGAAGTCCCGGCGGAACATGGGCTCGCCGCCCGTCAGGTTCAGGTTGCGGACG
>ODAJ012132589.1_pt1 | contig 10401 bp, 6 predicted proteins | sample 1539241 | NCBI WGS metagenome assembly ODAJ01 (sample SAMN02144231, study PRJEB22623) | gut metagenome | biome: sheep rumen | host: Ovis aries | place: New Zealand
GGATTTCCGGATGGGAAAAATAAAAAAAGCCCCCGAAGGGGCTGTTTCTCACACACTGTGAGTTCGCCAGAGGCGATGATTTCGCTAAAAGCTTATTTGAACTTGTAGTGTAATTTCAAGTGGTAGTAAAACACATATCCTGATGGGCTTGTCCCGCCATGTGTTTGAGAGTAGTGTTATTTCAAGTGGTAGTAAAACTCACCAAAGCGCAAACATATCCTGACCACGCTGGACAACGATGCTTGCCTGCGGGTGCTGGAGAGTCTCGGAAAAACAGACCGGGTCAAACGCCCGCAGCGAGATTTGGCTCGTGCGCTGAACGCACTGCCGGTGGTGGAGACAATAGAGTAAGCTGTCGCTCTTTCGCGGCAGCTGAAGGGCGGTTTCCTGTTGCGAAATCATAATCTATACGATATAATAATAGTTAGAAGAATCTGACAGAGGGGACGACGGAAGCAGGCGCTGATTCCGCCGTCCCCTTTGCGGTTAATACGGAAGGAGATAAATGCTATGCCAAGACCCAATTTCTTCTGTGGGATCGAAGCGCTGCAGTGGCTACTGCAGAACGAGCCCAAATCCGAGCAGGACGATATTGATCTCACGGTCGACCTGATCGAAGCGCCCTATCTGTTCATCTACAGCTCTGATGCGGAGGCCTGGTATTTTAAAGCCTTTAGCCGCGGTGAGCTGTATGACCATGAAAAAGGAAGCGGTATCGAAAAAGGCAATCTTCGCGTAGACAAGAAGAGTGGGCAGGGCTCCGGCCAGACCTCTGATCCCGCGCTGCGGGATAACATGGGCGCGTTTTTTGAGGCCTGCCGCAGGCTGTCGCGCTTCATCCGGGACAGGAAGCTGCAGCCGCTCTACGAAGGGCTGGATCCGGAGAAGGCCGGTGTGATGCTGGAAGTCGCCGGGAATAAGCTCAATGCCCGCAAGGTTTCGGGCAAGGAGCGCCCGGAGATGATGTGCACCACGCTTTTCGGCGGCATGACCATGTGCCGCCCCTATATGGACGATTTCTGGGACCGCTCCGCAACCGAGATGATGTCTCTTGAGGACAGGATCGAGAAGGCTGAGGGCGGGGACAAGTTTGCCATTGCCAAGCTCGCCACGGCCTATCTCAACGGAGACGACGAGGTGGAGCAGGACGCGGAGAAGGCCGCCTACTGGTACCGCAAGGAGGCGGATCTGCAGGATTCCGAGGGCGCGTTCAACCTGGGGCTGCTCTATGCCAAGGGCTTCGGCGTGGAGCGGGACTTCACGCAGGCGGCGGAGTGGATGGAGAAGGCCGTGGCCTGGGGCGATCCGGACGGAGCCGGCCCTGCCAAGCAATACCGCAGCATGGCGGAGAATCTGAAAAAGGCCGAGGCTGGTGACGCAGAGGCGATGTATGCCCTTGCGGGAGGCTATATGGCGCTGGGCGGCTCGCTGGATCAGGCAGGGTCCGGGGCGGATTACGCCGAGAGCCTTAAATGGGCGCAGAAGGCTGTGGACGCGGGCAATGCCGACGGCTACTGGGCGCTGGCGCTGGCCTATGAGCACGGCCGCGGCGTCAAGAAGGACGACGGGAAAGCGGTTGAACTATACCGGAAGGGCGCGGAGCTGGGCAGCGCTGCCTGCCGACATTCCTACGGCTGCCGCCTCATCAACGGCCAGGGCGTGAAGAAGGACGCGAAGGCGGCGCTCAAGCTGTTTGAGCAGTCTGCCGATCAGGGCTACGGCCTGGCCTGCAAGGCCCTGGGCCACATGTACGAAACCGGCGAGGGCGTGAAGCCCGACTTCGATAAAGAGCTTGCATACTTTGAAAAGGCCTGCGAGGCCGAGCCCAATAACGCTGAGCTTCTGCGCCATGTGGGCTATCAGTACACGAACCTGATGGACGACCCGGAGAAGTGGCTGCACGGCGTGGAGCGGGCGGCCTACTGGCTGGGCAAAGCCGCCGAGCTGGGCGACAACGTGGCCGCTAGCGGCCTGGGCATGTACGAACAGATCCTGAAGCTGCACAAGCAGGGCAAGATCAAGGCCGGCACCCCGCTGGACAAGTGCATGGATATTCTGAGCAAGGCGGCCAAGGAAGCTGAGAATCCGAAGAAGGAAGCACAGCAGAAAGCCGAGCGTGAGCGCAAAGAGCGCGAAGCCGCCGAACAGAAGAAAAAGGAAGAGGCAGAGCGCGCGGCGAAAAAGAAGGAAGCAGACCAGAAGGCAAAAAAAGAAGCGGAAACGATCCGCGAGACCGTCCGCCGCGCCCGGGAGGAAGCGAAAAGCGCCGAGAGAGCCTTTGACCGCCGCGCTGCAGAGATCGAGCGGAAGACGAGCACGTCGCTAAATCTGTACAGTTCGGATTTTGAGCCCCGCCTGCGGGAAATCGCACGGCTTTCCGTCGACGCCTGCCGCAGCCTGTACAACAGTTATCAGGAGCAGGTACGCCGGGTGGACAAGATCTGCCGTCCTTTGGTGAACAGTTCACGCAGCCATGGCGAGATCAAGGAGATCGCGGAAGTGATCAAGTGGCTCAATGAGGAGTCGAAGATCGAGAACAACTTTTCCGCCACGCTCAACAACTTCAACATGGGTAATCTGGTGCAGGCGCGATACAGCCCGGCATCCGACTGCGTTTCCATCCAGCGCTTCTGGGAGAACACGCTGAAAAAGACGCCGAAGACGGCGGAGGAGCTTCAGGCGGAGAAGGCGGAAAAGGAACGCAGGGAGAAGGAGGCTGCCGAGAGACGAAAGCGGGAAGAGGAAAAGCGCCGTCAGGAAGAAAAAAAGCGGAAGGCCGAGGAGGAACGCAAAGCACAGGAGGAAAAACGGAAGAAGGCAAAGGAAGAGGAACAGTTCAGCGCATTCCTTGCCGTCGTTTGCAGAAATAAGGATCAGCAGGAAGGTCTTTCCGCGGAGGGGTATATCAGCCGAAAACAGGCGGAAGCCGACAGCCTGGAAGAACTCCTGGCCTCCTCTGATGAAGCCTTTTCTATGATCGCTGCGGCCCGGGAGCAGAAAAATGCCCTGGAATCCGAAGAAAAGGACCTGAGAACCGCCCGCGGAGAGATGGGGATCTTTTCCTTCAAGGGGAAAAAGCAGATCGATGCAAAGCTGGAAGAGAATGCACAGAAGCGGAAGCAAAAGGAAGAGGAGATCGCCGGATATGTGGAAAGCCTGGGCGGCTTCGAGACAAAAGCGCAGCTTCAAACTGCGTTGAACGATGCGAAGAAGCTGCTGCGGCATTTGAAGCGATGGGGCGAGCTTGAGAGCGATAAGAGCGCTCCGAGCCTCAGCTTCTCCGACGCGTTGAGACTGTATCGCACGGACAGCTCCGTTATAAAACGGCTGGAAGATTACCCTTGGGTCGACGCATTCATGAGAAGCATGCTCCTGAGAGGCGCGAAGACCGGAGACACGGTGTATCTGGGAAAATATCGTCAGAGCGGGAGCAAGGAGACGCCGATCGAATGGCGGGTCCTGGCCAAAGAAGGTACGCGGCTACTGCTGATCAGCAAAGACATTCTGGATTGCCATATATTCCAGGATGACCTGTACAAGAATGTGTGGCGCGCCTTGACCGTCGATGAGATGAATAAACAGAGCAGAAAGAGGACCTGGGAGAAGTGTGAGTTGAGACAGTGGCTGAACGACAGCTTTTTCCGTGAGGCCTTTTCCGCCGAGGAACAGAAGCTGATCCCGACCGTTACCGTTCCCGCGGTGAAAAATCGCATCAATATGGATCATCCCGGATATGATACAAGGGACAACGTGTTCCTGCTGAACATCCCTGAGGCGGAGCAGTATTTCAAATCCAATGACGATAGAAAAGCGGAACCGTGCAAACTGGTCGCCGATTCAAAGACCCTGGATTGGTACGGAGGCAGTGCGTGGTGGCTGAGATCCCAGGGAGACAACAACAACGCATTCACCGCCTGCGTCTATTCTGACGGGCGGATCGGAGGTACGGACCATTTCAACGGCGGTGAACTTGCAAACAAGGCCCTCGGGATCCGCCCCTGTATCTGGGTCGATGTTGAAAAGCTGGAGGCGTGATCGGGGCGAAACGCACCGGACAAGCTGTCGGGAAAAACCGACAACTAAGGCGGTTCTTTGTGTTGCAAATTGGGAAAGGCATTGTTATACTGACAATAGAATAATTTGACAGAAGGGACGATGGAACTGCATAGGCGCTTCCACCGTCCCTTCTGCGCGAAAAAATAGGAAAGGGAGACGTCATCATGCCGAACAATGACAACGGAGGATTCATCAGCTTCAAAGCAGGCTACAAGGATCCTGTGACCGGCGAATTCAAGCGCGATCTGTTCTGGGAGCGCATGGGAGCGGAGAGCGGCGACCCGGAGGCCATGATCCAGATGGGCTTTGCTTACCTGACCGGGGACGGCGTGGAGCGCGACCCGGTGAAGGCGGTGGAGTATTATCGCATGGCCGCCGATTTGGACGAACCGGTGGCCCAGTACAACATGGGTATCCAGTGCGCCCGCGGCGAGGGCATCCAGCGCGACTTTGCCGAGGCCATTCGCTGGATGGAGCTTGCGGCTGACAACGGCGACGCGGACGCCCCCGGCCAGCTTAAGATCCTGAAGGACGCACCGGAGATCGAGCGAAAAGCCTACGCGGGCGACGCGGAAGCTCAGGCCCGCTTCTCCACCCTGCTGGCCAATTATCCCAGCGAAGAAAATAAAAAAGAATCCTTTGAGATGGCGCAGCGCTCGGTGGAACAGGGCTGCCCGCGGGGCTATCACTGCCTGGGCACCCGCTATGATTACGGCGTGGGCGTGGCGAAGGATCCCGTCAAGGCGGCGGAGCTGTACAAGACCGGCGCTGAGCTCGGCAGCCCCGAGTGCCAGTACTGCTATGCGGTCTGCTTCAAGAACGGCTCCGGCGTGCCGCAGGATGACGACGCTGCCCTGGAATGGGCCATCAAGGCAGCCGAGCAGGGCCATTGCGCTGCCGCGGCCAGCATTTCTCTGGAAAGCGGCAATCAGCCGCAGCCGATCATGCCGGTGGAGAGGATCATCGACTATTTGCTCAAAGCCGAGGAAAAGGAGCCGGGCGACGTGCGTGTGGCAGCCCAGCTCGCGGTGCAGTACATTAACCTCGACCCCTCTGACTATGAGAAGTCCATCTTCTGGTACGACCGGGCGGCCGAGCTTGGCGACGAGCGGGCGTCCAGCATGGCCCACTTCTACCGCTACCGGCAGCAGCTGATCGACGAGGGCACCCTGCCCGTGGATATCGACGTCATGAGCTTCTTCGGCTATCTGCAGGCCAACGATCTGGTGAACGTGGCCTTTGGGCAGAAACCTGCCGAAAAGGAACCGGACTACGACATGGATAATCTGCTGGAGGGTATCGAGGACGAGGATCCGGACGCTATCAAGGCCTACGCTTTCGCCTGCTATTTTGAGGGCGAAAAGGTTTATGATCACGGTGTAGACAGGGAGCGCGCCATGTCCCTGCTGGAGGAACTGAGTGAAACCGACTCCGAGGCGGCCGGCATCATCGGGCTTCTCTATATGCAGGGAAACGGCGTGGAAAAGGACGAGGTGCAGGCCGAGAAGTGGCTCAGCAAGGCGGCGGAGAGCGGCGATCCCCAGTCTGTAGAGATGCTGGAGCAGCTGCGCGCTGAAATGGGCCCGATGCCGGATTATGAATGCAAGCTCACCAACACCAAAAAGGGCGACCGCAAGGAGCGCAGCGAGCGCGTGAATGTTGGCGATCAGGTGACGCTCCGGATGAGCGATGACGGCAGCCGCATCGACTTCGTGACGGCAGCCGGCGACGTGGGTGACGTTTCTTCAGACAGTTGGCTGAAGGATCTGCTGGCCGAGGGGATCCCCTATGCGGCGGAGGTCATCACTTCCGTTCCCTATTCTAGGCTGGAGAGCAAGCGCATGAATCCCGTGATCGAGGTGCGCATTCACATCGACGCCACCAAGCCCGAGATGAAGAAACGCCTGGGCTGGGATTTCATTCCCGAGGGCGTCTACGGCAGCGGGAAACTGTTCTGAACGGGAGAGCAAGACGATGTTTGACGATCAATACGGCAGCGCAGACAACAACTACCAGAACGGTCCGACGGATCATGGAACCTTCGTCGGCACCTGCGAAAACTGCGGCATTGTGTGGGAGTTTGAAAACTATGAGGTGATCCCCGTGCCCTATCCCCACGGCACCTGCCCGCGCTGCCGCCAGTGGGTCGCGGTGTTCTGAGACAAGGCTTTCCCATGGGGGAGGTGGCACGGCGTGTCTCCCGCAAGCGCCGTGACGGATGAGGTGGAAGAACGATCAACGACACCTCATCAGTCGCTGCCGCGACAGCTTCCCCTCAAGGGAAAGCCAAGACACCTCATCAGTCAGCCGCCTCGCGGGGGATCGGCGGCTGACAGCTTCCTCTCAAGGGGAAGCCAAATGCTGTCGCAAAACCGCCGCACCTGCGGCGGTTTTGGACGTTTTGGGGTGATTTGCGATTGACTTTGAATATATATAATATATAATTTGAGGTACAGCAATGAGCTGAAATAAAACAGGAAGGACAGAGCGTAATGAGTGTTGATTCCCAATTTGAAGGCGGCTTTGGCGGAACACGCAGGCAAGGAAAGATCCACTATAGATTGTTCAGTTTGCTGACCGGATATGACGGCCATTTCAGGCATAAAAACGGTTTCGTTGAGAAGAATACGGATGATGCGCTGGTATTTAGCTGGCTGACGGATGTAAACGGTTGGGATCCTGTGGACGAAGGGGTCTTTATTTCTCTCGCACGAGCTTTGCCCAAAGCAAATTTCGGATACCATACCTTTATGAAGGAAGAAGTCGGCGGTGGGGATGAGTCGATCAATGACATAGTGTATGAAAATGGTTCTTTTCTCTTCCGCTCTGAATTGATTTATGCGGATGAGATCATGTATTCCTTTGAGTGCCCTCATTGCGGTTGCCACCTTTTGGTGGACGAAGAGGAAGCATTTGGGGAAACCTATGATTGTTCCGAATGTGGAGAAACGATTGATCTTCGCGATGTAATTCCGGAGGAAGAAGATAGTTTCTCAGATGAGGATCATGATTATGAATCCCTGCAAATAGATCATGAGGGAAACATTGTCGGGGATGAGGAATACCTGCAAGAGTGCATTGAATCTGAAGAAGATTCCTTGTCGGAGCTCCTTGACCTGATCACAACAGGAACGGACGATTCGGCCCGACTTTTGGATCTTGGTATGCTTTACGAGACAGGGCTTGCAGGCGTCGAGAAGGATCTGAACAAAGCCTGGGATTGCTATTTAAAGGCAGCGGCCGCAGGGGATCAGGCGGCCATTGAATTCGTCACAGAGATCTTCTCCGCGGAAAACAGAATGGAGCTTCGTGAACTGCTGTCTAATAAGTGTATCAGCGCAGAATCCTATTCCGTCTTCTTCGATCTTGGATCAGCATATAATGACGCTGAGTTGACCGCCGAACTGCTGGATTACAAAAAAGCTTTGGAAGAGCAGTAAACCCCGGCAAATACAGTTCGATAGATCACAACACGCCGGATTTTCCCGACTGTCGGGAAAATCCGGCGTGTTCATCCGGAACGCTATTGAGAAGTTGACTGTTATATATCGAAACTTTTCAACAGTGGCATTGACAAGAACATCGCCGGAGTGTATGATTCTTGTTGAGAAGTTGTATAATAGGCTTAACAAGTTCTCAACAGGAGGCTGCTATGGATATTAAACGCGACATCTATCTGAATCGGATCATTTCCTATATGTGGAACGGGCAGGTCAAGGTCATCACCGGCATCCGGCGCTGCGGCAAGAGCTATCTGCTGCGCACGATCTTCAAGCGCTGGCTGCTGGAGCAGGGCGTGGCCGAGGATCACATCCTCAGCTATGAGCTGGATCTGGCGAAAGATATCCGTTACCGCAACCCGCTGGAGCTGGCGAAGGCCGTGCGGGAGCGGGTCGAGGGGCAGCCGGATCGCTGGTATCTCTTCGTGGACGAGATCCAGATGTCCGACGAGGTGCCGAACCCCTACAATCCGGATGGAAAGAAGATCACCTTTTACGACGCGCTCAACGATCTGAAATCGCTGGACAATCTGGATATCTATGTGACCGGCAGCAATTCCCGCATGCTCTCCAGCGATATCCTCACCGAGTTTCGCGGCCGCAGCGATGAGATCCGTGTCCACCCGCTGCGCTTTGCGGAGTATTACGCGGCGGTGGGCGGAGACAAGGCGGAGGCTTTCGAGGACTATGCCTTTTTCGGCGGTATGCCGCTGATCCTCTCCCGCCCGGACGACACGGCGAAGATGAATTATCTGAAATCGCTCTTTTCCGAGGTCTATCTGAAGGACATCGTGGAGCGCAAAAAGATCCGGCGCGAGGATGTGCTCTCTGCAACGCTGGATCTGCTCTGCTCCTCGGTGGGCTCGCTGACCAACCCGAACAACATTGCCAACGCGCTCAATTCCCGGCAGAAGCGCGCGGGGGAAAACACCGTCGCCGCCAATACGGTCACGGCCTATATCGGCCACCTGTCGGACGCCTATCTGTTCGAGGAATGCCGCCGTTACGATGTGAAGGGCAAGGACTATTTTGATTACCCCAACAAGTATTACTGCGACGATATCGGCCTGCGCAACGCCCGCACCGGCTTCCGGCAGCAGGAAATGACCCACATCATGGAGAACATCCTGTATAACGAGCTGCGCGTGCGCGGCTGCGAGGTGGATATCGGCATCGTCTACGGTACGGAGAAGAATAAAAAAGGCCAGAGCGCCCAGGTGGCCCGGGAGATCGACTTCGTTGCCTCGCGGGGCGGCAAGAAAACCTATATCCAGTCCGCCTATGCGCTGGATACCGACGAAAAGGCGGCGGCGGAAAACAAGCCCCTGTCCCTGACCGGCGACTCCTTCCCGAAGATCATCGTACGACACGACATCCGCAAGCGCTGGTACGATGAAAACGGTGTGCTGAACATCGGCATTCTGGACTTCCTGCTGGACGATTCACTGGTGTAAAGCACGATTGCTGTCGCAAAACCGCCGCACCTGCGGTGGTTTTGAGCGTCTTCGGTTGATTTGCGATTGACTTCCAATATTATGATATATATAATTTGAGGTACAGCGAGAGCTGAAAACAGAGGAAAGAAGGGGAACGCATGGCATACTATACAAATGAGATTTCGCTTGTTTTTTTCGATGAAGCGGGCAAACCGAGCAGAGACCTCGCTGAATATGCCTATAATGCGGTGATTGCCGCTTTGCAGGCGAAGGAATATGACTTCACCAACAGAAGAGACGAGAAGCATCCGTCAAAGAGATTGATTGATGATATGTCCTTACGTGGTCCGAAAATCTATATTGACGGGAGTACTCTCGGATATTTTCCTCCGGCAAACGAAACCATGGATGCTGCGTTCTTGCTGGAAATCAAGAAAATGGTTCCGAATGTTGGGATGGCATTGAGAGTCGAGACTTGGGAGACATATTCCGGCTCTTCTATCGATGTTCGTTATACACCTTCTACGGATCAAATGGAGGAAGTCTATCACCTGTGGAATAACGATGGTTACGATTGTACGACCACGACGATCTATAGCTGTGAAAATAACACACTAAAGCAAATATCTCGGGTGTCCGAAGATAACAGCAGAGGAGAAAGGGAAGATTGTGACGGCCTCTCTTTTGTGTTCTATGACGGATTTGAGCAGGACTTCGAAGAGCAATACCGTTGGTCGAAGTATTGTATATTTCGGGAGATATTTGAAGACTGCAAGGGCGGAATCATTGATGAGGAACTCACAGATGAAACTGATTATTTTGTCTTTGATGGCGACAAAGACCTCGAAGAGAAAAACAAAGAAAAATATGAAAAACAAAAACTGATGATTGAAAAGGCGAGAGAATTGGGGATTGAGATCATTTCCTCCAAAGAATTCTTCGAGAGATTTCTTGACATTGAATATGAGTTGGAACGTTACTGAGGATGATGTGTATATAATCCAAGAGCATTTCTATTCTCGACTAAGCTGTCTCAAAACCTCGACACCTCGCGTTCAACATTTTGTTGCAAATCCTCGACAGCTCTGGTAAACTGACAATAGAATAATTTGACAGAAGGGATGCTTGAATTGCATAGGCAGATTCGAGCGTCCCTTTTTGCCTTCCCCTTGAGGGGAAGGCGAAACACCTCATCCGCCCCTGCGGGGCACCTTCCCCTCAAGGGGAAGGCAATTTTGTAAAGGAGGAACACCCATGGAAAGCGACGGCAAGATGAGAATGCTCCGGATCCTGGAGCTGCTGAGAAACGAGACCGACGAGCGCCACCCCATCTCCACCGCCGAGATCGAGCGTACCCTGCGCGATCGCTGGGGGCTGGAGGCCTACCGCATCACGATCCAGAAGGACAT
>ODAJ012006459.1_pt1 | contig 10400 bp, 8 predicted proteins | sample 1539241 | NCBI WGS metagenome assembly ODAJ01 (sample SAMN02144231, study PRJEB22623) | gut metagenome | biome: sheep rumen | host: Ovis aries | place: New Zealand
TTGTTGACAAGGATGTCCACGCCGCCGAGCTTCTCCTCGATGTCCGCTACCATTGCCTGGATCTCGTCTTCCTTTGTGACGTCTGCGACATAGCCTAATGCGTCAATGCCTTTCTCAGCATAAGAAGCAAGAGCTTTTTCCTTTGCATCTTCACTGAGGCAGTTGAAAACGATCTTAGCGCCTGCTGCTGCATAAGCTTCCGCGATCGCGAATCCGATTCCGTAAACTGCGCCTGTGATCAGCGCTACTTTGCCGTCGAGACGAAAATCTTTCATGTCCATATTGTTTCCTCCTTATCTACTGATATCCCTATCAGATTGATTGCTTCTATCATCTAAGCTCATTCGGCTTAAGATTGTCCATGTCATCAAACGCCTGGTTCTCACCGCCCATCGCCCAGATGAAGGTGTAGTTGGAAGTTCCGCATCCGCTGTGGATGGACCAGGAAGGAGAGATGACCGCTTCATAGTTCTGCATCACGATATTTCTCGTCTGCTGGGGCTGTCCCATGAAGTGCATGACCACTTCGTCATCCGGGATCTCGAAATATGTGTACACTTCCATTCGTCTCTCATGCGTGTGGCTGGGCATTGTATTCCATACGCTTCCGGGCGCCAGCTGGGTCAGACCCATAGACAGCTGGCAGGTCTCCAGCACATCCGGATGGATGAACTGATTGATGACTCTCTTATTGGCGTTCTTCTCGTCGCCTGTGGGGCGGTGATTGGCCTTGTCAAAAGAGAGAAACGTGGTCTTGAATGCCTTGTGCGCGGGATAGGACGCGAGATAGAAGCGCGCCGGATCTGCGCCGTCGCAGCTTCCGAAGGTGACTTCTTTCGTTCCCTTTGTGATATAGAGGCAATCCTCATATCCCATGTCATAGCGCACGCCGTCCGCTACGATATATCCTTTTCCGCCGATATTGAAGACGCCCGCTTCCACCAGATCCTTGACTGCCTGCGTCTTGAGCTTATAGTAATTGGCCTCTTTGGCGATATCCGGTTTACTATTCTGTTTTTTAACCGATTTTTTGCTCATACCCGCCTGCTTTAAAGCGGGCAGAAGGCCCGGCGGAGCCGGGAGCCTTCCGCCCAAAAATGGATTGGATTATGCTTCTCCGGAGAGGTCGATCGCCTCCATCTCACCATTGTCCTCGACCTATGTACGCTGTTTATTCACGTTTCTCCTATTTATTCCATCTATTTTTTTACGCTAATTTTTGTTCACTTTTACCAAAAAAACAAAAACCCAGTCTCAGTTATTATAAAAAACTGACTTTGCCAAAGTACATGGACAGAACAAGGTAATTTATACACAAAAACAACTTCTTCCTTTTTCCGTTTTACACGAAAAGATTTACATGTATAATCAAAATCATACCAAAAAATTTAAAATATGGAGGTTTTCATGAATTCAAGCCACATTCTACTGACCCCCGGAGATGATCTTCAGAAAGCACTGGACAGCGCTGCGGCCGGCAGTGTCATTGAGCTGGCCGAGGGAGAGTACCGTCAAAAGTGCATTGTCCGGACGCCCTATCTGACCATTCTGGGTGCCGGCATGGACAAAACAAGCATTCTCTGGGATGATTATGCCCGCAAGATCCACGAGGACGGAAAAGAATACAACACCTTCCGCACTTTTACTATGGCCGTCTGCGCGCCGGGCGTCACCATGGAAGACCTGGCCGTCGTCAATGACGCTCTTCATCCGGAGGTCAAGGGGCAGGAAGTCGCCCTGACGGTCTACGCGGACGATTTCAATATGAGGCACTGCCGTCTTTCTTCCACACAGGACACCCTTTTTCTCGGTCCGCTTCCCCCGGACCTGATCGAGCGCTACGACGGATTTCTTCCCGATCACCTGCGCCGCGATATAGAATGCAGCCAGTTTTTCTTTGACTGCCTGATCGAGGGCACCGTCGATTTTATCTTCGGCTGCGGAGGCGCCCTGTTCGACAGATGCGAGCTGCGCTCCCTGGCAGACGCCCGCGATATCGGGTACGTGGCCGCGCCGGCCCACTCCCTTCTGCAGGCCCAGGGCTTTCTGTTCCGCTACTGCCGCTTCACGGCGGCGCCGGGCGTGACCCCGGGAAGCATCTACCTGGCCCGGCCCTGGAGGGACTACGGCCTTTGCTGTTTTGACAGATGCAAATACGGAAAACACATCAGCCCTGCCGGCTTCGACAAATGGCAGGACACAAACCGCGACCTGACGGCCCGCTTCTTCGAGAATCCGCCGGTGCCGGGAAGAGTGAATTGGGTGAGATAATAAAAATGAAAATGAGGGCGCCGCATATGCTGATCGGTCAGCAATGCGGCGCCCTCAGTCTCCCCTCTCAGGAAACCCTGAACCGCCCTCCGCGGACTGTCACGACGGTATCTCTGCCTTCATGATACAGCTCCGCGCCGACGGCCTGCTTCCAGATCCGGTTCACAAAGCGGATTCTGACCGTTCCGGCAGCATCCGTCTCTTCAACAGTAGTACCCTCGGGATCTTCTCTTCCGGCCTCTCCCGTGATCCCGCCCTGTTCTATACGAAGAGTAAAAGTACATTTCCTGTCTTTGCTCTCGAAGATCTGCACGGAGGTTTCTTTCTGCAGTTCATAGACGCGCAGCTCAAGGCGGTCCCTGTAGTCCATGTCCGCGCGCTCCGCGCCGGGAAGCGTCGGCACAATGCTGTCTGCGCGCACCCAGAGAGGGATCGACAGATAGCCGCAGGGCTCCGTGAACCATCTGCCGCAGGGAATTTCCCGCACTTCTCCTGTCAGGTAATGTGTCCAGATGCCCGCCGGGAGGTAGTAATGCGCGGTCCCTTCCTCGTTGAATACGGGAGCCGCGAGCAGGCTGTCTCCCAGCATATACTGCTTGTCGAGATAGCGGCAGCCGGGGTCTAGCGGAAATTCCAGCGCCATGCTCCGCATGAGCGGGATGCCGGTCTCGGATGTCCGGACCGCTCCGCTGTACAGGTACGGGACCAGGCTCAGCTTGAGCTTGGTAAAGAAGCGGACCACGTCCACAGCTTCCTCGTCATAGTTCCACGGCACGCGGTAGGAACTGCTGCCGTGAAGTCTGCTGTGTGTGGACAGGAGTCCGAAGGCCGCCCATCTCTTGTAGACGTCCGGCGTGGAGGTGCTCTCGAATCCTCCGATGTCGTGGCTCCAGAAGCCGAATCCGCTGCTGGTCAGGGACAGGCCGCCCCGCAGGCTCTGCTCCATAGAGACATAGTCGCTGAAGCAGTCGCCGCCCCAGTGCACCGGGAATTTCTGGCAGCCGGCCGTCGCCGAGCGGGCGAACAGGCAGGCTTCGTCATCGCCGCGCACTTCCTGCAGCACTTCGTATACCGCCCGGTTGTAAAGACAGGTGTAGAAGTTGTGCATTTTCTCCGGGTCTGACCCGTCAAAGTAAACCGCGTCTTCCGTCGGGATCCTCTCCCCGAAGTCCGTCTTGAAGCAGTCCACGCCCATGGAAAGGAGGTTCCTCAGACCGTCCTGGTACCACTTTTTTGCCTCCGGATTGGTGAAGTCCACGATGGCCATGCCCGGCTGCCACATGTCCCACTGCCAGACGCTGCCGTCGCGGCGCTTTATGAAATAGCCTTCCTCACAGCCTTCTTTGAAGAGCCCGGACGCCTGCCCGATATAGGGATTAATCCACACGCAGACGCGGATGCCGCGCTCGTGGATCCTGCGGAGCATCCCCTCGGGATCGGGGAAGACGCGGCTGTCCCAGGTAAAGTCTGTCCAGTGGAACTCGCGCATCCAGCAGCAGTCGAAATGAAAGACGCTCAGCGGGATGCCTCTCTTATGCATGCCGTCTATGAAATGCATGACGGTCGTCTCGTCGTAGTCGGTGGTGAAGGAGGTGGAGAGCCACAGGCCCAGGGTCCAGCGGGGAGGGAGACCGGGTTTGCCTGTGAGGTCTGTATATTTTGACAGGACGTCCTTCATGGTCTCTCCGCCGATCAGGTAATAGTCCAGGTGCTCGCCCCTGACGCTGAAGCCGACCTTGGAGACCTGCTCGGTCGCGACTTCAAACTCCACCCGCTCAGGGTGATTGACGAAAACGCCGTAGCCTCTGCTGGAGAGGTAGAAGGGGATGTTCTTGTAGGCCTGCTCCGTGCTGGTCCCGCCGTCCGCGTTCCAGATCTCCACGCTCTGGCCGTTTTTCACAAAGGGGCCGAAGCGCTCGCCCAGGCCGTAGATCTGCTCGTCCACGGAGAGGCCGAGCTGTTCGCGCATGCAGGCGGTGTCCGATGGACCGCGGTCGTAGGCGTAGTCGCCCCGCCAGTTCGTCTTGATGTAGGCGAGGTCGCCCTCCATGCTCTTTGTCAGAAACCTGTCGTCCCGGAAGTACTGCATTCCCCAGTTCTCTCTGTCGATGACCAGCCGGACATGGCCGCTGCGGACGGTGATCTCCTTCTCCGTGCAGCGGACCTCAAATGTCAAATTCTCCTGTTCCGCCACTTCGAACGCAGGGCCCCTGCGCACGCCGCCCATATGGTGCCATGTCTGCACCCGGATCACTTCCGGCATGGGCGCCGTGATCCGGATCGTCAGGTTGACGCCCTCCAGCGTGTCGCCCCGCCCTGTGATGAAGGTCGTCGGCGCGCACAGCTCTACCGCGCCGTCCTCCCTCGTGATCTCATATACCTGCCTGGGCGAAAAGCAGGCGGTTCCCTCTTTATAAAGCCAATGGCCGTTTCTGAATTTCATCCTTCTCCTCCATTTCTGTTTCGACATATATAAGGATATACATTTTTCCCTTTCTCCATCCATTGAAGAGCCCGGATTGTTCACGATTCCGAACAATCGCCGCCCAAAGTGCTTTGCCGCTGCCGGAAAGCAGGGCGTATAATTGTTAATCGCAGCAAACACCAAAAGGAGAATCGACATACAATGAACCGAGATCTGACACAGGGGAAACCGGAGACCGTACTATGGCAGTTTTGCCTGCCCCTCTTCGGAAGCATTATCTTTCAGCAGCTCTATAATATCGCGGACAGCCTGGTCGCCGGCAAGTTTATCGGCGAGAACGCACTCGCCGCGGTCGGCAACAGCTATGAGATCACTCTGGTCTTCATCGCTTTTGCGTTCGGCTGCAATATCGGCTGCTCCGTCATCGTGTCCATGTTTTTCGGGGCCGGAAAATACAGAGAGATGAAGACCGCCGTATCCACGTCCATGATCGCGGCCGGCGTGCTCTGCGCGGTTTTGATGCTGACCGGGCTCCTTTTCTGCGGCGCCCTCCTGAATCTGATCCGCACGCCGCAGGTCCTGTTCGCCGACTCCAAATTGTATCTGGACATCTATGTGTGGGGCCTTCCCTTCGTGTTTTTCTACAATATTTCCAACGGCATTTTCTCCGCTATGGGGGACTCGCGCACGCCGTTCCTCTTCCTGGCCGCCTCTTCCTGCACCAATATCGCCATGGACATCCTGTTTGTGGCCGGTTTTCATATGGGCGTCGCCGGCGTGGCCTGGGCCACCTTCCTCTGCCAGGGCGTCAGCTGCCTTCTCTCGCTCTACGTCGTGATGAAAAGACTGGCTGGCATCGATTCGCAGGGCCGCCCGCCGCTCTTCTCATGGGATATCTGCGGCCGCTTCGCGCTGGTCGCTGTCCCCAGCATCCTTCAGCAGAGCTTCATCTCTGTCGGCAATATCATCATCCAGAGCGTCATCAACGGCTTTGGTCCCGGCGTCATGGCGGGCTACTCGGCGGCCATCAAGCTCAACAACCTGGTGATCACCTCCTTCACGACGCTGGGCAACGGAATGTCCAATTACGCGGCGCAAAATATCGGCGCCGGCCGGCTTTCCCGCATCCCTTCCGGCTTCAAGGCCGGCCTGAAAATGGTGTGGCTCCTCTCCCTGCCGCTCGCCCTCCTCTACTTCACCTGCGGAAGCCGTCTTCTTCTGTTCTTCCTCAGCGAGCCCTCCGCGGACGCCCTGCGCTCCGGCACAATGCTGCTGAAGATCCTGGCCCCTTTCTATTTTGTCATCTCCGCCAAGCTCGTGGCCGACGGGATCCTCCGCGGCGCCAGCATGATGGGGAAGTTCATGGCCGCGACCTTCACAGACCTGATCCTTCGCGTTGTGCTCGCGATCCTTCTGTCGCGGACCTCTCTCGGCTATATCGGCATATGGTGCGCCTGGCCGATCGGCTGGACCATCTCCACAGTGCTCTCGATCCTGTTTTTCCATCGCGGCCCCTGGAAAGAGGCCGCGTGAGGAGCCTGCGGTCCGCACGTATGGCTGTTCCGCTCACAAATCCGTCGCATTTCCGCCGCCATATCTGTATAATGGTCAATAGCAATTGATTACCAAAACAGATCGGAGGGTAGTGAAAATATGAAATCGATCAGACTCGGAAAGACCGGCATCGTCGTTCCCCAGAACGCCTTCGGATGCCTTCCCATCCAGCGCGACTCCGTGGAAGTGGCTGTGGGACTCCTCAGGAAGGCTTATGACGGGGGCATGCGCTTTTTTGACACGGCAAGGGCTTACACTGACAGCGAAGTGAAGGTCGGCGAGGCCTTCGACGGCATGCGTGACAAAATATTCATCGCCACCAAGACAGCCGCCAAAACGCCCGAGGATTTCTGGAAGGACCTCGAGACCTCTCTCACCAATCTCCGCACTGACTATATCGATATCTATCAGCTGCACATGGTCCAGCAGTGCTACCGCCCCGGCGACGGAACGGGCATGTACGAATGTCTTCTGCAGGCCAGGGAGAAAGGCATGATCCGCCACATCGGCATCACGACCCACAAGCTCCCCGTCGCGCAGGAGATCATCGCGTCCGGTCTCTATGAGACGCTGCAGTATCCCTTCAGCTATCTGTCCTCGGACAAGGAGATCGACCTGGTCCGCGCCTGCGTGGAGGCCGACATGGGCTTTATCTGCATGAAAGCGCTGGCGGGCGGACTGATCACGCGCTCCGACGCGGCCATGGCCTACATGACGCAGTTTGAAAATCTTGTCCCGATCTGGGGCATCCAGCGCGAGAGCGAGCTCGCCGAGTGGCTCTCCTACATGACGGACACGCCGTCCATGACGGAGGAGATCACCGCCTTCATCAAAGGGGAGCAGGACGAACTCGCCGGCGACTTCTGCCGCGGCTGCGGCTACTGCCTGCCCTGCCCCATGGGCATTGAGATCAACAACTGCGCCCGTATGTCGCTGATGGTCCGCCGCGCGCCCTCCGCCGGCTGGCTCTCCGACGCCTGGCAGGAGAAGATGGCCAAAATAGAGAACTGCATCGAGTGCCGCCAGTGCACCAGGCGCTGTCCCTACGAGCTCAATACTCCGGAGCTCCTGCGCAAGAACCTGGCGGATTACAAGAGGATCCTCGCCGGAGAGGTGCGCGTGTGAGCCGGCGCACACGGTCCGGGCGTATACTGGCGCTGCTCCTGGCCGCTTCGCTGCTGCCTGCTCTCCTGAGCCCGGCGGCGGTCCCGCTCGAAGCAAGGGCCGCCTCAGCTGCCGCCAGCGCGACCGATCCCGGCAAAACGGTGCTGGTGTCCGTCTCCTCCCCGGCCTGCAACAAAGTCACGATCTCCTGGAAAAAGACCACGGGCGTCTCCAACTACCGCATTTATTACAAGGAGGCCGGCGCCTCCAAGTGGCAAAGAGTGGCCGTCGTGAGTGCCTCCCAGCAGAAATATACGCACACGGCCTCCAGGTCTTTTCCGATCACGGTCGGGAAGGATTACGTATACACCGTCAGGGCCTACAACGCAATCTCCAATAAGTACGGCGTATACGACAAAAAGGGCCTGACCGTCCGCACGGTGCCCGACAAAGTCAATCTGAAGAGCGCCATTTGGAACAGCGCGCGAAGCAGCGTGACCGTCACCTGGAACGCTTCCCATGGAGGCACCTATTACCGGATCTACCGCCGCACTCCTTCCACCGCCACGTGGAAATACCTGGGCTCTGTCAGGGCCAGCCAGCTGAAATTCGTGGACAAGTCCCCCGTAAAGGGCGAGGACAATTACTACACGGTCCGCTTTTACAACCACAACACGAAAGCGATCAGCCGCTCAAGCGGCACCCGGGTCACTGCCACAACAGCGAAAGACGCAGGTATGTCGCAGACCTCGCTTCTGCTCAAAAAGACAAAGACCGCCGCAAAGACCAAACAGATCATCCTGGTCGTCGACCACAATCTTACCTTCTGGGAAAAGGCGTCCGACGGCAACTGGGACCGCAGACTTTCGGCCTACTGCGGCTACGGCAGCAACGGGCTCAGCGACGACCGCCATGAGGGAGACCGCACGACGCCGATCGGGTCTTTTCCGATCCTGCACGGCTTCGGGATCGCGGCCAATCCCGGCTCGACGATGCAGTACAAAAAAGTCACCTCCAATTCCTACTGGTCCGGAGAGCGCAGCACCTACAACCAGTGGGTCGAGAGCGCCCGTCCCATCGGGGGCGAGCATCTGATCGACTATTACCAGTACAAGTACGCGATGGCCATCGGTTTTAACCGGAATCCCACTGTCTACAAAAAGGGATCCGCCATCTTCCTCCACTGCAAGAGCTACGACCACTGGTCCACGGCGGGCTGCGTCAGCGTACAGGAGTCTGTCATGAAACAGCTCCTTCTCCTGAGCCGGAACGGCGTCTACATCATTATCGTCAGAAATCAGAATGATCTCTCCTCGTATTAATCGTGCGCCGCCGGGCGCACATTAGAAAGGGTGCCGCTCCTGCTGCTCAACAGCAAGGGCGGCACCCTCTTTTTCCTGTTTCTATATTTTGGCGCACTGCGGGCGCTTTACTTCACTTCCGGAATCTCAAGCTCCATACCCACCGTGAGCTCGCCGGGATCCGGCAGCTTCTCCTTGTTGGCCTTGTAGATATCGCTCCATTTGGTCCCGTCGCCGTAGACCGTCTGCGCGATATTCCAGAGGTTGTCGCCCTTCTTCACCGTGTAAAGCTTCTTTCCGGTGGCCGTGTCCGTTTTCACCGTGTCCTCGGCGATCTTCAGCTGGACCTTCTCCTCTATGTTGTAGAGGCCGTAATAGTCGTCGTACAGGCCCAGGCAGGCGTCCATGCCGGGATTGGTGGAGAGCGCCTTCTGGAGCACCGCTTCCCAGGAGCCGTATTTCTCATAGAGGAATTCGATGGTAGGGCCGTTTTCATTTCCGTACGTGTCCAGGTTGCTCTTCTTGACTCTGGCCAGGCCGTCGGGATCGCCGATGTAGGCTTCGAGCCGGAGCTCGTTCCTCTTTTGGCTCACTGCGCGGGCGATCTCCTCGACGCTCTTTTTCTCGTCGATCATGGTCTCGATCATCTGATAGAGCACTTCCTCTGTCTCATAGTACTGGATCCGCTTATCGCGCGCTTCGGCGACCTCTGCCTCATTGGTCCAGTCGATAATGTCCACGAATTCCCGAAGGCGCGTGGAGAGAGGGCTGGGGGAGTATCCATAGACCGCGTCGTGATTGACAATGATGTCCTGCGCTGCTTTGGGGTTCTCCATCGGGTCGTGCTCGTAGCCGGTCCTGACTACGATCTCTCCTGCGCGGGCCGACGCCTCCGATGCGGACTCTCCGGCGGTCTCCTCTCCGGTCTGCTGTGTTGTCTGGCCTGCGGTCTGCTGCGCCTCTGTCTCCGCCGCCATGGCCTGAACCGGGATGGCGCTCATCCAGAGAGCTCCCGCCATCAAAAGACCGGCTGCCTTGATCACTGCTGTGTTGTTCTTTTTCATTTGTATACTCTCCCTTTTTTGCTGCGGTACAGCCCCCTGACGCGGGCGGCCGCGATCACTTACAGACATCTACCCACTCTCTGGCGCTCACCAGCTTCTCGAGCTCATCCAGAGTGAGTCTCACTGCGCTGTTGGCATTGCCTGCTGCCGGATACACAGTATCCCACTTCTTCAGGCTTTTGTCCAGATAGATCTCCACATCTTCATTGACGCCGAAGGGACAGACGCCGCCGGCTTCGTGGCCAATGTATCCTTCCACTTCGTCGCGAGGGATCATTTTCGCTTTTTTGCCGAACCGGTCCTTGTATTTCCTGTTGTCGACCCTCGCCATTCCCTCGGCCAGGATCAGGATCGGTCTTTCGTCAATGAGAAAGGACAGCGACTTGCAGATCCTGCCCGGCTCGACGCCGATCGCGGCTGCGGCCAGTTCCACTGTCGCTGTGGATACGTCCGGCTCGATGACGCGGTCCAGATATCCTTTCGCTTCCAGATATTTCTTTGCTTTCTCTACAGACATGCTCTGCTCTCCCTGCCTGCCGGTCTTTCCCGGATCTGCTTCCGCCCCGGAACCGGGGTCTCTCTCGGCTGACCGGTCAGTTCAGGAACTTGACCGCCGTGCCGTACGCCATGACTTCTGCTGCGCTCTGCATGACCGACGCCGAGCTGTACCGGATGCAGACG
>ODAJ011797482.1_pt1 | contig 10399 bp, 9 predicted proteins | sample 1539241 | NCBI WGS metagenome assembly ODAJ01 (sample SAMN02144231, study PRJEB22623) | gut metagenome | biome: sheep rumen | host: Ovis aries | place: New Zealand
AGTCGACGGGCTGTTCAATTGGTTGCGGCTCCGGCGTCAAGTCGACGGGCTGTTCAATTGGTTGCGGCTCCGGCGTCAAGTCAGCGGGGTTATCTTGCGGAGACGACACTTTTACTGGCTTAGGCTTCTCAACTTTTTTTATGGGGGTCGCCTCGTCATCGAACTCTCCACCGAATATGACGATCTCATCTTCCGCTGAAACCTGCGGCGCATTCATCAGCAACGCAAGAACCGCCACGCCCGTTATCAATTTCTTTCTCACGTCAATTCCTCATTTCCAAATGCTTAGTCCTAATCACGCTTTCACGACGCGGAAACTTTTTGGGCGTCGCCTTCTTCTTGCTAACGTAAATCACTGCGCGTACCTCGTCCAACGTCGGCAAGCTTACTTCGCGGATAAAAATTTTTCTGCCGCCTATGATTTTAATCGACGCTCGCGCCTCGTCAAGCTCTTCACGAAAATTTTTCCCCTTCCACGCGATGAACACGCCGCCGACCTTCACGAACGGCAAACAGTATTCCGCTAAGATGTTCAGCCTCGCGACGGCTCTTGATGTCACTGCGTCGAATTGCTCGCGGAAGGTTTCCTGCTTGGCTAATTCCTCTGCGCGCCCGTGAATGACTTCCACGCCGTCAAGCTCCAATTCCGTGACGACTCGCCTTAAGAACTCGACGCGCTTATTCAGTGAATCAATCAGCGTGAACTTTATCTGCGGGCGGAAGATCTTAAGCGGCACGGCAGGGAAGCCCGCGCCCGTCCCGATGTCGGCAATTCGTTTGACGCCTTGAAAGATTTTGTCGTCCCACGCGCTTAACGAATCGATTACATGTTTGATTGCGAACTCATGCGGCTCAGTTATCGTCGTCAAGTTCATTACGCGGTTTTGTTCAATCACCAGCCGATAAAACTTTTCCAGCTTGTCGAGTTGCTCACCGTCTAGGTTCAAGCTTGCTAAGTCGTCGCGAATCATCTTTATCATCTCCGCGAATATTTTAGCCCGCACACAGAAACTTTGCAAGCTCCCGCCGCCTCTGTTATAATCGGGGAAAATTTTTTGAAGAGGTTTTGCAAATGCTCAATTATCGCAACGAACTGGATAAAATGCCGTCGTATGATGGCGTGGAGAAAACTTACCGCATCAAAGTCAATGCCAATGAGTCGACGCTTTCATTGCCGCCGCTAATTGAAGAACGCGTCTTGAATCGTCTGGCGTTGCTTGCGTTCAATCGCTACCCGAACGAAGAATATTATTCGCTTGTCGAACAGATTGCCAAAAATTTTTCCGTCGACACGTCGCAAGTTCTATTAGGCGGCGGTTCGAGTGAGATTATCGAAAAAATTTTCCACGCGTTCGGCGGAGCGGGTCACAAGATTGTTTATCCGCAACCAAGCTTCTCAATGTACAAGATTTACGCAAAGGCGGCGGAGGCTGACGGCGTGCCCTTCGACTTGGACGAGCGATTTAATCTTAACGTCGACGCCTTCATAAAAAAAATTCGCGAAGTCGACGCAAGCCTTGCTGTCGTGTGCAACCCGAACAATCCAACCGGCAACGCCTTGACGCCCGCGCAGGTTGAAAAGATTGCCGCGTCGATTGATTGCGCCTTCCTGCTTGACGAGGCTTACGTTGAGTTCTACGGGCGTTCGGCGGTCAATCTCGTTAAGCGTTACCCGAATCTCATCGTCGCCCGAACTTTTTCTAAGGCGTATGGTATGGCGGGTGCTCGCGTCGGTTACATGATTGCTCAACCCGGCGTAACGCGCATGATTAACAAATGCTTTATGCCCTATCACATGAACGTTTTGAGCTTAGTGGCGGCGGACATCGTTTATCAAATGCGTGATGAATTCGTTCCGCGCCTGCAGATGATTATCGCCGAACGTCAACGCATGAGCGAACAGCTTAAAACGTTATCGGGCGTCGAAGTCTTCCCGTCCGAGACGAATTTTATTTTGATACGGCTAGGCAAGGCGCAGGAGCTTAAAGACTATCTTGAGTCGCTTGACATTGGCATAAGATACTTTTCGCCGAGCGCGTTCGGACTTAAGGACTGCTTGCGAATATCAATCGGCACACGTCCGGAGAATGACGAAGTATTCGCCGCGATGAAGAGTTTTCTGGAGGCGGCGCAATGAGAATCGGCAAGCTTAACCGCACGACGAACGAAACCCGCGTCGACGTTGAAATAAATCTTGACGGCGCGGGCAAGGCGGAGATTGATTCGGGGGTCGGCTTCTTTAATCACATGCTGAACTTGTTCGCGGTGCATGGTCAATTCGATTTGAAAGTTCACTGCGCGGGCGATTTGGAAGTTGACGGTCATCACAGCATAGAGGACATCGGAATTGCACTCGGCGCGGCGTTGAAGGAGGCTCTCGGCGATAAGCGCGGCATTACCCGCTACGGAACTTTCTTCTTGCCTATGGACGAATCACTTGCCCTAGTGAGCTTGGACATCAGCGGGCGACCGTTCCTAGTCTGCGACGTTGGGGAGCTTGCGCCAATGATTGGCGACTTTGACACCGAGCTTGTCGAAGAGTTCCTGCGGGCGTTCGCCTTCAACGCGGGTATAACTCTGCATGTCAAAGTTCTTTACGGCAAAAACTCTCATCACAAAGTCGAGGCGGTCTTCAAAGCGTTGGGGCACGCGCTCAGGGCGGCAGTCACCTTCGACGAAAAAATTAGAGGCGTACTCTCGTCAAAGGGTAGCCTCTGAAATATTACGGCGGCGAGTAATCGTCGCTTTTTATGTTAAAGCTCGTGTCGGACAAACTTTTTTACAACGCCCGCAACGCACACACTCTGCAGACGCAAATTCTTTCGTCGGGTCGAGGTCAAGCGGACAAACACTCTTGCACCGTCCGCAATCAATGCACTTGTCCGCCGCGTAGTTCAGCTGATAGAAGCTGTACTTGTTAAGTAAACCGTAAATCGCGCCGAGTGGACACATCACGCGGCAAAAGAATCTGTGGACGACGACGCAAGCGACAATCACGGCGACTAAGATTGAGACTTTCAACGCGAACAGCTTGCCTAAGACGTTGCGGAACTCTTCATGCGTTGCGATGAGCGGCAAGCCCGCCTCCAACGTTCCCGCTGGGCAAATGTACTCGCAAAAGGTCGGCTCGCCCAATTCGGTCGCGACGGGCAACATCAGCACGAAGACTATCAGCAAGAAATATTTAAGCGTCGTCAATCTGCGCGGCAATCGGAAGTTCGGCGACGGGATTTTATTGATTAGCTCTTGAATCAACCCGAACGGACAAAGGAACCCGCACACCGCTCGACCAAGTAGCAAGCCGATTAACAGCGTGACGCCCGCCGCGTAGAAGCCGAACTTGCCGCCCGCGCCCCCGACCGCTTGCAACGCGCCAATCGGACAACTAAACGTCGCCGCAGGACATGACCAACAGTTGAGACCAGGTGCGCAGAAGTTTTTCATCTCGCCGCGATAAAGCTTGCCGCTTAGAAAGTTCGTTGCGTGCGGATTCGTCAGGAGCGTCACCGCAAGTTGAATCAATCGCCGCCGCATCAGCCAAGCCGCAACGTGACGTTGCATCCAATTTTTCATTAACCAAGCCCAATACATTCAAGACAGACTCGCGTAGCCTTAGCAAAGATAATCGACAGCTCGTCGCGTTCAACTCCAAGCCAAATCATCGCCGCGCTTGCCAAGAAGATTATCAGCCTACTGCTTGAGAAGTCTTTCGAGTTCATCTTTGTAGCCTTCAACGTCCGCGCCGACAATCATATTGCCTACGACTTCGCCCTTGCTGTTGACAAAAATCGTCGTCGGCACCGCCTCCACGTTTTCCATAAACACAAGTAAGTTATCGTCGGGGACAATGTTCACGAAGCCCGCGCCCGCCTCTTGAGTTATCTTCAAAGCGCGTTGCACTTGAACGGAATCTTCCGAAGCGTCGCACACCAAGCCGATAAGTTGCGCGTCGTTGGGCATTGAACGAGCCATCTCGCCGAGTTTGGGCATTTCGCCAATACACGGCGGGCAGAACGTCCCCCAGATGTTTAAGACGCTAATTTTCTTCGCGGCGAATATTTCATTCGTGACCGTCTCGCCGGTGATTGTCTTCGTCGTGAATGCCGGAACGTTTTTGGCAATGGTCGCCGCCTGCGCGGTGTGAGTTTCGTGATTCGTGTGTTCGACTTCAGCCGAATCATCGCAACCGCTCATCACCAATACCAAGCCTAGTAAAGTTATCGTAAAGATTTTCTTAATCACGATAAATCAACTCCTTTATTGAATTCTATCATTTGCGTTGAAGGTATGCAAGCAGGGGAATTGCGGCGCGGGAAGAATAAACACATATACTTTACGAAAAATTTTTGAGGTGGCTATGAAAATCGTAGTTTCCGGCTATTACGGTTCAAAGAACGGCGGCGATGAGGCTATGCTCTCGGCGATGCTTGAAGTCTTGCGCGAGGAGGTCAAAGACTTAAGCGTCACGGTTATTTCACTCAATCCCGAATACACCAAACGACGCCACAACGTCGACGCGGTGCCGTGGCTGGACATTTGGACTATCATAAAAAAAATCCACGCGGCGGACTTGCTCATAAGCGGCGGCGGCTCACTCTTGCAGAACGTGACGAGCGGGCGCAGTCTTTACTATTACCTGACGATAATTTTTTTTGCGCTTGCCTTCGGGCGACGCGTCATGCTCTATGCTCAAGGCATCGGACCAATTCGCGGCGTGTTGGCTCACAAGCTCACGAACTTAATCCTAAATCACGTCGACTTAATCACCGTTCGCGATAGCGGCTCGCTTGAGGAACTTTCACGCCTTAAGATAACTCGCCCGAAGATTTATTGCACCGCCGACCCTGTCTTAGCGATTAAACCTGTGCCGCTTGAGTTCGGGAAAAAAATTTTAGCGCGTCACGTGAAAGCTAGCGGCGGTAAAGTTATCGGCGTGGCGATTCGTCATTGGCTTGAGTGGGAAAAGTTTCAGCGCGAACTTGCCGAAGCTCTCGACCGCCTTACGGAAACGAACGACGCGCAGGTTATTTTTATCCCGATGAAGTTCCCCGAAGACATACGCGCCGCGCAATCAATCGCCGCCTTAATGAAGACTTCGCCCGTTGTGCTCGAAGAGGAATTCACGACGCGGGAAATTCTAAGCCTCGTCGGGTGCATGGACGTTTTAATTGGTGTTCGACTGCACGCGCTGATTTTCGCGGGCGTTATGAATGTTCCCATGCTCGGCATCTCCTACGACCCGAAGATTGAACGTTTCTTAGGCTCCGTCAACGAAAAGCCGCTTGGCAATTTCTCTGACGTGACGGCTGATAAAATCTTCGCCGCGACCTTGAAGAAACTTTCCGAACATAAAAGCTCCTGCGACGACATATTATTAAAAGAACTCGGAGACCTGGCGCGCAAGAATGCTAAGCTTGCCGCTGAACTCGCTCATGTCCGATAACAAAAAGTTTTTAGCCTATGCGGCGTTATATTATTACCTCGGCGAAGTCTTTTACATTGACATTGGACAACCCGCCGCGCCGAAATATTTTTTCCCGCCGTTGCCCGTAACGCTTGCGCTGTTATGGTTGATTCAGTTCGCCGCCCGCAAGGAAATTTTTTCGCGTCCGATGTTGCCGAACCTCTTAACGGGCTTGGCGTGGCTCGTGATGTTCCCGTTGCTTTACACGTGGACTTATCAGCGGCAATGGTTCATGTCGCTGATTTATTATGACTTCGCTGTTGGCACGGCGATTTTTATTTTGCTCACGAGCACGACGATAATTTTGCGTTCGGCGTGGATAAGTTGCGCGTTGAATTTAATCTTTTGGCTTGTGCCGCTGGTCGAGCTTGTCTATTACTGCTTAACGTGGCATTGCTTATCGCCGGCGTCGCTCATGGCAATTTACTTGACGAACTGGCATGAGGCTAGCGAATTCCTCCACGCGATGATTGGCTTGCCGAATTTGTTTCTAATCTTCGCGGCGATTGGATTGGCTCTCCGATTCTTTTACAGGACGCACAAAGAATTTCTACAGCGGCTCACCGTCGACAAGTTCAGACTTGCGGCGGCAGTGGTTGCCTTCGTCGGTAGCTTAGCCGCGTTGATTTACTACGTTCCGCAAACTTCGATGGCGGGGCTTTGGAAGACGGTCACTGACTACGCCGCACAGACTCAACGCTACTCCGAAGGACGCAACGAGCGATTAGCTGACTTGAAGATTGACGCCGCGCAAACTTTGCCCGCTAAGTCAAAAGGTACCGTGATTTTTGTCATCGGCGAAAGTGCTAGCCGCGATTACATGCACGCTTACAATCCCGCCTTCCCGTTCGACAACACGCCCTGGCTTTCGAGCAAGCTTGATAAAGTTCCGCCGCCGCCCGCGCTCCCCGATGACGTAAAGATTAATCCCGATTACGAAGCGACGCCCGATAATACACCGCGTTTGACAACATATGACGGAAAGTTTATTATCTTCCAAAATGTTTACGCCTCGTGGACGCAGACAGTTCCGGTTTTGCAACGCGCCTTGACTGAGCAAAGCCAATACAACGATAAAGAATTTTTCGAGTCGGTCTCAATCGTCGACGCGGCACGCAAGGCAGGTTATAAAACTTACTGGTTCAGCAATCAAGGACGCTACGGCGAATACGAAAGCGCGATAACTCTTGTCGCTAAGACTGCGGACGTTTCCGAGTGGACGGACGACGCCTTTGACTTTAGCGGGCTTGAAGACGAGACGCTATTAAAGTTCTTTGAGCGCGTCGACCCGCACGAAAATAATTTTATCGTCTTCCACCTCATGGGCAGTCATATCTACTACAACAGCCGTTATCCGCGTAGCTTTAAAAAGTGGGTGACTAAGGACGGAACCGGAATGATGCTTGCCGCGCCGAGCTACGCCAATTCGATTCTTTATACTGATTACGTCTTGTCGAAGATTTTCGACTACGCTAAGGACAATTTGAACTTGCAAGCGATGATTTATTTCTCTGACCACGGCGAAGACTTGAAGATATCGCACAATCCCGACGTGTTCCGCTTCGAGATGTTGCGCGTGCCGATGTTCATTTATCTTTCGCCGGAGTATGAAAGGCTTTGCCCCGAACAGGCGACGACACTTGAGAGCCGCCGCGAGGAATATTTTACAAATGACATGTTCTATGATACATTTTGCGGACTGATAAACGCACCGTCGAATCGCTACGACGCGGGGCAAGATTTTTCTTCTCCTGCCTACCGATTCACACGCGACACTTTAACGACGATGCTTGGTCAACATAAGCTTACAGATGACAAGGAGTGATTATTAATGGTATCAGCTAAGATGTATGAGCTGGGCACGAAGAAATCTACTATCCGCACTATATTTGAGTTCGGACGCAAGCGCGCGGCTGAAGTCGGCGAAGAAAATATTTTCGACTTCAGCTTAGGCAATCCGAATGTGCCGACGCCCGAATTCGTTCGCGACGCCGCGATTGATATTCTGCAGTCTTACGAGCCTGCGCAAGTTCATGGTTACACGGTCGCGCCCGGCAATCCGAACGTCCGCGAAACTCTTGCCCAAAGCATCAACGCACGCTTCGGAACGAACTTCGCAGGGAAAAATCTTTTCGTCACGAGCGGAGCGGCGGCGGCTATTACAATCTGCTTTAAGGCGTTGGCGGAGCCTGGCGACGAGTTCATAACCTTTGCGCCCTACTTCCCCGAATATAAAGTTTTCGTCGAGTCGGTCGGCGCGACGCTTAAAGTTGTCAAGCCGCGCCCCGAAGATTGGCAGATTGACTTCGACGACTTCACGAAACTTTTATCGCCGAAGACTAAAGCAGTTATCATCAATTCGCCGAACAATCCGAGCGGCGCGGTTTACTCAAAAGAGACAATCGCTAAGCTCACGGACATTCTTAAGGCTCAAGGGCATAACATCTTCCTGATTTGCGATGAACCTTATCGCGAACTTGCTTACGGCGTCGACGTGCCTTGGGTCACGAACTTTTATTGGAATACGCTCGTTTGCTACTCTTACAGTAAAAGTTTTTCGTTGCCCGGCGAACGCATTGGCTATATCGTCGTGCCCGATGAGGTCGCTGACTTCGATAAAGTCTTCGGCGCGATTGCGGGCGCGGCTAGAGTTCTTACTCACGTCAACGCGCCGAGCTTATGGCAATTAGTCGTTGCCAAATGCGCGGGCAAAGCAGTCGACATCACGCCCTACGAACGCAACGGAAAAATTTTGTATGACGGATTGATTGCGGCGGGCTTCGAGTGTGTTAAACCTCAAGGCGCGTTCTATCTGTTCCCTAAAGCTTTAGAGGCTGATGACTACGCCTTCTGCGAACGCGCTAAGAAATATGACTTACTCCTTGTGCCCGGCGCAGACTTCGGAGCACCCGGCTATTTCCGCGCGGCTTACTGCATAAAGCAAGAGACCATTGAACGTTCGTTGCCGTTGTTCAAAAAGTTGGCGGCGGAGTATCGAGGTTAAGCGCATGAAAAAAATTATAAGTCTCGCGCTGATTCTGTTGACGTTCGCGCTAATGGGTTGCGGCTCCGATAAGAAGGACGACGCCAATTTAAAAATCGTCACGTCGTTTTATCCAATGTACCTTGACACGCTGAACATAACTCGCGGCGTCGAAGGCGTGGAGGTCGTGAACTTGACGCCGCCGCAGACAGGTTGCTTGCACGATTACCAGTTGACGCCCGAAGACATGAAGACTTTGGAGACGGCTGATATTTTTGTCGTGAACGGACTGGGCATGGAAAGTTTCTTGGATAAAGTCATTGAGGCGCACCCGAACTTGAAAATCATTGACGCAAGCGACTCGCCCGAAATAGTTCCGATTGTGGAGGACGGCAAGCCGAATCCGCATGTGTGGATGAGCATAACTTATTCGATTCAACAGGTGAAAAATATTTCGTCTAAGCTGTGCGAGCTTGACCCAAAGCATATCGACGCTTATAAACGTCACACGCTTGATTACGTCGACGAGCTAACGACCCTTCGCGACGAACTGCACATATCGCTGACAATGTTGCCGAACAGAGACATCGTGACATTCCATGAGGCGTTCCCTTATATGGCAAAGGAATTCGGGCTTAACGTGGTTGCAGTCATCGAACGCGAGCCGGGCACCGAGCCGACGCCGCAGGAGCTTGCCGAGACGATTGATAAGATAAACGCCTTGCCAGTAAAGATAATCTTCACGGAACCGCAGTATTCGTCTAAGGCGGCGGAAACGATTGCCCGCGAAACTGACGCGAAAGTCTTTGAACTCGACCCGATCGTCACGGGCGAGGCTAAGCCTGAAAACTTACTCGACTACGTGGACAGAATGCTCAACAATGCTTTGACGCTTGTAAAGGCACTGCAATAAAAAAAGCCTCCGCAACGGTTGTACGGGGGCTTTTTAATTTACCAATCGACGAGTCCTCGCCCTGCGCAAAGGCTCCTTTTTGTTTGGGCTGAAGATTAATCAAGCCAAGTAGACCTTATAGTCGTGAAGAACATGTCGATGGAATAGGGCTTATTGTTTTCTGGGTCGTTGTCGCGGTGAGTAAGATAATTATCCAAGTAAGTATAAACGTTTCTCTTCAAGCTCTCCAATTGGAACGAATCGTAATAAGAATCTGTGCTGAGATTAAAGGCATTATTCATCTTATAAATCTTTTCGTAGTCGTCGAAGTATTCGAAGTCGATTTTGTCGGCACGCTCTGGCATTTCAGAACAGTTAGCATAAGCCGGAACTCCTTTGAGGTGATTAAGATATTGTTTGTCGCTTGCAAGTTGCTCAAGATAGTCTGAACGTTCCGAATCGTTTTTGAGTTGGGCAATATAATCTGGGTCACGAGTATACCTTGAATCATTCAAAGGCAAGTCTCTTGTATCTACATTGCCGTATTCATCAATGAACAAATCGTTGTGGTGTATTTCGTCTGGCTTAAGGAAATATTCTTTCCCTTTGGCGGAGCTGTCGTAATATCTTCCATCCTCTTGATAATAATCATCGGCAGTCGTCAGGCGCACAAACTTTTTCGCGATAACGAAGCCTTGCATCTTATGACCATTGCCGTTGATGACTACGGGGCTATGCGGTGCAAACAGACAAACGCGAGCATCAGCATTAAGATTTAAGATGACCGGTTGAGAGGCTCGCACTTGTGAATCGTCGTCCAAGTCCTCGTAATCGTAATCCTTATCGAGTGTCTCTGGTCCCGTGTAGAAGAACATCAGCGGACGATCATTTGCACCCATATTTGGTTGATTTATGTTGAGGATTATCTGGCGCACCGAGTTATAAGATCTATGATCCTCTTTAAAAGCTAAGTGTCTAATTGGCTCGCTCTCAATGCGAACAAATAAAACATCTTCGGGATTCGTTTCGGGATCATATTTGCCCTTTCCTTTGCCCTGTT
>ODAJ012052462.1_pt1 | contig 10399 bp, 7 predicted proteins | sample 1539241 | NCBI WGS metagenome assembly ODAJ01 (sample SAMN02144231, study PRJEB22623) | gut metagenome | biome: sheep rumen | host: Ovis aries | place: New Zealand
TTGTCATAGCCGCAGAGCTGCGCGATATGCGAGATCGTGTAGCTCGTTGTGACAAGCAGCTCCCGGGCGCGGTTCATCTTGCAGTTGATCACATCCGCAATGCAGGTCATGCCGAAGGTCTCGCGGTAAATAAGCTGGAAGTAGCTGCGCGACATATTCACCTCGGAGCAGAGCAGCTCGACCGACCATTTCTCCTGCGGGTTCGCATAGATCTTCTCCCGCAGGCGCTGGAGCTCCGCATAATGCGGCTCTGTGCTGCCCTGTGCGTTCTTTGTGCTGACAGGGCCGCCCGTCTCTGCGACGCGGATGAGCAGCGCCTTCATGAGACAGTCGATCATATCGCTGCGGCGCGGATTCGATGCATAATACTCCGCACAAAGCTGCTCCAGCAGCGCCGCAAGGAAGTCTGTATCACCAAAGCGCAGGAGCGTGTTCTCCGGCAGCGAGAGTGCCTTATAAAAGCTCAGCTCCGACGCCGGGTCGAAGATCACCCAGTCGCAGAGCAGATCCTGCTCCGCCGGGGTATAGCGGAGCGGTGTCCCGGCAGAGACAATGATCGCATCGCCCGCCTCTGCGCGCAGCGGCGCACCGCCGAGCGAGAGCGTCAGCGGGGCATGCGTCAGCAGCAGGAGCGACTGTTCCAGACCGTCCGGGTGAAACACGGTCTGCCCGTGCTCCAGCAGCGTGTGATAGCCGATCTCTGTAATCCGCATAAAACACCCTCCTTTTGCTCAGGATTCCCGCATCAGATCCAGCATTTTATAATTCGCAGATGCCGGATCGTCATGCGCACCGATCATAAACTGCGCATAGAGAAAAACAACGGCGTCGTAGTCCCCCTGCTGCACATATTCACAGGGTGCCGTGGATGAATCGCGTAGGAGCACCGCGTCGATCTGCGAGACGCCCTGCAAAAAGAAGGGGATGAACGAATTGGAGAAAGAATCGCCGAAGAGCAGGATCTTCTTTCCGTCCGGGCGATCGAGATTCCGGAAGCTGCAATCCGCAATTCCGTGCGGACAGTAGGCATAATGCAGGCTTTCGTTCGTCGGGAGCACATCCTCCGCGAATTGCTTCTCTGCCAGAAATATGCCGAAATCGCCGGTTTCCTCACGGTGCTTCTTGGAATAGCGCCTGACTGAACGGTAGGAGCCGCTCTCCTTCGGGCGGATCTCCGTGAAGCTGTCATAGCCGATGTAATAGGGCGAGAACAGGCAGCCCTGCTCGCCGATCCACGCATTCTCATAGACCTTGAAATCATAGTTTTCGGGCGCATAGCAGCTGAGATCCAGACCGTAGTCATAGCGGCGGTTCAGCTCCTCCGCGATCGACGTACATGCCCAGAGCCCGCTCTCCGCACGCCAGTGATGGTCGGTGTGATAAAACATCTCATAGATATTCTTCCCCTCCGCCTTCACATTGTCCCGCAGATCAAGGCAGGGCACATCCGCTTCCCGGAGCGCTGCCATCACACGGTCGGCATTGGCATTGCTGTAATTCGGCACACCGAAATATTCCGAGATCTCGCTGTCATCGAGCCACGCCTTGGTCGGCGCATTGACATAGAGAAAATCCATTCCCTGCGCCTCGACATAATCCCGGAACGCCTTGATCTGTGCAGTCTCGAACTCGCCGGAGGTCTCCGCAGAGGGACTCACCGTGATCTTTACGCCGTCTTTGCGCATCACATAAACATTGCGGTCGGCACAGAGATCATCCTGCATTCTGCCGGCGAGCAGGACATTTCCGCGGATCAGCATCTCCGTCAGCTGATCCGTATGCTTCCAGTATAAGCAAACCGTGATCAGCATCAGCCAGAGCACCGGCAGCACAAGCTCCTGCGCTTTTTTCTGCATCGCAGCACCCTCCCCTCTCAGAAATTCGCATACGCAAACGGATTGCTTGCACGCGATGCCGCAAAGCCCATCGCAGCAGCAAACATAACGAACACCAGTACAGCGCCGCCGACACGGAAGGCCGTCAGCAGCTTCGGCTTTCCCTCCGCAAGGGCTCTGAGCCGCGGCACGACCGGGAAGCAGAACAGCACAGCCGCCGCCAGCAGCAGCAGATCATGCGTCAGGATATAGCGAAGATGCACCGCCGCCGTGTGACTGCCGTGCAGTGTCAGCATACCGCGCAGGGTGGCCAGCGCAGCAGGGGCGTCCTTTGCGCTGAACCAGACCCACTGAAAATTGATAAAGAACAGCACCGCGATCCGATAGAGAAGCTTTGCCGCCTTCGATTTCAGCTTCTTCGGGAAGCCGCTCAGCTTCTCGAACACGATCAGCAGGAAATAGCCGCCCGCCCAGATCAGGAAATGCAGACTGAAACCGTGCCAGAGACCTGTCAGCAGCCAGACGGCAAACAGATTCAGGATGAGCCGCGGCTTTGTGACACGCGAGCCGCCCATCGGGATGTAGACATAATCGCGGAACCACGCGCCGAGCGTCATGTGCCAGCGGCGCCAGAATTCCGAGACAGATGCCGTCATGTAGGGATGATCGAAATTCTCCGGGCAGTCGTAGCCGAGCATCTGCGTCAGCCCGACCGCAATATCCGAATAGCCGCTGAAATCATAGTAAAGCTGGAGCGAATAGCAGACCGTGCAGAGCCATGTCAGCGCCGTGCTGCTGCCGGAGAGCATCGCATTCCGCCGCACGATCGCGAGATTGTCTGCGAGCAGCACCTTCTTGCTGACGCCGGTCATGAAGCGCATCAGCCCGGCGGAGAACCGCGAAAGGGTGATGTCCGCACGGTGTGCAAAATGCTCCGGGCGGCTCAAAGGACCGCAGGTGATCTGCGTAAAGCACAGCAGATAGAGCAGCATCTCGTCGATGCGCGGCTTTTGGTATTTTCCGCGGTAGATATCCGTATGCAGCGCGATCGCCTTGAATGCGAAATAGGAGATGCCGAAGGGCATCGGATCCTTCGCGCCGAGCAGCCCCGACGCAGTCACACAGAACATGATCAGCATCTCCGCGTTCATTGCGACTGCACCGATCCACAGGTATTTTCGCCCTTTTCCGTGCAGCCGCGGCTGTATCACGGCAGCCGCAAGATTCAGCACCGTCAGCGCGCCCAGCACGGTAAAATCGAACACTGAGACCTGCCAGAGCAGATAGAGGCTCACCGCGATCAGCAGGGGCTTGAAGCCCGCAGTCAGCAGGCTCAGCAGCATGATCACCGGGAGCAGCACGATCACAGAATCAGTTGATATCAGGTCCAAACCGTTTCCTCCGTTCGCAGAAAATCTGTCGTCAGCCGGAGCCTTGCCATGATATGCCCGAGGTTTCCCTCTCCGGCAAACCGCGTTTCATCGAAGAAATCGCTGTCCGCAGGCACCCAGCAGAGCGCATTTTCCTCGCCGGAGACTGTGCATTCCGTGTGCAGGCGCCCGGCGAAGACCTCCAGGCAGATGCCCTCCGCGTAATAGGTGAGATCCATGAAATGCGTAAGCGTGAGCATCTCCTGCGTGATGCCGGTCTCCTCACGGAGCTCGCGGTATGCCGCAGCGAGAGAGCTCTCCCCCGCCTCCGCCTTCCCGCCGACGAAGTTCCGCAGCCCCTGATAGGGCGGCTTCCTCCGCACGCACATCAGCACTTCTCTGCCGTCCGGCGAGATCACCGCAATGAGATTTAAGCGCCGCATCACAGCGTCATCTGCCCCGAGAGCTCCATATCCTTTGCCATGCCGCCCGCCGCCGGGATATTCTTCGCCGCATATTTTTGCAGCTCGGCAACGCGGCTCTCCGGCACCTCGGCAGCGCTCTCGAGCTTTGCCTTTGCGCGCAGCGTCATGACCTGCACGCCGATGCTGTCGCGGGTCGATTTCGGCAGGAGCATCGCGCTGTTGAACATCAGCGCACGGTTGTTCGTCGAGCGGAGCAGGATCTCGCAGTCATCGCGGATATAGAGAATCTCAACGATCGGATTCTTCGCAGAATACGCATTTGCGAGCTTTTTGCGGTTTGTCTTGGTCTGATAGGCAGAGAGCGGCACCTTTGCGACCTTGCCGTTCTCGAAGCAGAAGAGCAGGAAGCCGCTGTAATCCTCCGTCGCGACCATATACCGCACGCGCTCGCCGTCATCAAAGCCGAGCTTCACGGGCACGAAGTCGCCGAGCACGCTCGCCTTCGTATCGTCAAATGCCGACGCGCGCGTCTTGTAGACCTGCGCCTGATCGGTGAAGAACAGCAGCTCGGTGCGGTTGGAGGCATTCATCTGCTGCGTGAGCACATCGCCCTCCTTGAGCTTCTGCTCGCTGCTCATGCGCAGGCTCTGCGGGGTGATCTTCTTGAAGTAGCCCTCCGCCGAAAGGAAGAGATGCACGGGATAATCCGGGATGTCCTCCTCTGCGGTGCTCTCCGGCTCATCGGTGAGATCATAGAACAGCGTTCTGCGGGGCTGCCCGTATTTCTCGCCGACCGCTTTCAGCTCCGCGATCATGATCTTCCGGATCTTCTTCACATCCTTGAGGATATCCTCCATCTCGGCGATATCACTGCGGAGCTGCTCGATCTCCTTCGTGCGGTTCATGATATACTCGCGGTTCAAGTGGCGCAGCTTGATCTCGGCGACATACTCCGCCTGGATCTTGTCGATGCCGAAGCCGATCATGAGGTTCGAGACGACCTCCGACTCCTCCTCGGTCTCGCGGATAATTTTAATTGCCTTGTCGATATCAAGCAAAATCTGTTCGAGACCTTCGAGCAGATGCAGCTTGTCCATCTTCTTGTGCAGATCGAAATACACTCTGCGGCGGATGCATTCCGTGCGGAATGCGACCCACTCATCGAGGATCTCGCGGACGCCCATCACACGCGGCATGCCGGCAATCAGAATGTTGAAATTGCAGGAAACGGCATCCTGGAGCGGCGTCATGCGGTAGAGCTTCTGCATGAGCTTCTCAGGATCGGTGCCGCGCTTTAAGTCGAGCGTGAGCTTCAGACCGTTGATGTCGGTCTCATCGCGCAGATACGAGATCTCCGTGATCTTTTTCAGCTTGACAAGCTCGATGATCTTCTCCATGATCGCTTCGATCGTTGTGGAATACGGAATCTGCGTGATCTCGATGCAGTTGGCATCCTTGTCATAATTCCACTTGGCGCGCACCTTCACGCTGCCTCTGCCGGTATCGTAAATGCGGCGCATCTCCTCCTCATCATACATGAGGAAGCCGCCGGTCGGGAAATCGGGCCCTTTCAGCGTCGAGAGCAGGTCATGCGAGGGATCCTTGATGAATGCGATCGTTGTCTCGCAGACCTCCGCCAGATTGAACGGGCAGACATTGCTTGCCATCGAGACCGCGATGCCGACATTCGCATTGACGAGCACCGCCGGGAAGGTTGTCGGGAAGAGCGTCGGCTCCTGCATCGTATTGTCGTAGTTCGGCACGAAATCGACCGTTTCCTTGTCGATGTCGGCAAAGAGCTCCGCGGCAATCGGCTCGAGCTTCACTTCGGTGTAACGCGGCGCTGCATATGCCATATCGCGGGAATAGACCTTGCCGAAGTTGCCCTTGCTGTCCACATAGGGGTGCAGCAGCGACTCATTGCCGCGTGCCATACGCACCATTGTCTCATAGATCGCCGCGTCGCCGTGCGGATTCAGGCGCATGGTCTGTCCGACGACATTTGCGGATTTCGTGCGGGCGCCCGAGAGCAGCCCCATCTTATACATCGTGTAGAGCAGCTTTCTGTGCGAGGGCTTGAAGCCGTCGATCTCCGGGAGCGCACGGGAAACGATCGCGCTCATCGCGTAGGGCATGAAATTCTTGCGCAGGGTCTCGGTGATGCGCTCCTCGACCATCAGCCCCGCGCCTTCGATATATGCGTTATTCGGATTCGCGGGCTTTGCCGGCGCTTCCTTTTTTCTTCTACCAGCCATATTCTGTTCAATCTGCCTTTCTCAAATCTGCCGCGTCTCGAGCGCAGCAATCAGCGTCTGAAAATGCTCTGCCTGATGCGGAAGATCTATGCCGCTGCCGAGCTTCGGCGTGACGGTAATGCGCAGATGCGTGCTGCCGTCGTCATATTCGATCACGCGGGAGCCGAGCAGACCCTTCTTCACCTTCAGCTTCCGCAGCAGTCCGAGATAGCCTGCGAAGGGTGCGCTGCCTGCGAGCCCGTGCCGCACGCCGATCAGTCTGTCCTGATCGGTGAGCGCGAGAAATCCCGCCTGCAAGCCGCCTCCGCCGAAGAATCCGGCGCTCTGGAAGCTCGCATAGACCGCTGCCGTGATCTGTTCATTCGGCAGCAGCCCGCCGCGGAGCTGCTCATACATCGTATCCTCATTATACTTCATATTCAGCAGTGACATATGCGTATCCTCCGTTAAGAAATATCCGCAAGATCGAGATAATCGCCGCCGTGCTCCGCAATATAATCCTTTCTGCCGGCAAGATTGTCGCCGAGCAGCATGTCAAACATCAGCGCGGTCGCCTCTGCATCCTCCGGCGTGATGCGGATGATGCGGCGCGTTTCGGGATTCATCGTTGTCAGCGCCATCATTTCCGCCTCGTTCTCGCCGAGACCCTTCGAGCGCTGGAGCGTATACTTCTGCCCTTCGATCATCTGCAAAATTCTGACGCGCTCCTTCTCGTCATAGGCGAAATAGGTGCGCTCCTTTGTCGTGATCTCAAAGAGCGGCGACTCCGCGATATAGACATATCCCTCGCGGATGAGCGTCGGTGCAAGGCGGTAGATCATCGTCAGGATCAGCGTGCGGATGTGGAAGCCGTCCTCGTCGGCATCCGTACAGATGACGATTTTGTTCCAGCGGAGATTGTCGAGCGAGAAGGTCTGGAGCTCCTTGTTCGCCTTCGTCGTAACCTCGACGCCGCAGCCTAACACCTTCAGCAGATCGGTGATAATGTCGCTCTTGAAAATGCGGCTGTAATCGGCTTTCAGGCAGTTCAGGATCTTGCCGCGCACGGGCATGACCGCCTGGAATTCCGCATTGCGTGCCATCTTGACCGAGCCGAGAGCGGAATCGCCCTCCACGATGTAGAGCTCGCGGCGCCCGGTATCCTTTGTGCGGCAGTCCACGAACTTCGCGACCATGTTGGACAGATCGAGATTGCCCGAGAGCTTCTTCTTGAGATTCAGACGGGTGCGCTCGGCGTTCTCGCGGGAGCGCTTGTTGACGAGCACCTGTTCGGCAATGCGTGCGGCATCGTCGGGGTTCTCGGTGAAATAGACCTCAAGCTGATGCTTTAAGAACTCCGTCATCGCCTCATAGATAAACTGGTTCGTGATCGCCTTCTTCGTCTGGTTCTCATAGGAAGCGACGGTCGAGAAGGAGGAAGACACCAGCACAAGGCAGTCCTGCACATCCTGGAAGCTGATCTTGCCCTCGTTCTTCTGATAGCGGTTGTTGTTTCTCAGGAAGGCGTCGATCTGCGTCTGGAAGGCACGCTGCACCGCCTTATCGGGCGAGCCGCCGTGCTCCAGCCAGCTCGAATTGTGATAATACTCGAGCCGCTGCACCTGATTCGAGAATGCGAACGCGACAGAGAGCTTCACCTTATATTCATCGCGGTCGGCGCGGTCGCGTCCCTTGCGGTCTGCCGTCCAGAACTGCACAGGCGTCAGGGGCTTGTCGCCGACAATCTCCGTCACATAGTCCACGATACCGTTTTCATAGCGGAACTCGGTCGTCTCGAATTTGCCGGGCGTGACCTCGTTCTTATAGACAAACAGCAGATTCTGGTTGACGACTGCCTGCCGTTTCAGCACATCGCGGAACCATTCGTCCGTCACGGAAATGTCGGTGAAGACCTCGAGATCGGGCTTCCAGCGGGTCTTGGTGCCGGTCGCCTTGCGGGGCGCGGGCTCTTTTTTCAGTCCGCCGATATTCTCGCCCTTCTCAAAGTGCAGCGTATAGAGCTGCCCGTCGCGGATGACCTGCACATCCATATACTCCGACGCAAACTGTGTCGCGCAGAGACCCAGACCGTTCAGACCGAGCGAATAGGCGTAGGTATCCGCCTCGGAATCGTATTTGCCGCCCGCATAGAGCTCGCAGTAGACAAGCTCCCAGTTATAGCGCTCCTCGGCGGGGTTCCAGTCAACCGGGCAGCCTCTGCCGAAATCCTCGACCTCGACGGAATGATCGAGAAAGCGCGTAATGACGATCTTTGTGCCGAAGCCTGCGCGGGCTTCGTCGATCGAATTGGTGATGACCTCAAAAACGGAATGGGCACAGCCGTCCAGACCGTCGGAGCCGAAAATGACCGCAGGGCGCTTGCGCACCTTGTCGGGGCCTTTCAGCATCGTAATGCTTTCGTTGCCGTATTCCTGCTGTTTCTTTGCCATGCAGATGTTCCTTTCTCAGTGGTGGTTGCAGATATAGTAAGTCATACTCTGTTAGTATACCACATTTTGTTTTTTTTTGCAAGTACCGCTTTGCGGGGCAAAAAAAGCCTCCGGCGCGTGTGATGCACGCCGGAGGGGAATGTCATGAAGAGAGGGATTTTCAAGAGAGGGTGTATGAGATGTGCATGCCGTGCATGCACGGGGTAAGCGTCAGTTGGTGTCGCTCGGGATGCGCTCCTCAAGCGTCAGGGTGAGGTCGATATCCTGGTGGTTGCGCGTCACGGTCACGGTGATCGTGTCGCCCGCACGGTATTCTTCCTTCGCCGCGTTCAGCTCCTCGTAGTTGGAGACGGTCTTGCCGTTGATCGCGATGATGACATCGCCTTCGCGGATACCTGCGAGATCCGCAGCGCCGCCCTCGGTGACGGAATGCACATAGATGCCGACCGGGAAGCCGTAAGCCTGCGAGATGCGCTCGGTGACATCCACGCCGGTGAGACCCATTGCAGGCTTGCCGCGAACATAGCCGTAGTTGATGAGGTCATTGACCACGCTCATGGCATGCGACATCGGGATCGCGAATGCCAGACCCTCAACGGAAGCCTGTGTGCCGTAGCTGTTCGAGGAAAGCTTCGAGGAATTGATGCCGATGACCTGACCGTAGCTGTTGATCAGCGGTCCGCCGGAGTTGCCGTTGTTGATGGCGGTATCGGTCTGGATCAGGCGCATTGAGGATTCGTTGACGGTCACCTGACGGTCAAGCGAGGAGACGATGCCGGCTGTGACGGTGCCGAAGAGATCGAAGCCCAGCGGGTTGCCGATCGCGACGACTGCTTCGCCGACGCGGAGATCATCGCTGTTGCCGAACTCAGCGGCAGTCAGCTCAACCGACGGGGAGATCTTCAGAACTGCGATATCCTCCTCGGTGTCGTAAGCAACGATTGTCGCTTCATACTGCGTTTCGCCCTCGTAGTAGTCCTCATTGAGCACGACCTGCACGGAGGTTGCAAGACCGCCGCCGTTTTCGCTGTCATAGATGACATGCGCATTGGTGATGATATAGCCGTCATCGCTCATGATGATGCCGGTGCCCGCGCCGGACATTTCCTGCTTGGTGGTCTGTCCGTAGCCCCAGAGGGAATAAGACGGCATCTCAATCTCGAAGGTGGAAGCGACGCCGACCGAAGACGGCATGACCTTCTCGACGATCTCCGGGATAGTCATGGCATTCTCACGCGCTGCGAGATCGAACCAGCTCTTCATCGGGGTCGCGGTGGATTCGCTGCTGCTGAGCGCGGTCTTTGCGGTGCCGGCTGCGGAGCTCTCGGTTTCGCTGCTGTTGTTGTCGAGGTTCAGCTCCTCTGCGACGCTGGAGCTCTTGCCGAGGAACTTGCGCACGGTCTCATTCTCGCCCGCGAACTGATAGCACTTGATCGTCGCGTAGGAGATGAATGCGATCGCCGCGAAGACGCCGAGCGCCTTGAGACCCATATGCGAGGAGCGCTTCTTCGGCACCTCCGGGCCGTTCATCGGAGGCTCGCTGCCGCCGGTCGGAGGGACATATCCGCCGCCTGCGGGATAGCCGCTTCTCGGGGAGTAGTAGCTGCCGCCCTGCGGCTGACCGTAGCCGCCTGCGGGCTGCTGGGATGCAGCGGCGCGTGCGAAGGGATCTGTGACCGGCTCGACGGTCTCTGCGGGGATGGCATCCGGCTCTCTGCCGGTGTTCATATCGTCGTTATAAAAATCATTTTCGTTGTGCAGCATGATCTTGCACCTCTTTCTGCATATTTCGGAGTGCCCTTCCGGGGTGCTCCGTGATTTCCTCTTGCCTATGCTTTTATTATACGCTCTTATGTGAAAATCGTATGATAAAACACAAAAAAGCCCGTTAAAGAAAGGGGGCAAAGCTGTCATAAATGCGTGTAAAGCCCGCAGTAAGGGCAAAACCGGCGCAGGTGTTTTTTCCCGTGCCGTCGCAATCTGTCGATAAAGCCCGGAGATCGCGAATCGCAAAGCGATTCGCCTAGGGGCGCCCTCTATCGCAGGGCTCCCCTCTCTCAAAAACCATCCACTGGATGCTTTTTG
>ODAJ012165913.1_pt1 | contig 10398 bp, 6 predicted proteins | sample 1539241 | NCBI WGS metagenome assembly ODAJ01 (sample SAMN02144231, study PRJEB22623) | gut metagenome | biome: sheep rumen | host: Ovis aries | place: New Zealand
AACTTGCCGCCGAAAGCGCTGGTGAGCTCCGTGCAGAACTTCTTCTCGATGGCAGGGCCAAGGACGGGAATGCGGCGGTAGTATTTAGTTTTGTCGATGAGCGGCTTGAGCTTGGTCTTGTAAACCTTCTCTATCACCAGAGGCACCGCAATGATAATGTCCGGGTGGATCTCCTGGAATGCCTGCATGATGATTTTGGGGCTGGGGACGCGGCTTAAGAAGTGCACGTGCATGCCGATAGTCATCTCGAACAGGAACTCGAACATCATGCCGTACATGTGGGCCGAAGGCAGCATGGAAACCACGTTCATGCCGGCCTTGAGCATGGGGCAGGCGTCCTCTGCGGCAAACTGGATGTTTGAATACAGGGCCCTGTAGGGCAGCATCACGCCCTTGGAGAAACCGGAAGTGCCGGAGGTGTAGTTGATGATGGCAAGTTCTTCGGCGCTGTCCTCGTAATAATTTACGTCTTCCGGTTCAAAGTTATTGGGATACCTGTGGCCGAATTCCTCGTTGAGGTGCTCCCTCACGGCTGCAAGCTCTTCTGACTTTGCATGGAGGAACTTGAAGGTGTTGATCTGGACCACCACGGAAAGGTCTGGCATTTCTTCGGCAGAGAGGCCCTCCCAGATTACATCATCGACAAACAGGACGCGGGCCTCGGAGTGGTTTACAAGGTAGTGGATGTTGCCGGGCTTGAACTCATGAAGGATGGGAACGGCCACGGCGCCGTAGGTTATGGCTGCCAGGAAACTCACGCCCCAGTTGGCCTGGTTGCGGGAGCAGATGGCCACTTTGTCTCCTTTCTTCAGGCCGCACTGCTCAAAAGCTATGTGAAGCTTGGCAATTCTGCGGGCGACGTCACGGTAGGCCAGGGTCATGCCCTGGTAGTTGGTGACGCAAGGGCGGTCCCAGTTGCGGACTATGCTTTCCTGAAGGATTTTGTTTACAGATTTGAATTCCATATATGGACAGGTGTAGGTTTTAGTTCAACTTAAAGTCTCTTTCACGGCCGTCGTAGCATTCGGCACTTATTCCCTTGGAGGTTACGGTAAGCTTTGAATCCGGCTTTATCATCTTGCCGCCTTCCCCGCTTACAAGAGGATCTCCGCCCTCGAAGGGATAGACAAGGATGCGGACAGAGGTGCGCACGGCCCAGAAGCGTTTCTCCTTCACTTCCAGGAGTTCCGGAAGATTCTTTACGGTTTCCGGGGCTTTTATGCCCTTCCAGCCTTCCGGCTTTTTACCGTGGAGGTTGTAGCGCTCAAGGGTATTGTCTTTGTGAAGCACCATTACGGTATAGCCGCCGGCGCCGGTGAAGTCATAGGCGTCGGGGCCAAGGAGTATCTCCTTCCCAACCTCTACGGGGAAACCGTTTACCCAGTGGCCAAGGCGGTCCAGGAGGTAGAGCTTGCTTCCGGAGGCAAACAGGAACTGGATTTTGCCGTTTGCAAAGTAGTCCACGTTCTGCACCCTGCCGCAAAGGGAGCCCTTGAACGGTATGCCCCAGACGCCCTTGCCGTTTTCGTCGTTGAGGCATATGGCGCCGTGGGAGTTCTGGTAAAGGTGGTTGGTTTTGCCGGTAGTGTAGTTCTTTACGGGGAAATACCCTGTGGGAACAACAACCGTGGTATCTCTTTCAAGCACCTGGACCTTGGTGCCCTTGAGGGCACGTTTGTCAAGGCGTATGGTCACGGAAGGAAGTTCTCCGGAGAGATCGGCCTGGACAAATGCCGGGGCATATCCTGCGCCCTTTGCGAAAGCCTCTATGGGAGAAGCCATGCGGGAACTTAGGATGTCCGTGACAACGGAAGGTTCGTCGGAAATGGATGCGTAAGTCACAAAGCCCTTGGGGGCTGGGATGGAGGCATCCGAGAGGCGGTCTTTGAGGGTGTAGCCAAGAAACTCCTTGTCCTCAAAGGCCTGAATGGAAGGAGAGTCTCCAAAAAGCATCCACTTTGAATTGACGGATGTGTACAAGCTGTCCTCAACGGCGAATTCTTCTCCGAAAACCTGTGCAAGGCAGCCCCTGTAGGGGTTGCGCTGCTCCTTGCCAAGTTTAAGGTCCTTGCCTGAGCGAAGAAGCAGGACCTCATGCTTCACGCCGTCTTCGGCACGGAAAGAAGCCCTTACAATTTCCTTGGGCTGAAGGCTCTTTATCCATTCCTCAACGGTGATGTCACCGGCGGGGCGTGCCTTGAGGGCCTTAGTGAATGCGTTGAGATGGCCGATGCCGTCTTCATAGGACCTTCTGGCGGCAATTACCCCAGCAATGTCCTGGACGGGGAAACTGACGGCGGTGCCGGCAAAGTACGGAAGGGCCTCCGGGAAGAGGGCGTCCTGGGCGCCATGGCCCTTGAAAGCCTTGAACCAGCTTCCGGATGCAGTGCCTTCCGTGCTTGTTCCTTTTAAGGTAATATTGTCTTTTTCAGGGACTTGTATGTTCCATGCGCTCCAAGGGGCAAGGTCCTTGACAAAGCCGGCCTTTGTGCGGATTTGCCTTGAAGCGTATACATCCGTGATTTTGGGAGCGTGAGAGTGGTTTACAAGCACCAGCGCGGCGCCTGATACGCGGGGAAGAAGGCTCTGAAGGCTCTTGGAGCCCATTATGGAGGTGCCTTCCTCAAGGTTTCGGGCCGAAGCGTTGACAAAGGTCTCCGAGCGCGAGGCTATCACATATCCGTCCTTTTCCCTCAGTTTGAGACCGGCGGCGGCAGCCCGCACCTTTGTAATGGAATCGGCAGCCTGCATTGCGGCCACAAGAGGGACCAGCGAGCCGCTGTTATGGAGCGAAACGGCCATCCTGCTACGGCTTATCTGACGAAGGAAGTCCATGAAAGCCGGGCTGTCCGGAGCCAGGGCGGCGGCAACGAGGCCGGTAGAGTCGGCCAGCACTTTTGCGGCCTTTGAAGAGCCGTCAAAAACAAATACTGCTACGGCGTCCGAGGGGATGGCGCCAAGGATTGTCCAGTCCGAGGAAAGCTGCGTGCGAGATTCCCCTTTAGAGGGGGAATACAGCCGTGAAACGGCAAATGCTATTCCCGCAAGAAGAATGGCTACGGCCGTTACGGCCACTATGGTAAACCTTTTTCCCATATCTTGCAAAGTTAGCATATTTTCGGGAATCCTACAAACTTGTCAGCTTTTCCTCTCCCCTGCCCTTCCCGCGCACGTTTAGGGGTGCTTTTCGTGCTCGAGCCCTTGGTTTTGCCGCCTTCGAGCACGTTTGGGGGCCATTTTCGTGCTCGGACTCATGGTTTTGCCACCTTCGAGCACGTTTGGGGGCCATTTTCGTGCCCGGAATTGCTGAACGTGTGGTTTTTTTACTAATTTTGTGGTATGATGACACTTATAGCCACAATACTCGCTTCGCTTCTGCCGTTTGTGAATCCGTTTGTAGGCACGGACGCCCACGGCCACACGTTCCCGGGGGCGGTTTACCCCTTCGGCATGATTCAACTGAGTCCTGACACCAGGCCCAAGGCCGGAGACTGGGACGGATGCAGCGGATACCACTACTCCGACTCCGTGATCTACGGCTTCAGCCATACCCATCTCAGCGGTACTGGCTGCGACGACTGGTGCGATATCCTCATCACTCCCGGGGGTAAGCCGTCACACTTCTCCCACAAAAAGGAAAAAGCCTCTCCGGGTTACTACCAGGTGTTTTTGGAAGACACCGGCGTTGAGGCAAAACTAACTGCAGGCCGAAGGAGTGCCATGCACGAATACAAGTTCTCCGGGCCGGCCAGCATCACAGTGGACCTTCGGCACAGGGATCCTCTTGACGATTATGAGATAAACGTAAAAGGGAATGTGTGCTACGGGCACCGCACTTCCAGCAGCTGGGCTCGCGGGCAGAGGGTATACTTCTATATGGAGTTCTCGGAGAAGGCGCTTGGGAAAGGAATTGTGGGCCCATCTGCCAACATCTTCTTCCCCGGAAAAAAACTCACCGTGAGGGTTGGCATTTCCTCAGTGTCATGGCAGAATGCCAAGGAAAACCTCATGAGCGATTACCCTAAGTCTTTGAAAGAACAGAAAAAAGCCACCGGAAAGGCCTGGGAGGCGTATCTTGGGAAAGTCAAGTGTCCGTACAAGGACAAAGAACATAAAAGGCGTTTTTATTCGGCCCTATACCATACCGCCATCCACCCCACTCTCTATTCAGACGTAAACGGGGAATACCGCGGCATGGACGGCCAAATCCACAAGGCCGAAGGCTGGGAACGCTACACCGTTTTCTCCCTCTGGGATACCTTCAGGGGGCTTCATCCGTTGCTTATGGAAATTGAGCCGGAGCGTTCTGTGGATTTCATAAGGAGCATGCTTTCCATCTACGACGAAGCCGGAAAACTGCCCGTCTGGGAGCTCTCTGGCTATGAAACCAACTGCATGATAGGCTATAACAGCGCTCCCGTCATTGCCGATGCCATTGCCCGCGGCCTCACCGGCTTTGACTACGAGCACGCTTTCCAGGCGCTGGTTGCAAGCGCGAACAATCCGGAATTCGGCCTGGACAGTTTCCGTAAAAACGGCCTTGTACTGGCCGATGACGAGCACGAGAGCGTGTCCAAGACCCTTGAATATGCCTTTGACGACTGGTGCGTGGCGCAGGTTGCCCTGAAGCTTGGGCACATGGAAGAGTACCGGAAGTTCATGGAAAGTTCCCAGTACTGGAAAAACGTGCTTGACCCTGAGACCAAATTCATGCGCGCAAGGCTTAACGGACAGTGGTTCAAGCCTTTTGACCCAAGGGAAGTGAACAACAACTACACGGAGGCAAACTCCTGGCAGTACAGTTTCTTTGTACCCCACGACATCCCCGGGCTCATTGAAGCCCTTGGTGGCCCTGAGGCCTTTGAGGCTCGTCTGGATGCCTTGTTCGAGGCTCCGGAGCAAACTACCGGCCGAACCCAGGCCGATATCACCGGGCTAATCGGCCAGTATGCCCACGGAAACGAGCCAAGCCACCACGTGGCGTACCTCTACGACGCTATCGGCAAGCCGGAAAAACGGCAGGCCCGCGTGAATGAAATCCTTGAAACCCTTTACTCCAGCGCCCCCGACGGCCTCTGCGGCAACGACGACTGCGGCCAGATGAGCGCCTGGTACGTGCTTTCCTCCATTGGGAAGTACCCCGTTTGTCCGGTGGGAGATTTGTCGACTTCGCTCGAAATGACAAAACGTGGCGATGCCCCTTTGTCATCTCGACAGAGCGAAGCGAGCGGAGAGATCTCCTTCCCTGACATTGTCACCAACCCCGCCTTCGTGATGGGGAGCGACATCTTCACGGATTCCCTTGAAGTTGCCATAAAAGGCGAAGGCGCAATCTTCTACAGCATCGCCGGCGGGGCCGAAACCTACTACACCGGCCCGTTTACCGTAACGGAGCCCTGCACCCTTGAGGCCTGGTCTGTAAAGAACGGTCGTCGCAGTTTTGTCACTAAGTGCAGCGTCCGGCAGGTCCAGAAAGACCGCGCCATCAAGATTCTCACCCGCTATAGCCGTCAGTACAACGCCGGCGGTGACACCGGGCTCATAGACGGCACACGCGGCAGCATCAACTGGCGCACCGGGGGCTGGCAGGGCTACCAGGACACAGACTTTGTGGCAGTCCTTGACCTTCTTGAAGAAAGACCCCTGAGCATTGTAGGAGCCGGTTTTTGCCAGGACGCCCGCTCCTGGATATGGATGCCGAAGTATGTGGAATTCTCAGTGTCCTCAGATGGCATCACCTTCACTCCCGCAGGCCGTGTGGAAAACACTGTTGACGAACGCGACATGACCATCCAGGTGTGGGATGCGGAGCTTCCCGTGAACTGTTCGGCCCGCTATGTGAAAATCCACGCCGTAAACATAGGCACAATCCCGGAGTGGCATCCCGGCGCCGGCGCCCCCGGATTCATCTTCACCGACGAGGTCTGGGCCCGCTAGTACTGGATAAGGGGCAGGACTAAAGCTCGGAATCCCTAAGGGAGAAGGTATTGCCCTGGCGAAGGTCTCCGGTTTGCATGCCTTTTTTGAGCCAGCGCATGCGCTGGGCGGCGGTGCCGTGGGTGAAGGATTCCTCAACGACATAGCCCTGGGCCTTCTTCTGGAGGTAGTCGTCGCCAATCACGGAAGCGCAGCGGATGGCCTCCTGAAGGTCTCCGTCCTCGATGGAGGAGAACATTGAGCTCTCATAGTGGGCCCATACTCCGGCGTAGAAATCGGCCTGAAGTTCTATGCGCACGCTCATGCGGTTGGAATCTGTCTTGCTCATGCGGGCCATCTGGGAATGGGCCTCTCCAAGTGTGCCCACAAGATTCTGGACATGGTGACCTACCTCATGGGCAATGACGTAGGCGTAGGCGAAATCTCCGTCTGCGCCAAGCTGGGTGTCCATGCTGGAGAAGAAACTAAGGTCTATGTAGAGTTTTTCGTCTGCGCTGCAGTAGAAGGGACCCATGGCGGCCTGACCTTGACCGCAGTTGGTGGAAGTGGTGCCGGTGTAGAGCACCAGGGTGGGGTTACGGTACTCTCCAAGGCCGTTTTGACGGAAGTAGGCGCTCCAGACATCCTCCGTGGAGGCAAGGATCTGGCGGGAGAACTTGGCAAGGGCCTCGTTCTCTTCCGTGGGTTCATAGGACTGCTCGGAAACGGTGCCGATGCCGCCCGCACCCTGCACTACCCTAAGGACATCCCCCAGGTTCCCGCCCATAAGGAGGGTGATAATTGCCACGATGGCAATTCCGCCGATTCCCATGCCGGCCTTTGCGCCGCCGCTCATGCCGCGGCGGTCTTCTACGTTGCGGCTCTCACGCCTGCCGTCCATTCTCATAGCAAAAAGGTATTAGGGAGTTACTCACTGAATTTCTTTCCGGCATTCCAGGCACCGCCGACGACGTCTCCGATGGAGCGGTAGCACATTCCGGCAGCGTCAAAGACAATGGGCTGGAGCTTTGCAAGGTCCACCTTGCCGTCTGTAAGGATACTTTCATCGGCACTCTGGTTCACAACCTCGCCAACAAGGATGCCGTCCTTCCAGCTCACCACCTTGCATTCAAGGGTAAGAGGATACTCGTTGATGATGGGGGCGTCCACGTTGGGGCTGGGCGTTACGGTGAAGCCCACGCGGGCTACCTTGTCCGGGACCTTATTGCCGCTCACAATGCCAAGGTAGTCGGATTCGGCCACGGTGTGGATGTCTGCGAAACTGACGGTGAACGCGCCTGTAAGTTCCAGATTCTCAGTGGTTTTATGCTTAGAAAGGGAGATTACTATCTGCTTGGCGTCGTACTGCCCTGCCCAGGCTGCCATCATGACGTCCGGGGTGTGATTTGCATCCCAGGTGGCTATCATCACGCAGGGCTGAGGGGTTGTTACAAGGGCATGGTTGGGGCCGAAATTCTTGCGGCCGGCAACTTCCTTCAGGGGTTCATTGCTTGTCATGGTATCTGTGTTTTGATTATTTGCACTTTTGCAACCCGCGGACATAAGGATCACCGCCGCCATGGCCGCCGCTAAACAAGTCTTTTTCATATGGTCATACTTTTGATGATGTAAAGATAGTAAAAAATCAAAAAACGATAAATCCAGGCCCGCGATTTAAAGTGCAAATCTGGAATGTACTTCTAATTTGCAAAGATAATGATATCTCGCCCTTGTCAAATAGTACAAAAGAAATGTTCGCGCGTTAACCGGCAGCGTCAAATGGCAACAATAATCAGTTTATGATTATTTAATTTTGAATAATTGAGTTTTAAATAATATCTTTGTCCTAAATGCTACAACCGAATCCCTTCATAATTACTGCCGACTACTACGGAGCCAGGTATTTCTGTGACATACAAGCAGAAATATCCTGAAACACAAAAACAACTTCTGATAGCCATCGCCAATTGCTTGGAATATGTTTGAAGACAGAGTATTGACGCAAAAGATTCTAATGATTCTGCTTTTTTGCTCTATCTCTTTTGCTTTAAGAGCACAAGAGAAGAATCATGAGTCACATTGGTATTGGAGAGCAGGTGTCACAGCCAGCATCAATACTATTATGCAAGCTAGGGAAGGAGGAGAAGGCCCAACTTATGATGTGTCCATGTCAGAGAGATATGGGAAGTACCATGGACCTGTTTATAGTATCCCTCCTTTGTCTTTCGATGCTGGATATCGGCTCTTCAAGTTTCTGGATTTGACAGCTGGAATAAGTTGGATTCCGATGTGGGGAAAAGTATATGATACATTCGATGCTTCCGAAGGTAATACCGTTTTTGCAAACAGTTTTATTCTCATCCCCTCCATTAAGATTAATTATTGTAATAAAGAATGGGGTGCGATATATTCGTCTGTCGGTTTTGGATTAGGCATTCACTTTAACAGAAGTGATTCTAATCTTATTGGAACTGATCATTGGGGATATCATAACGACTACCTCTTGGATAAGGGGAACAACTGCATTTCAAAGCAATTGGAAGTAGTCCTGCTAGGTATCAATGTCGGATTCTTTTTCTGGGAAGGCGGATTCGGTTCCAAATTTTGGGGATACGGAAGTCGTTTCGGAGTACAATTCAATTTCTGACTTTGTGTATGAAACAGATACTTTTATCATTTCTTTCTGTATCCCTGCTATTCTCCTGCGAGATTCAGCGGGCAAATGGCCCAAAAGTTTCAGAAGAGTCCCTAATTGATGAATTGGTAACACTCGGGATGTTTGGGACAGTTGAACCGATGCGTGCATTGTCTATTATTCTGGCCGGGGCGTCCGAAGAGATAAATGATATCGGCACATTTTCTCATCCTTCGTCCAATACTTGGGATTTCATCGGCCAATGGTGGGAAGGCGGTCCGGATAGGCAATGGTTGGTGACAGCATCTTTCCCTATTCACTTTGACAAAGACACTGACGATTCATGGATCATTTCTTACGAAGGAGATGGAATGGAGTATTCATATTATGAAAAGGTGTCTTTCAAGACAACGGCAATTCCAAATATAAATGGATGGCATATTGTAACAGTGGGAACCATTCTGGATAAAGACGGATATGAATTGTCTTTTGGTACGACCGGCGTTACACTCTCCACCAAGATTACAGAGAAGGAGTATTGGGAATTCGCCCTTTCAGACGGGATACTATATATGGTAATCACTAAAGATGGAGAAGTTGTTGACTCTGTCTCTATTGCCTGTACCGGTAATTGGAATTCAACAAGGCTTGACGCTGATTACCTGCACTTCTCCACAGCCCGCTTTTGGCAAACAGCCCCCGGGAAATAAACGAAGATGCGCAGCATCATAACGAAAAATGCCGGCAAACTGCCAGCATTTATTCTGTAGCCCCACGAGGAATCGAACCTCGATTTAAAGTTTAGGAAACTTCCGTTGCAAGCTTGCAATTAGTTGTATTTCAATTTAATACAAAAAAATCTAAAATTTGGGTACAACAATGGGACAACAATGTCAATATAAGAACCCAAACAACCAAAGCGGAATCTTATTCCCACGGCCGAATTCTACGCCGTCAATGGCTAAAAAACTATTATCTATATCCTTTATTTGTTCAAAGCTCTTTCCGGGACCTCCTACTTCAAACAGGTACTTTTCGTCCACCAGAAAATCGCCTTTGGATGGATAATATACGTTGCAGACTCTGCTCAGCTGATTGTAGAAGAAGGACTCCCGGATGGTTCCAATCTCCGGGTTGCCGGATAGGGCATACATGAGATTGGGATTATCCAGGAAGAGTTTGTCAGGTGAGGACAGTTTCTTCACGGATTTGGGTTTGGTTTTGAGTTGACCAATAAGGGCAGCCCGCTCGAGAAGATCCATCAGTTTAAGCCCTTGCTCTCGATTGGTCTCCAACTGATTATAAATCTCTTCCATATTTGGGATAAAAGGAACCTGGGCTGCTATGATATAGAGCAACTTCTTAAGTTTTTGTATAGTAGCATACTCCACTTCGGTAACAGCCGGGATATCCTGCTCAATCACCTGACGGCAGACCTCGGCCAGGCGGTCGTTGAATCCTTCCGGATCTTCCATATAAAAGGGGTAATAGCCGTGCTTGAGGTAATCGTTGAAATAGTTTAGGACATGGATTTTGTCAGTGATTTCCGTAGCTATTTCCACATGATGGGTTAGGATATCCTCCAAACTGACCTTTTCCCAGGACATGATGCCTTCAAAGGCAAGGTATTCGCGGAAAGACATTCCGTGGATCGTGTTCATGGATGTTCTTCTGGAGAGATCCACATTGCCCTCGCCAATCTGGAGCATAGAGCTTCCAGTGAAAACGACATTCATCGTAGGATAGTTGTCATAGATATTCTTGATACCCCACTCCCAATTTTTGTATTTATGCACTTCATCCAGGAAGAGGTGGGTACCGCCGTGGATATAATGATACTCAACCAG
>ODAJ012168873.1_pt1 | contig 10394 bp, 7 predicted proteins | sample 1539241 | NCBI WGS metagenome assembly ODAJ01 (sample SAMN02144231, study PRJEB22623) | gut metagenome | biome: sheep rumen | host: Ovis aries | place: New Zealand
ATGACTGTCGATGATGCCGGGCATGATGAACTTGCCGCCCAGGTCCACCACGTCACCTTCGTACGCCGAAAGGCCTGCCTCATCGCCTACGTAGACAAATTTGCCATCCTTGACGGCCAAGGCCGTGGCAAGGGGACGCTTGCTGTCCGACGTGAAGATTTTGGCGTTTTTGAAGATTTTGTCCGCTTTCATGGTCTTATTATTTTAGTGAATTATTGGGTTAATGCTGTTGGGCTTCATTCTTTATTGCGTTCTGCGATGACACTAAAAAGGTAGCAGGGCGTGAAGTACTTGTCCATAAACTGGTAATAGCCTACCAGCGGGAGCACGGCCTTGTACTGATCGGCCAAAAGGTTTTGTTCTATATGCATGTCGCCAGGTCCTGCTATAACCATGACGTTCCGGGCATCGGCCGAGTACGCCTTCCACTCTACCTTGTCTGTGGAAGGATTGCCGCAGCGGGCGAAATTGGTCCACATCTGCTGAACGGTCGAGAAGATTTCATCGGAGATATTGGTGCCGTTGAAGGGGCTGGCGGTTCCGACGCCGCGGAGGTTGAACACGAACAGGAGCTCCACGGAATGCGCAGCTCCCACTTCCGCATTACTGCCGGGATAGGACCAATAGTAGCAGAAGGTCTTGTTGAATGCGCTCTGCACGTCCAACTGCTGGAGCATAGGAACCCGGAACATAAGTTCATCAATGAACTCTGTCTCAATGAGTCCCGGCTCTTGGAACCGGCAGACACTATGGAATTCCTCGAAATACTTCTTATCCTCTTCCTTCAGGCAGGGGGCGGCGGCGCCCACGGCACGCTGGGCGAATACCTTTTGCTCTTCCAGGCTCAGACTCGGGCCCTCGCCCATGAACAGCCTGGCCTCGTCGGCAGTACTGCCGGCCATGACGGATATGTGCTTTGCATAGCCTTTCCGGTACAGCTCGATGGGTGCCTCGGGGAGCACCTCGGTTCCGTAGTAGGGGCAGGATGTAAACTGGCCGACCGCGTTGACATACGCCTCCTGGAGTTTCTCTTCGGACAGTGCCATAATCTGGTCCATGGTTTTGCATCCGGTGTACTCCAGCAGCGCCTTGGTCTTTCCCTGCGCGGATTCGCAGCTGACCGGGAAGGCCAGGGTTGTTGAGCCGCTTTGGGCGATGACCTTCTGGAAATACCGGTTCGCCTCCTTCATAACCGGCAGGATGGAGACGGAACCGCCGCCGGCGCTTTGCCCGAAAATAGTCACGTTGTCGGGGTCTCCGCCGAAAGCTGCTATGTTCTCATGCACCCACCTGAGTGCCATAGCCTGGTCCAGCAAGCCGTTGCAGGGGGCCGTCTTGAAGTTTTCTCCGCCGGGCACCGACGAGAAGTCCATAAAACCGTACATGTTCAGGCGGTAGTTGATAGTCACCATTATGATGTCACTATGAGCCTGGACCAGGTTGGCTCCGCTGTAGGAAGCCTGCGAGCCCGAGCCTACGACGTATGCTCCGCCGTGGATCCAGACCATCACCGGCTTCTTGGTGGTATGGTCGTCGGTGTTGACCCAGATGTTCAGGTAGAGGCAGTCCTCTGAGCACAGTTTCTGGACGCAATCCGGATAGCCGGTCCCGCCGAAAGAATTCTTACCATAGTACTTGGCCTCGAAGACACTGTCACACGCGTCTACGTACTCCGGCGCCTTGAAGCGGCGCTCCCCCACTGGTGGCTTGGCATAAGGGATGCCCAGCCACGATGCAACCCCATACTCCTCCGTACCGACGAAAGTGCCGTTTACGCATTTTACGGCAAGGGATTTATCGTACTCTCCTGTAATTTCGCAGTTCAAGCACTCGTACTGCTCGAATCTGACTAGATCTTTGAATTCCTTTTTCATACCATCCTTTTTTATTATTTAACAAACCCGTTTGGACGACCCGTTCCCCAGGCGCTCCGCCCAGGACATCATCAGGTCTTCCCGTCTTCCGAAAATATCCTTCTGCATGCCGATGGTATCGTCGAAGACCATCGTCTGGCGGTCCTCACCCGAGAACTTCTTCCACTCGTATCGGCCGGTGGAGGGGTTGCCCGTCCTGGCAAAATTGGTCCACATCTCTTTTACGACATGCCGGAACTCGCATTCGTCGTCCCCGACGATCTTTCCGCTTCCCATCGGATCCACCATGCAATTGTCGAACAGGTACGGAATCTCGGCCGCATGGATTACACCAAGGTATGGTGTTGTCACAGGCTTCCTGACAAAGTACATGTATGTGTTGCCGCCCGCGGAAGCGTGCCTGATGGCCATATTGGTGTTGCCGGCGCGGAAGTTCATGTCGTTGCAGTATTGCTCCAGCCGGCCCAGCTCGCTTTCGCCACTGAGCGTAGCCATGAACGCGTCGTACATGGCCTTCTCCTGGTCATTGAGCAGCGCACGGTCCCGCTTCGCAATCCACCTCAGCGTATCCGCGTAGCCTTCCTCGCCGCCTTCGGACGGGATGAAGTACCTGATTTCGTCCAGGTTGGAACCAATCAACATATCCACCTTGGCCCTCTTCTCGTCTCCCCACATCCCATACATGTCCGCCCGGTCCTCGGGCAGCGTGACACCGTCGAGAAGCGGGAAGTTGGCCGCTCCCAAAAGGCAGTTCTTGTCAATTAAAGCCGCCTTCAGATAAGCGTCCACAAGCTCCTGGGTGGTGAGGGCCATCAGCTCGTCCATGGTCTGGCAGCCCGTTACACTAAGGAAGTTCTGCGTGACGTGGATGCCGTGCTCCATGGTATCGCAGTAGGCGATGTTGGCGCTCTGGGCGATGATTCTCTTGAAGAGCCCCTCGCTTCCGTCAATGAGGGGGAGGAAAGTGACGCTTGCCGAGCCTGCCGACTCGCCGAAAATGGTCACGTTGCCGGGGTCTCCGCCGAATCCGGCGATGTTTTTCTGCACCCACCTGAGGGCCTCGAGCTGGTCCAGCAGACCCAGGTTCCCCGCCTCCTTGAAGTTCTCTCCGCCGGGGACCCGCTCAAAATTCATGAATCCCAGGAAGCCCAGCCGGTAGTCGATGGATACGAAGAGGATGTCGGGGCACTGTTTGGCGATGCCCGTAAGGTCATAGAGGGGTGACGCCTGGGATTCGGCGCAGAATCCGCCACCGTGAATCCATACCATAACCGGTTTCTTGCTGTCAGTGCAGCCGGTATTGCTATAGACGTTGAGCACCAGGCAGTCCTCGCCGAACTCCGCCGTTCCCATTGAGTCGTTCGCGGGGCCGATGGGGACGTGTCCGGGCTTTGTAGCCTCATACACGCCCTCATCGTCTGCAGCGGGAAGTGCCTTCTTCCAGCGAAGCTTCCCCAGCGGCTGCGTTGCATAGGGGATGCCCTTCCAGACAATTAAACCTTCCGTCTCTTTGCCGATGAAAGTCCCGTTGTTGCACTTGACGGCTTTCAGATTATTCGTGCTGCTCATTGTGTTTTACTGATTGTTCTTATACACTTCTTCGCCGTCCACGATGGTGGCAATGATGTTGGCCGCGGCCACTTTGTCCGGACTGTCATGCAGGAAGTCGCAGTCGTACACCGTCATGTTTGCAATCTTGCCGAACTCAATGGAGCCCACGCGGTGCTCCTGATGCCAGGCGCGGGCTATGTTGATGGTCATGGCCCGCAGCGCCTGCTCACGGGTAATGGCTTCGGAGGGATTCAGCGGGAAGGTTTCTATGGCAGGGTACAGATCTTTGGGCATATTGCGCGCCTCCGCCATATAGAAACTCAATTTGATGTTCATCATGGGTGATACCGGATAGTCCGAATGGAAGACCACATTGGCGCCGGCGTCAAAGAAGGACTTGATTGGATATGCCTTATTGGCCAGTTCTTCGCCCACGTAAGAGGACTCTATTGCGAAGGCGGCCGGAATCTTTGTCACCCAAAGCGGAGCCACAGCAGGAACGGTACCGGTTTCCCCCATGCGGCGGATATCATCCTCAGTCACAAAGTGGAGGTGGGCCAGTACGTTCATCTGTGTCTTGTCTCCGGTAATCTTCTGGGCGTCCTCTATGCAGCCCAGCATGAAGTGAGTTGCGCCACCGCCTTCGGAGTGGCAGTGGACAGCCAGTCCTTCTTTATCGGCCTCAACTATGAGCTGCACCATTTTGTCGTGGCTATTGAAACGTTCCACGCCGTGATAGCCGGGCTGGTCCAGATAATCCTGGTTCTGCCAGCCTGTGTGCGCCTCCGTGACACCGTCCAGGAAGCACTTGATTCCCACAATGTGCAAATAGTCGCTGTCATATTTGGCACGTAGCTCTGCTACACGTGCAACCTCCGCCTTGGGGTCTTCAACATTGTCAGGAGACAAGGCATATGCATATGTGCGTAACTTCAGTTTGCCTTCTTCCTCCAGTTCGTGGAATGCCTGGGCACATTCAGGGTAGAAAAGTTCCATACCTGCGTCTGCCACGCCGGTGAAGCCGCTGCTCAGGGCAAAATCCTGCCAGGCAAGGAGGTATTTCTTTGCATCCTCCATTCTCTTGGGAAGATTATTTATAACATGAAGCACCGGAGTTTCGCAGATATAGCCGTCCGGCTGGCCGTTTCCATCCACGTGAACCTGTGCGTAACCCACTTTCCTGGCATATTCCGCATCTATGCCGGCCCATTCCAACGCCTTTGAATTAAGCAGCATGGAATGTCCGCCGCCGGTTTGCATAATAAGGATTTTGTCGGAGCAGATTTCGTCCAGAAATGCTTTACTCACATATTCCTCCGTTTCATTCCATCCCGAAGCCACGTAATAGGAGCGGTCAGGATTACTGGCGATGAAGTCCTTGATAATCTCACGGTATTTGGCGTAATCGGCCAATCCTACGTCGGCCAGGTGGGCCTGTCCCACAAGGCGGTCTCCGGCAAAATACGGGTGGCAGTGGGATTCCAGGAAGCCGGGATAGACAAAGTTGTTGCCATAGTCCAACACTTTGGCATCGGCCCCGGCTATTTTTTTAGCCTCTTCGGCGTTGCCGATATAGGAGAAAACGCCATCTTTTACTACTGCGGCCTTGGCAAAGGGCCTCTTTTCATCAACCGTGATGATGTTGCCAAGAATGAGAGTATGTTTCATAGTCTGAATATATTATTATTCTTCAGTAATGATATGAAGGTCACGCTGAGGGAACGGGATGGTGATTCCGTTCTCATTCAGTGTCTTGTAAACCACCTCCTTGCATTTTTCAACGTAACGTATGCGTTCCGGCTGCAGCACATACTGCTTAACCATAACGTCCACGCTGCTGTCTGTAAAGTCTCCGAAACGTACCTGTATGCCGTAGGTGGGCTCCACAACGTCACGGCCATAGGTATCTTTGTCTTTCATCACTTCCAATCCTTTCACCAGAGCCTCGCGCACCCTCTCGAAATCGGTGCCGTAGGCTACTCCAACATGGATAGTGGTCAGTTCATAGCCATTGTTTCTGGTGAGGTTGGTGAAGTTCTTGCCAAACAAGGATGAGTTCAGGAAAGCCACATTGGTGCCGTCGATGGTCTCCACCATTGTAGTCTGGTAATTGATATCCGTCACCTTGCCCCTGATGCCGTCGCATACAATCCAGTCCCCTACTCTCAGGCGGCCTCCCATCAGCTGGATACCGTAGACGAAGTTGTTGATGATATCCTTTAGTGCAAGGCCGATACCTGCCGACAGACCGCCGGCAACAAGCCCCAGGGAGCCTGTAGGGATATTCAGCGTAACAATGAAAAGGTCTATGTATATAAACCAAATGAAAACGCTTATGAGGCTGTCCCCCAGTGACAGGTTGATTTCATTGCTCCGCACGTTCTTCCTCTTGTTCTTGCGGAGGAAGCGCTTGTACTGGGAAATCTGCCACACAGTATGGATTGCCTTGTTTGCATAACGGAAGACCACAAACATTCCCCCAAGGAAGATGATGCTGTATAGTGATACCCGGAATTCTCCCTGACGAAGGAAGGGCTCCTCAAAAATGGTACGGTACAGATCCTTGAATTCAAAGATGTCCAGAGCCCAATATAGGCAGGCCGGAATTGAGAACAGCATCATGAGCGGGATCAGCACTTCCCTGATGAGATCATAGAACCATGTAGCGGAGAACAGCAGCTGTTCCTTGGCTTCCCCTGACACATAGTTGATCTTTGATTTATAGGCCGATAATCTCTTGTTCAGACGTTTTTCCTTATACAGGAGAGTAAGGTCCCAGACAGATGCGATTGCAAGGATGAGTGCAAGCTGGAAGTACCACCATACCAGGATGATAAGTGCCAGGAAGATGTAACCGGCCCAGCCTATGAACATTGCTGCTACCGTTACGCCAAGCGATACCCAGCCTATCACGGTATCTGTGCGGTCCTGCTTTTTGCTCCGCCTGAGATTTGCAATCAACTGCCAGAGGGCCATTACAAGGAGAAGCGGCGGCAGGAAGAAATTGAGGAACGCATTGGGAACAAAAAGCACCCGGCAGCTTATCACGAAGATGGCCGTGAAAATGGTAGGCAGGTACATCCTCATGCCGCTTTTCAGTTTTTCGGGCTTGATACGGATGAGAAGCGCCGCGGTAATGGCCATCAGCAGCCAGAAGAAGGTGTGCATGATGAAGATCCCCTTGCGCGCGATGTCATCCGAGGTGCTCTCGTAACTGAGTATTATGAAAAACACACAGGCAAGAAGAAGTGCCAGATAACGCTTCTGTTCCCGTGCAACGTGTTCTCCGACGGGTTTTATAAACTTGTAGACCGGGAGGAGGATCAGTGCGCACAATACCCACAGGACAATGAAAGCGAACAGGTATATGAGCAGCCAGGAGGCCTTTACCGTGTTTGTGAGCTGGATGTCGTTGGAAATCTGCTTCTCACTATAGTCAACATCTTCACTGTTAAGCACTTTCTTGAAGAAAGAGAAGCTATATTTCTCCCCCATGGCTCTCCGGGCATCGGCCCAGTATTCTCCGGGATTGGAGAGGATGGCTCCCCAGGGAGTCTGGCCCATTACAAATACCTTTTCTTCCAGGATGCCGTAGTAATCCCTGGCATAGGCGTAGGATTCGTCCATCCTTAGGCGTGCCTCCCGGTAATGGGTGCTGTCGGCCATTACCTGCTCACGAGTTTCGGCATACATTTTCAGGAGCTCGGAGGCATACAGTATGCAGGAATCTCGGTCTGCCTGGCCGGCTTCGCTCAAGATGAAGGCGGGAACCTTTTTTTCGGTGTCTGCAGTGTCCAGGCCGGCGTTCATGGCAAGGACGGCCTCCACTTGTTCGTGAAGTTCCTGCTGCAGGAGACTTTCATTCTGCATCAGGTGAACATCCAGGGTATCGTTGTGGTAGGCAAGACTGTCCGGCACAACTTCCAGATCCCGGAGCTCCGGAGGAAGACGCCGGAGAGACTCAATCAGGCGGGCATAGCGGTCTATTTCCACATCCAGCGATGATACTATACGGTCATAGGGTGTGCGGTTCCTGTTGAAGTCATTGTATTCCTGAGACACCTTCTCCAGTGCATAACTGATGTCAAAGGTGTATTCCTGTTTCTGGGAATACAGCATCAGGGAGAGGTCGTTGCACTTCTTGACAATCCCCACCATGCGCTGATGCTGGTCTGCATTCTTCTTTTGCAGGCGTTCCTGGGTTTTCCCTTTATGCAGATAGTCATGATACAGTTCACGGCGCAGGTTGGAAAGGGTTGCATCCAGATCCATCCCCGTAAAAACGGCCATTGCCGGCACTGCAACAAGAAGTGCGGCAAGTATAGTGAAAAGGCCCCGTTTTCTCATTTTTTATGATTTTTTGTGGGTTTCACAAATATAGAAAAAAAACGGAGATATTCCACAAGCTACTTAATATTCTCTTTGAAGAAGGCTTAAATCCTGAGTCCACTTTGAACAAGCAAGCCTCCCCTTGGTACTGACCGCGCACGTTTCAAGGCGTTTTTGAGTATGCTGAGTACCCGGCGGTACTGACCGTACACGTTTCAAGGCGTTTCTGTGTACAGTGAGTACCCGATGGTACTGGCCATACACGTTTTAAGGCATTTCTGTGTACAGTGAGTACCCGATGGTACTGACCGCGCACGTTTCAAGGCGTTTTTGTTCGCGTAGAGAACCCGTCGGTACTTGGATTGGGCGAGGCTGGCCGCACAAAAACCAGCCTCGCCCAAAAGTAGCACCAGTCTCGCACATAAGTGGTGCCAACCTCGCCCATGCCGGAACGGTTCGTAGTCCAGAAGCATTTTACACTTTATATTTCAATGCAGTAAACTCCCCTACTTCCTCTTAAACGTATAAGTTATTGTCCCCTCAACCAGTTCAGGGGCGTCATAGTTGGAGTTGAAGTCGGTTTGCAGAGCGGCTCTCCGGACCGACTCAATTACCTCGGGGTCGGTAATTGTGGCGCATAAGAGGAGGATAGCACTCGGAGTGAAACAAAGAACGCCAAGGTATAATCATCGTCAATCACCACCCCGACGCGGCAACAATGGCATTAAGGACAAACAATTATCGCACAAGAGTTTTGGCCCTTCTTTCCGGTTGATTATCAGTTAATTACGGCTCAAAAGAGCCTCGTTTGGCTTGATTATTGGCCCTTTTTCTGGTCCTTTGTCTGACGACTCATTTCATTGAGTCCTATTTCGACGGCCTTGGTGATCAATGCCATCTGGCTCTCGTATTTTTTGCTCAATGAGTAAGTGCGCATTTTGCCGTCAACTCATTGTAAACCTCCAAATTGGTCATCGACGGTACTATCATGGCTTTCCGACGTTAGAGGTTGAAGCGAGCCAACGATAAAAACCAAAAGGCCTTCGATCAAATGATTATTATTAGGTCACCTGGACATTTGGGGTGATGGATTTCCCTTCAAAAGTTGAGGGTGGACATTTCGGGTGATAGCAAGGGCAACAGCCGGGCGTGAGGAGGGCCCTTTCCCGGAGCCCCCCGCAGCGCCCGGTCTGTAGCCGCCGGAGATGCTTTATTCCGGCGGCGGTGCCCAATCAGAAGTATCGTTTGATGTATTCGTCCAGCAACTTCTTTCGGTGCTCCTTGCTGATTCCGCTGTGTACTCTAACCTTTGTTTTTAGATCTGAGAATAGTCCCTCGAGGGCGTTATTGGTGTTTGGCAGCCCAGTTTCTGGCTTGTCGTAGAAGGTCCATAAGTAATACATATTGCGCTTTACGCTGAAGTAAGCACTCCTGAGTCTGGGTCGCATGAATGGCGGCGTTCTTCTCTTGATTCGATTGTCTTGTACACGCTCATTGAGGACATCCTTGTACTTCTCATACCATTCATCCAGGGCGCCAATAAAGCTCTCTTTATCCATCTTTGTGATGTCATTAACGAGGTCTAATAAGACTTTAGAAGCCTCTATATCAGGGTCTTGAGTAATATAGCGGCGTACTATCAGCATCTGATGGAACTGGCACAACTGTACAGGATAGTGATAGAGAGCCTTGGCCAGACCACTCATCCCATCAATAACGACACCGTATATCTTGAAGCCTTGTTTCTCAAGCCATGTGACGCCCTCCATATAGTCTGCAATTGTCTCGTTCCTGACATATTTGCGCCACAGCACACGCTTACGGATAGCATCATAAATGACCATTAAACCGAAGTTGCGACCCCAGTAGGTGGTATCCATCTGGATGGTGACATGCTTATACTTGGATATCTTCTGGACATACCGCATCCCCTCCAGATCACGGCGTATGGTTTTCTCGTTTACACCATACTTGATGGCAAGCTGTTCCAATGTCTGCTTGCCCTCTACATAGTCATTTATAACCTGGGTTTTATCGCGGCGAATACCACCGTCAAAACGGCGGCCACAGTCCTTGCATTTATACCGCTGAGTACGGCCTCTCAGGCCGTTGTGGACTACATTTGAAGAGCCGCAGAAAAAGCATTTTTTTTAGCATATCAATGATAATCTCTGCAAATATATGAATTTCAATTCATTACAGAGGTTTCATCACCCAGAATGTCCACCCCGCCAAAATATAAAAGCTCATTTACAATACGAAAGGCTAACGAATAAACCGTTAGCCTTAAGATCAGTGAATCCGTAGAATCACTTGATGCAAAGTTACGTTTTTTTCTTGAATCAACAAATAAAACTTACAAATTTTGAGATTTCTCGACTACGCTTCGCTCGAAATGACATAGGCCCCCGCCAGTGGCGAGGGCCTATCGGCCTCCTACGCCCCCTTCCCGAACTCCCAGGCCCTTATGGACTCAAGTTCGGCACCTATCTCCCGGTCATCCATCACGTCGTCCAGGGTGAAGAAGTGGTAATGCCTTTCGAGGTCGCTGTTAAATTCGATTAACGGGTGAATGGATAAATAGGTTAGAAGCCGAGCACCGGCCTGACACTAAGGCTATTCGTCTTTTCGCTGAGGCCC
>ODAJ012183040.1_pt1 | contig 10392 bp, 8 predicted proteins | sample 1539241 | NCBI WGS metagenome assembly ODAJ01 (sample SAMN02144231, study PRJEB22623) | gut metagenome | biome: sheep rumen | host: Ovis aries | place: New Zealand
GAGCCGCTACGACTCCGCGAAGAAAATCTGCATCACCGGCTCCAACGGGAAGACCACGACGACGTCCCTGATCTACTACCTGCTGAAGAACGCCGGCCTGAACGTGGGCCTGGGCGGCAACATCGGCAAGTCCTACGCGTATCAGGTAGCGACCGAGCACTTTGACTACTACGTCCTGGAAATCAGCAGTTTCCAACTGGACGACGTGTATGATTTCAAGCCCGACATCGCCATCATCACGAACATCACCCCGGACCATCTGGACCGTTACGACCACAAGATGGAGAACTACGTGGCGGCGAAGTTCAACATCACCAAGAACCTCACCCCGGAAGACTGCTTCATCTTCGACTCCGACGACGACATCACCATCGGCCACCTGGACAACATCATCCTCCGCTGCAAGATGCTACCGTTCTCCCAGAAGAAGGAGGTGAAGGAGGGCGCCTTCCTCCGGGACGACAGGATCGTCCTCCGCTACGAGAAAGAGGAGACCGACCTGTACCTCCAGGAACTCGCCCTGGGCGGGAAGCACAACATCTACAACTCGATGGCCGCCGCCCTCGCGGCGAAGGCCACGGGCATCGACAACGAGGTGATCCGCAACTCCCTCGCCACCTTCCAGCCCATCGAGCACCGCCTGGAGCCCGTCCTTTCGATCAAGGACGTGCTGTACATCAACGACTCCAAGGCCACCAACGTCGACTCCGCCTGGTACGCCCTCGAATGCCAGAAGAAGCCCGTCGTGTGGATCCTGGGCGGTACCGACAAGGGGAACGACTACTCCGTCCTGAACGACCTCGTCCGCGAGAAGGTCAAGGCCATCGTGTGCCTCGGGGTGGACAACGCGAAGATCCACGCCGCCTTCGAAGACATGGTGGGCAGCGACCACATTACTGACGCACTCTCCGCCGAGGAGGCCGTCCGCAAGGCGTCCAAGTTCGCCGCGCCGGGGGACGTAGTGCTCCTCTCCCCCTGCTGCGCCAGTTTCGACCTGTTCAAGAATTACGAGGACCGCGGACAGCAGTTCAAGGCGGCCGTCAGGAGCCTGTAGATTCCTTCGCTTCGCTCGGAATGACAAAGGAATATCGCTCGGAGGAGGTCGGAAGTTATATTGTCATTCTGAGGAGGTCGGAGACCGACGAAAGAATCTGAATATGGGAAAGGAAAAGAAAAAACGGTTTAACATTTGGAACTGGATGGAAGGGTTCCGGGGGGACAAGGTCATTCTGATCGTGGCCCTGCTGCTGATGCTCACTTCCGTCATTTCCGTATTCTCCTCCACGCCGCTGCTGGCCCTGGAGCGGGGCATCGACCGGATCAGCATCATGACCTCGCAACTGAAGGTCGTGCTCGTCGGGGTGATCGTGATCCTGCTCCTGTATATCTTCGGGAAGAGCAAGGCCTACCGGACCGTGGGAAAGTACGGCTTCTTCCTGTCCCTGGCGATGCTCGTCATCCTGGTGGGCAACCTGCACCTCGGGATCATCGAGGCGGGCGAGATCAACGGCGCCCGGCGCATCATCAAGGTCTTCGGGAAGCAACTCCACGTCTATGAGTTCGTGAAGGTGTTCATGGTCCTGTATCTCGCCTGGGCGCTGGACGCGTACAAGCGCGGGGAATTCCGCCTGACCCGGTGGATCGCGGGACGGTATCCCAAGATCGCGGGCATCGACACGCCCATGGGCCAGAAGGCCTTCTATATCTACCTGCCTACCCTCATCACGGTCGTCCTCGTCATGACGGGATCCAATTCTTCGGCCCTGTTCATCGGTCTGGTACTCCTGCTGATCATCCTCATCGGCGGTGTGCGGTTCATGGACCTTGTGGCTTTCGGCCTCGTGGGTCTGGTGGGAATCGGTATCGTATTCGGAGCGCACAAGGCGGGCCTGCTGAAGAACAACCGCATCGACACGGCCATCAGCCGCATCACCAATGATGACGAAGCGACGATGGACATCCTCCTTTCCTCCCGGCCCGGATCGCCCGAGTACGAGGCGGCGCGGGACGAACTCAAGCAGCCCATCGGAGCCCAACTGGCCATCCAGGAAGGCGGACTCTTCGGCAAGGGCATCGGCAACAGCACCCAGAAATACACGGTCCCGGTCATCTTCGGAGACTACATGTTCAGTTTCCTCGTCGAGGAGACGGGCATCATCGGGGCCATCCTCATCATCCTCCTGTATTTCAGTCTCCTGGCGCGCGGAACGACCGTGGCGAAGGACTGCGACGACTATTTTGACAAGATCACGGTGGCGGGCCTCACCATCCTCATCACCGGCCAGGCCTTCATGCACATGATGGTGAACGTCCATTTCCCGCTGATTCCCCAGACCGGACAGACCCTGCCCCTGGTGAGCCATGGAACGACATCCTTCCTGGTGTTCAGCGCCGTCTTCGGCATACTCCTGTCCATCAGCCGGGAGACCTGGCTCAAGATGCGGCAGCGGGAGGACAACGCCATTTCCATCATCGAACACGAACCCGACGAAATCGAATCCCGGCTGGGCGACCTGGACGTCCTCGAGACCCGGGAGCAAAACGAAGAGATATGAATTACAGACCGATACGCGCCATCATCAGCGGAGGCGGCACGGGAGGACACATCTTCCCGGCCATCTCCATCGCGAACAAACTGAAAGAACTCAATCCGGAAACGGAGATCCTCTTCGTCGGCGCCACCGGCAAGATGGAGATGGAGAAGGTCCCTGCTGCGGGGTACAGGATCATCGGCCTCCCCATCGTGGGGATGCAGCGGCAACTGAACCTGAAGAACGTCGTGAACGACCTCCAGGTGCCTTTCCGGGTCCTGAGGAGCATCTCCCTGGCCCGGAAGATCATCCGTGATTTCAAGCCGGATATCGCCATCGGCGTGGGCGGTTATGCCAGCGCTCCCCTGCTCTATGCGGCCACCCGGATGAAAGTGCCCACGCTCATCCAGGAACAGAACGGCTTCGCCGGCCTCACGAACAAGATGCTGGGAAAGAACGTGGGCAGCATCTGCGTCGCCTACGAGGGGATGGAGAAGTTCTTCCCTGCCGACAAGATCGTCCTGAGCGGCAATCCCATCCGGAAGGAGGTCTCCACGCCCCCGACCCCGGAAATCAAGGCCGAGGCCATGACCTACTACGGTCTGGACCCGGAGAAGAAGCATATCTTCATCGTGGGCGGAAGCCTCGGAAGCGGCACGCTGAACCGGTCCATGAAACGCTGGATCGAGGCGGGCTGCCCCGGCGGCGAAGGCATCGAAATCATCTGGCAGTGCGGACGTTACTACAAGCAGGGCGTGGATGATTTCATGGCGGCGCACCCGGTGGAGGGCATCCGGCACTACGATTTCATCGCCCGGATGGACCTCGCCTACGCGGCGGCGGACATCGTCATTTCGCGCAGCGGCGCCAGCACGGTCTCCGAACTCTGCGCCATGGAGAAGGCGGCCATCTTCGTTCCTTCCCCGAACGTCGCGGAGGACCACCAGACGCACAACGCGATGGCCCTCGTCCGCAAGGACGCCGCCCTCATCGTGAAGGATGCCGATGCACCCGAACAACTGATGGCCACGGCCACGGCCCTGGTCCATGACAGCGAGAAGGTCGCCGCCCTCGGGCGGAATGCCGGGAAGATGGCGCTGCGGGATGCGGCGCAGGTGATTGCCGATGAGGCGTATAAACTGGTTTAGATTTCTCGACAAGCTCGAAATGACAAAGGGAAGCTCGAAATGACAAAGAACGTATATTTCATAGGCATCGGGGGCATCGGGATGAGTGCCCTGGCGAGATACTACAAGTTCAAGGGGTATGCGGTGTCCGGGTATGACAAGACGCCGTCGGAGTTGACGGCCGCGCTGCAAAGCGAGGGGATCGACGTCCATTATGAGGACCGTCCGGACCTCATTCCCACGGACGTGGAGGAAACCCTCGTCATCTGGACGCCGGCGATCCATGAGCTCGGTGAGCTGGACCTCGTCCGCGAGAAGGGCTACCGGCTCATCAAGCGGTCCCGCGCCCTCGGGGAAGTGGCCCGCGGCCAGCGCTGCCTCGCCGTCGCCGGCACCCACGGCAAGACGACGACCTCCACCCTCACCGCCCATATCTTCACCGAGAGCGGCGAAGGCTGCTCGGCCTTCCTGGGCGGCATTTCCCGCAACTACGGGACCAATCTCCTGATGAGCGAAAACCCGGTCGTGGTGGCCGAGGCCGACGAATTCGACCGTTCCTTCCACCAGCTCTTCCCGGAAATCGCCGTCATCACGGCCATCGACGCGGACCACCTGGACATCTACGGGGACTACGCCCATGTCCTGGAATCCTTCCGCGTGTTCGCCTCCCAGGTGAGCGGCACCCTCATCCTGAAGGAAGGGCTGCCCGTCACGTCCTCGGACACGAAAGCGCACATTCTAACTTATCACTATACAAGCCGCACGGCCGATTTCCATCCCGAAAACGCCCGCCCAGACCCGCTGGGGCATTTCATCTATGACCTTCACTATCCGGGCGGAATCCTTCGGGACATCCGTGTGGGGGCACCGGGCTGGGTCAATGCCGAAAACAGCATCGCCGCAGCCGCCATCGCCCTCACCTACGGGCTGTCGCCGGAAGCCGTCAGGCACGCCATCGGCACGTTCGAGGGCGTCAAACGCCGCCTCGAGGTGCACGTGAACACCCCCAAGGTGTCCTATGTCGATGACTACGCGCACCATCCGGCAGAACTCGCATCGGCCATCTCGTCCCTGAGGGACATCTTCCCCGGCCGGAAGATCACCGCCATCTTCCAGCCGCACCTGTACACCCGCACGCGGGACTTCGCCCCGGATTTCGCGAAGGCCCTCAGCGCGGTGGACAAGCTGATCCTCCTGCCCATCTATCCCGCCCGGGAAGAGCCCATCCCCGGGGTCACCTCCGACATCATCCTGTCGGCCGTGACCGCCCCGGAGAAGGTCCTCGTCCCCAAGGAGGAACTGATGGACTACCTTGAAAAGGAGCCCGTTGATGTGCTCGTGACCTTCGGGGCCGGCAACATCGACCGGTTCATCGGACCCATCACCGACCTGCTGACCGCCCGCCTATGAAACCTGCCGTCCGTTACGCCATCGCGGCATCGGCCGTGACCGCATGCCTCCTGTTGTGGCTCCTGGGTGACCGGGTGGCCGCCGGGAACCGCCATGAGGTGACCTGCAAGGGGGTGGAAGCGATCATCGCCGACAGTCTGGACCGGAAGTTCATCACCCCGGACGACATCCGCGACTGGATGAAGGACTATGGGACATATGTGGGTCTCAGGCTGGACAGTGTGGACCTCAGGAAGGTGGAAAACATCATCGACGCCAAGAGCGCCGTCCGCAAGAGCCAGGCCTGGCTCACCGACGACGGCATGCTCCACGTGAGCGTCACCCAGCGGGAGCCCGTGGTTCGCTTCCAGAGTCCTTCCGGCGGCTTTTACGCCGACCGGGAAGGTTTCCTCTTCCCGCTCCAGTCCCGCCATACCGCCCGGGTTCCGGTCGTGGACGGCGTACTCCCTTTCCAGGTGGAGAAGAACTACAAGGGAGAGGCCGTGACCGAGGAGCAGCGCGCCTGGGTGGAATCCGTCCTGTCCCTCGTCCGTTACCTGGACGCGCGTCCGGAATGGGCCGGCATCGTGGGCCAGATCTCCGTCCGCAAGGGCGGCGAACTGATGCTCATCCCCCGGAAAGGCAACGAACGCTTCCTCTTCGGCCACCCCACGGACATCGAGGCCAAGTTCTCCCGTATCCGGAAGTACTACGAAGGCATCGCTCCGTTGGAGCAGGGATATCGCACCGTGGACGTTCGTTATGACGGACAGATTGTCTGCAAGAAGAAATAAATACTGATACGATATGGATGAAAGGTACATTGCATCGATTGATTTAGGAACTTCCAAGTTCGGACTGTGCGTGGCCCGGGTGAAGGGCGACGACGTCCAGGTCGTCTATTACAAGGAGACGCCCTCCGCGGGTATCCGCGCCAGCGTGGTGCAGAACCCGATGAAGGCGTCGGTCCCCTTGAAGAAGGCCATCGAAGAGGCCGAGAGCGAACTCATGATCAAGATCCTGCAGGTGGTCGTGGGCATGCCCCGTTCCGACGTGCGGCAGGAAACGGCGACCGGTGGCATCGTCCGGTCCAACCCCGACGAGTACATCTCCGAGGAGGAAGTCGAGAGTCTGAAGGAAATGGCCCTGGAATCCTATCCGCTGGACGACGAGAACACCCAGATCATGTACGGGGCCGTGGCGCAGTCCTTCTCCATCGACGACCAGATCCAGTTGGTGGAGAGCGATGTCGTAGGCACCCTTTCGAGCGCGCTGGAGGGAAATTTCAAGGTGTTCATCGGCAGCAAGCGGGCCACCACGGCCGTGGACAAGATCTTCAATTCGATGGGGATCGCCCTCGAGAAGAAGTACTTCCTTCCGGATGTCGTCGCGAAGACCGTCCTCTCCGAGGAGGACCGGCAGAACGGTGTGGCCCTCGTGGACGTGGGCGCCGGCGTAACCTCCGTGGCCGTGTACCACGGCGGCATCATGCGGTCCTATGCGGCCATTCCCTTCGGCGGAAAGACCATCACCGGCGACATCCGCACCGAGTGCTCCATCTCCGAGGAACTGGCGGAGAAGATCAAGGTCAAGTTCGGTGCCTGCATGCCCGGAAAACTCGCCTCGCTGAGCGAGAAGGTCCTGCAGATCCGCCTGACCGAGCCCTATAAGGAAGTGAGTGTCAAGTATATCTCCGAGGTCATCGACGCCCGCTGCCGGGAGATCATCGACGCGGTACTTTATTACATCCAGGAGAGCGGACTGGAGAACAACCTCCGCGGCGGCATCGTCCTTACGGGCGGCGGCGCCTCCCTCGTGAACTTCGCGAACCTGTTCAAGGAGATGTCCGGCTACGAGGTGCGCATCGGCTTCCCGAGGCACCTGTTCTCCGCTTCGGTGGGTACCGGCGTGTACAACCCTTCCGCCACGTCCGCCATCGGCATGGTCCTCGCGGCCAAGGACGACCGTCTCCCCGACTGCATCACCCGCCCGGAGCCCGTCTGGGCCGACGCCCCCGAGGCGGCGGAAACGGAATCGGCCGCGGAAGAGACCGCCGAAGGGTTCTTCGTCCCGGACGCCACCTTCGACAGCGGCGAACAAGGCACGCTGATTCCCGAAGAGGAATACGGCGAAGCCCCGGCCGAGGAGAAGCCCGAGGAGAAGAAGAAGGAGAAAGAGAAGAAAAAGAAGGAGCCCAAGCCCAAGAAGGAAAGGATGTGGTGGAAAAAACTCGGCGAGAACATGAAAACAGGCCTGCTGAACTTCTACGACGAAGTCACGCGGGAAGATGACGAAAACGATAACAAGGAGTAAGAGCCATGGAAGAGATCAAGGACATCATGCCCCGGGAGTGGGTGGAGGAGAATTCCATCATCAAGGTGATCGGCGTTGGCGGCGGAGGCTGCAATGCCGTGAACTACATGTACAAGCAGAAGATCAAGGGCTGCAACTTCATCGTGAGCAACACCGACGCGCAGGCCCTCTACAAGAGCGAGGTCCCCACGAAGATCCAGATGGGCGCGAAGGGACTCGGCGCGGGCACGGACCCCACCGAGGGCCGCAACGCCGCCCTGGAGTCCCAGGACGAGATTGCCGCGAAGGTGCTGGACAACGGCACGGAAATGCTGTTCATCACCGCCGGCATGGGCGGCGGCACCGGCACGGGTGCCTCCCCCGTCATCGCCAAGATGGCGAAGGACCGTGGGATCCTCACCGTCGCCGTCGTCACCATTCCGTTCAAGAATGAGGGCAACGAATCCCAGTCCAAGGCCGTGGACGGCATCCGCGAACTGGAGAAGAACGTGGACAGTCTCCTGATCATCAACAACGAGAAACTCTACGAGTTCTTCGGCGACACGCTTGCGCACGAGGCCTTCCCGATGGCCGACGAGGTGCTGGCCACCGCCGTCCGGGGCATCATCGAGGTGATCACCCAGCCGGGTTATATCAACGTGGACTTCAAGGACGTGTCCAAGATGATGCGGAACTCCGGCATGGCCCTCATGGGCACCGGCGTGGGCACGGGCAACAACCGCCTGGAGGACGCCGTGAAGGGCGCCTTCGAGTCCCCGCTCCTCAACGACTTCGACCTCAAGACCGCGAAGAACGTCCTGATCAACATCACCTCCGGCCACAACGAGCGCGGCGTCAAGATGAAGGAACTCGAGACCATCGACGAGATGATCACCGAGTACACCGGCAGCGCCAACCGCTTCAAGAAGGGTCTCATCTGGGACGACGACCCGGAGATCGGCGACAAGGTCCGGATCACGGCCATCGTCACGGGCTTCGACATGGGCAAGCTCGGCGAAATCACCGACGTGAACCTCGGGAACCTCGTCATCATCGACAGCGGCTTCCAGTGGGAAACCACCTACAAGGGCCAGGAAGTCCCCCTCCCGGACATAACTCCCTCGATCAAAGTCGGTTTCAACACCGCCGAAACCACCCGCCGCTTCCACTTCACCGAGGACGACAAGCCCTGCCTCTGCGTCGAACCCGGCCAGAGCCTCAGCGCCCTCGAAGCCGTCCCCGCCATCCGCCGGGCACACGAAGGGAAAAAATAGCTATCATAAAATAGGGAGTGCCCGGCACCGATCGGGACATCACTGAGAAGGCATCGCCAGTTGGCGATGCTTTTTTCAGTACAGGCCCTTCGGTTTCTTGGCGCAGGTGCGGATCGCGGGCAAGGTCTGCGCCGGTTTTGGGCAAGGTCTGTTTTTCTGTTGCAGACCTTGCCCACCCCATCGACCGTACAGACATTTCCAAGGCCATTCCCCTGGGCACGGTCTGCTACCATTTTTCAAACCGTGCCCAAAACACCAGCATACCTTGCCCATCAAGGGATCATTTTGCAGCAGGCCATGTTTACCTAACTGGACATACTTTTTGGGACATTATCCATTCAGTTCTCTCTCCAATAATAATATTGGAATAGGATTATCAGTAAAGAAAATATCGAGAACAGGACTTCTAAAACAATAAACGCCGTTTTCTGAAGCGTTACATTCATAAAGGGCGCTAGAATAATCCACCGAAGGAAGTAAACTATTCCAACAGTACAAAAACAGTACACGATTATCTTTCCGATTCGAATGGCGCGATTTGACATTGCTTTTGCTTTATTGGGGAACCTACCCTTTCGCTTGATAAACGGCAATGCAACAAAAAAAAACAAGAAGAATAATTGTTTCTATTTGTTTATATACCGATAAAAAGGGAGCATACCACTTACTGACGGCCCATTCTATCAACGTGAGGATGATTACCGCATCCATAAAAATAAAATACTTCCAATTCTTATCCATCATTGGTGAACTCTTATTTGCATTATGGGGCTCTCCAGTATTTTTTCAGAAAAATGAATTGAGCCATAAAAAAGGAAAGGGACATGAACAAAGAAAAACAAATCAGCATTGTTTGTACTCTATCTGTCACTATAGGATTGTCTAAAAAACCTGCAATAAACAAGTCCCACAACAAGTATATCATCAGTGAGAAACTGGTGCCGAATTGAAGAAAAAACCAAATACTTTTCTCTTCTTTAGTCATCTCTTTTGTACTCGGCATTTTTGTGTCGGCTTGCAATGTAAACAAAGCTAAGAATACAAGAAAGAACATATACCCAAAATGAAAATACCGGTATAGATCATTGGATATTAGCATCTTAAGGAGTCTGGAGAGAAAAACACACAGTATAAAAATATCTAATGTGAATAGTGCCGCTCCTAGATTCTTTATTATCTGTTTCATTGAAAACGGTTGCTCGTATGGATTCGTTTTAATAAGAAGAATTCTAATGAGAAGTGCAACACACACTCCGAAAGTCAAAATTAAGCAATTGTTTGCAGTGTTCCAAAAAATCATCCTGTGAACGAGATACTTACGAATCCTTCCATCATATTCCATGGGATGTCCGAATCTTTCCGCCCGTAGCGAGTATGGTTCCCGGTGGCATCGTAGCGCGGATAGCGGGCAAGGTCTGCGCCGGTTTTGGGCAAAGTCTGTTATTTGGTTGCAAACCTTGCCCGCCCAATCGGCCATACAGACACCTCTAGGGCCATTTCCATGGGCATGGTCTGCCACTGTTTTTCAAACCGTGCCCAAAACTCCTGCAGACCTTGCCTATTTATGGGATAATTCTTTTCCGATAAAATGATTAACTTTGCAATTCCTATACGATCAATATAACGATGGAAAGAAGAACACGCGTCAGATTCGCTCCCTCTCCTACCGGTCCGCTGCACATGGGCGGGGTCCGGACGGCCTTGTACAACTACCTGTATGCCAAGCAGCACGGGGGTGATTTCATCCTCCGGATCGAGGATACGGACTCCAACCGGTTC
>ODAJ012181860.1_pt1 | contig 10391 bp, 8 predicted proteins | sample 1539241 | NCBI WGS metagenome assembly ODAJ01 (sample SAMN02144231, study PRJEB22623) | gut metagenome | biome: sheep rumen | host: Ovis aries | place: New Zealand
GTGTGCGCTACCAACAAAGAAAATGCAAAATTAGATGAAAATATCCATAATTAGTTGGTTATTTGAAAAAGATTCTGTAGTTTTGCAGTTCAAACAGAACAAATCGAGCAAAATGCCATTTACAGAACTCGCCAACCATATTTTCAACCAGGTGATTGCCGACTATCACCTGACTGACAGTGTCGATGCCTCCATACATAATCCATACGACAGAGACAGCATCGAAGGCCGACTCTATCTCAAGTGCTGGATTGACACCGTGCAGTGGCATTACGAAGATATCATCCGCGACCCGCTCATCAATCCCGGAGAGGCACTTGCACTGAAGCGGCGCATTGACAAGAGCAACCAAGACCGTACCGATCTGGTGGAGGACATCGACTCCTACTTCCGTCAACTCTACAGCAACGTGAAGCCCTTGCCCGATGCTCGCCTCAACACGGAGAGTCCCGCCTGGGCTATTGACCGACTGAGCATACTCGCTTTGAAAATCTACCACATGAAGGAACAAGTGGCACGTCAAGATGCCTCACCGGAGCACATTGCCAGATGCGAAGACAAGCTCAGCGTGCTCCTGGAGCAGCAGAAAGACCTCTCGCTGGCCATCGACCAGCTTCTTGACGACATACAGGCTGGGAAAAAATACATGAAAGTCTATCGGCAGATGAAGATGTACAATGACCCAGCCACCAATCCCATTCTCTATAATAAAGGAAAAGTGAATAACTAATAAGGTGAAAAAGGATCATATACTCGTCATACGGTTTTCAGCACTCGGCGACATCGCCATGACCGTGCCCGTCATCTGGGCACTTGCTCACCAGTATCCCGACATCCGCATTACAATTCTGAGCCGCGACTACGCAAGAACACTATTTGAAGACCTGGCTCCCAACGTTAGCTTCATGGAGGCCGACCTCAAGGTGGAGTATCACGGCATCAAGGGACTGAATGCCCTCTACCGCCGCCTTGTGGCCAAACAGTTCACAAAGGTTGCCGACCTGCACAATGTGCTGCGTTCAGAATATCTGAGGCTGCGCTTCAACATTGGGCGTTACCGCGTGGAGCACATCAATAAGCACCGCCGGGACCGTCGCCTGCTGGTATCTAATAAAAATAAGGTGCTACAGCAGCTGCCTACCTCATTCAGCAACTATATAGAAGTGTTTGAGCGGTTGGGCTATCCCGTTGACGTGAGCCTGTTCCATTCCATCTTCCCGCCAGAAGGTGGCAACCTGAATCTGCTGCCCAAGGAGATCGGTCCCAAAAAGAGTTATGAGCAGTGGATAGGCATAGCGCCCTTTGCCGCCCACGAGGGGAAAGTCTATCCACCCAGGCTGATGGACCAGGTCATCTTCCTGCTGAAACAGACTTACCCCAAGTGCCGCATCTTTTTCTTCGGACAAGGGGAGCAGGAACAGAAATATTTTGCGATATGGCACGGACAATACCGGCAATGCATCCATGCCTCCCACTATTGTGAAACCATGTATCAGGAACTCATCATCATGAGCCACCTCGACGTGATGCTATCCATGGACTCAGCCAACATGCACCTTGCCTCGCTTACGGCAACACCTGTGGTCAGCGTCTGGGGAGCCACCCACCCCTACGCCGGATTCATGGGCTTCAACCAACAGCTGGAGAATGCCGTCCAGCTCGACCTTGAATGCCGCCCTTGCAGTATCTTCGGCCAGAAACCCTGCCAACGTGGCGATTATGCCTGTCTAAAGAACATTCCGCCGGAGCGGATTGTTGAGAGAATAAAAAAAGTGATTAATAACCCCTAAAACAGATGAAATTATGAAAAAGTATGTTTGCGATGTGTGTGGCTACGTGTATGACCCTGCAGAAGGTGATGCCGATGGCGGTATTGCCCCCGGAACAGCATTTGAGGACATCCCTGAGGATTGGGTTTGCCCCGTCTGCGGAGTAGGCAAGAGCGATTTCTCACCGGTGGACTGATTGACATTGGGAATTGAAAAATCTCCCCGCTCTTTTCAGGAGCGGGGAGATTTTTTTCAAGCATGCAGATCGAGCACAAAACGCGCTCCCTTGGTGAAGGCAGAGTCGATGCTTAAGTCGCCATTCATCTTCAGGGCCATCTGCCGACAGATGGGCAGGCCCAGTCCGTCACCCTTTGTGAGATCATGGATTTCAAGGAAAGGCTTAAACACATCCTCATGCTTCTCTTCGGGAACCCCCTGACCAGTGTCTGTCACCAAGAACTGGTGGGTATGAGCACCACGCTTCTTGAATTCTAAAGTGATTTTGCCTCCCTCCGGTGTATATTCCGCAGCATTATTCAACAGGTGGAGCAGGATATGCGATACGTATTCCTTATTAATCTTGGCACTCAGCTTTGGAGCGTTCACCGTCAGCGTGACATTGGCTTTCACCTTGTCGCGTATCTGATCCATCAGTCCCTCGCAGAAAGGCTGTACCTGTATTTCCTCCAGTTCCACACTCCCATCAGGCAGGCTGTCCAACTGCGACAGGGTCTGGATATGGCTGGAGAAGTCGCGTAAGGCCTTCACCTCTGACGAGTTCTGATCCAGTTTCTCGAGCGTAGGGTCAAGCTGTGCAGAGATGTTGCTGATAAACTTTGCCTTGAGCGCATTATTCTCATCGGCCACACTGATTATTTTCTTTTGCCTACGCGTGAGCAAGATGAAGCGCATGAGCACCACCGCCCCCAGCACAAGGGCTACGGCGAGTGCTGCTGCCAGGATGCCCAGACCGGTGATAATCCAGCTGCGTGCCGCCAGCGAACTGTCCTTGTCGGCAATAGAAGCCTCATGGTCGGCTATCTGCTTTTTCAGTTGGCCTATCTCATCTGCCGTCTTCAGGGCATTGACAGAATCTTTCCAGAGCATATAGTTATTGTACGACTGTGCCACCATGCTGGCATTGTTGCTCTTGCGCCCATTGGCTATCAGTGTCTGATACACCTCGTCCACCTTGTCGTATTCCTTCTGTGCCGTCAGTTTCTTGGCCATCTCCTTGAAGATGGCATTTCCCTGTGCGTTCTGCCCGAAAGTATAGTAGTAGACAGCCTTGGTATAGAGCAGGTCGTTCTGAACCGTCTCACTGGCCGAAGTCTGGGCCTGGGTTTCCATGATCTTCAGCTGGTCAAGCGCACTTGTTGGCTTACGAAGCTTCATATACATCTGCATGCGCTCCTTGGTGACCTGATAGTGAAGCGCGGCCTTTCCGGCAGCACTCGTCTGACTGGCAATGACGGCCTCATCGATGCGGTGCAGCAGGTCGAAGGCTTCCTTATAATAGTTCTCCTTATAATAGAGAGCCGTGGCTTTCACGCCGCATGCTACACCTTGTTCCGGCTTACCCTTCTTGAAATAGTCCTCAAAGGCACGGATGAAATGGTAGCGGGCACTGGCGATGTCTTTCGATGCATCGGCTGCTTCGGCACGCTGCTCCAACGCACTCTTGCCGGCATCCTGCGCAACAACCACGGCAGCGCTGAACAGCAGGCAGAGCAGTAAAGTAAAAACCTTTTTGTTCATGGTCAAAATCCTTTATCAATTAATTTCCGAGTGCAAATTTACGCAATAATTTGGTTCTATCCAAAATAATTCCCGAAATTTTGACAATGTAAGTCAAAATTCTGTCCGATTACCGTGTAGGCAATAGTTGTGGAGGGCAAAATGCCAGATAATGATGCCTGCTGCCACCGACACATTCAGCGAGTGCTTCGTACCAAACTGCGGAATTTCCAAACACCCTTGGGAGGCATCCACCACTTGCTGGGACACTCCCTTCACCTCGTTGCCGAGCACCACGGCATAGCGTTTCTCCGGGGAAGGCGTAAAGGCATCAAGCCGCGTCGAGCCGTGGGCTTGCTCCACCGACCATATCTCGCAGCCCTCCTCCTTGAGTGTCTCCACCGCCTCGGAGGCAGTCTTGAAATAGCGCCATGCCACACTATCCTCCGCTCCCAGCGCCGTCTTGTGGATTTCCGCCATCGGCGGTGTGGAGGTGATGCCGCACAGGCAGATCTCTTCCACACGGAAGGCATCGCCCGAACGGAACACGCTCCCCACATTGTGCATCGAGCGAACGTCATCGAGCACCACTACCAGCGGCAGTTTCTCTGCCCGACGAAACTCGTCTACCGTCAGGCGCTGCATCTCTATAGTACGTAATTTCTTCATTGCGGTGGCAAAATTAATGAAAAAAATCGAAAAAAAGCTGCTATTGGCTCAAGATTTGGAAATAATTAGTAACTTTGCCGCATCATTATGAACAAAGGCTTACTTTATTGTCTGGGATTAGGCGCGCTTGTCGTGCTTCTCTTCACCCTCAGTCTCATCATGGGATCCGTCAGGATTCCTATCGATGACGTGGTGGCCATCCTGCTTGGCGACCAGGGAGAGAAAGACTCTTGGCGCTACATCGTCTTGGAGTCACGCCTGCCGCAGGCCATCACCGCCACCCTCTGCGGAGGGGCCCTTGCCGTGAGCGGGCTGATGCTCCAGACAGCCTTCCGCAACCCTCTGGCAGGCCCTAGCATCTTCGGCATCAACAGTGGAGCCGGATTGGGTGTAGCCTTGGTGATGCTGCTTCTAGGGGGAAGCCTGAGTGCCGGGTCGGTGAGTCTATCAGGTTTTGTGGCCACACTCACCGCCGCCTTCATCGGGGCTATGGCCGTGATGGCTCTCATCTTCCTCTTTTCAAACATTGTGCGAAACAATGTCATGCTGCTCATCATCGGCATCATGATAGGCTATATCTCCAACTCCGCCATCTCGCTGCTCAATTTCTTCGCCACCGATGAAGGGGTGAAGTCCTACATGGTGTGGGGCATGGGGTCTTTCGGCGGTGTGTCGATGAAGACGATGCCCGTCTTTGCCACCATCACCTTGGCGGGTCTCATGGGGGCACTCCTGCTTATCAAACCCCTCAATGCCTTGATGCTGGGCGACCAGTATGCCGAGAACCTTGGGGTGGACTTACGGCACACCCGCAACTGGCTGCTCATCGTAACCGGGGTGCTCACCGCCATCACCACGGCCTTTTGCGGCCCCGTGGCCTTTATCGGACTGGCAGTGCCCCACATTGCACGGCTGTTGCTCACCACCGACAACCACCGTGTGCTCCTGCCTGCCACCATCCTCTGTGGTGCCGTGGTGGCCCTGATCTGCAACCTTGTCTGCTTCCTGCCGGGCGAGAGTGGTGTCCTGCCGCTCAATGCCGTCACTCCCGTCATGGGGGCGCCTGTGATCATCTATGTCATAGCAAAGCATAAATAAGAAAGGGAAAGTGGAATCGCTAAAGGATAAAACGGCCAAGGGCCTCTTCTGGGGCGGAATGAGCAACGGCGTTCAACAGTTGCTCGGACTGGCTTTCGGCATTCTGCTTGGACGCCTGCTCGGCCCCTCCGACTATGGCATGACCGCCATGCTCGCCATCTTCTCCGTCATTGCCAATGAGCTACAGTCGAGCGGGTTCAAGACGGGCCTCATCAACCTGCCACAACCCAGGCATGAGGACTTCAATGCTGTCTTTTGGTTCAACATCCTCACCGGAACTATCCTCTATCTTTTGCTTTTCTTCTCAGCTCCGCTTATCGCCGCCTACTATCATCAGCCTAAGCTTGTGGCCCTGAGCCGCTATGTGTTTCTGGGCTTCGTCTTCTCGAGTTTCGGCATAGCGCAGTCGGCTTGGCTCACCAAGCAGATGCAAATCAAGCAGATAGCGCAATGCGGAATGACGGCTACACTCACATCGAGTCTCATCAGCGTTGTGCTTGCCGCCCTCGGCCTGGGCTACTGGGCACTCGCCACACAGTATCTTGCCTACATCGCCGTGAACACCCTCCTGCTCTGGTATTTCAGTCCGTGGAGGCCTTCATTTTGGTGGAAAGAGGAAAGAGAAAAGAGAAAAGAGAATATTTTTTATCCCCTACGGCAGATTTTTCCTTTCAGTGTCAGGATTATGTTGTCGGCCATACTGACGCAGGTCAACGCCAACATCATGAACCTGCTCTTGGGCCGCTACTACGGCGAGGTCATGACAGGCCACTACAATCAAGCCTACCAATGGAGTTCCAAGGGATTTCTTCTTGTGGGCAATATGCTGAAGCAAGTGGACCAGACGGTGCTTGTGGGGCTACAAAACGAGCAAGAGCGCCAGCTGCAGGTGCTCCGCAAGATGGTGCGCTTCACGGCATTCGTGAGTTTTCCCCTGTTGCTTGGGCTTGGACTGGTGTCCCATGAATTCATCGTGCTGACTATCGGCCAGAAATGGGCTTTCTCCGCTTCACTCCTGCCATTACTCTGTCTGGCTGGGGCTTTTATGCCTGTTGCCACCCTACTTACAGATGCCGTCATCAGCCATAAGCGCAGCGATATCTACCTCTGGAACACGCTTGCACTGGGCGCACTCCAGATTCTGTCCATGGTCTGCCTCAGACAACAGGGCATCTACGCGATGGTGATGGCCTACACACTGTTGAACATACTATGGGTTCTGGTTTGGCACTTTTTCGTATGCCGCCTGATGGGCTACCGCCTCTACGACTTCCTGAGCGACATCCTGCCGTTTGCTCTTACGGCGGCAGCTGTCATGGCTGCCACGGGGTGGATCACCTCCCTTATGGTCTCTGCCTTGCCTGCAAGTCCCTACGTCTCCCTTTGGTTGCTCCTCACAAGCCGCATCCTGCTGGCTGCCATCCTCTACTATGCCGTTATGAGGCTCGCAGGAGCCGTCATCCTTAATGAATGCCTGGCTTTCGTCAGGAAATTCCATCGTTAATATTCACCACCCTATCGTCTGTCAGTCTCCCTCTGAAGAGGACAGTTTTCGCATTTTTCACTTTTCACTAAAAAACAAATTGCCACAAATTTTGGCCACAAATATAAACCCTATTGGAGATTTGCTACAATTTGTGGATGAAATTTGTGGCAATTTGTTTCAAGACCTAATTATCAATTAGCTTTCATCTCTGCCTCAATCCATCCAAGGAGCGCCAAGAGAGAGGCATTCCAGTTGATGGCGATTTCGTTGGAGGCATAGGATGGAGTGGCATCGGCATACGACTCGTCGGGCTGATTGGAAGGATAGGTCTTCACACCTTCGATGTCCTGCTGTCCGGGATTGGGGCCTCCCACGAGCATGCCGGGCAATGGGGCCTCGATACCATCGGCAGTCGAAATGCGGTGGTGGGGATGCTGTGGACTCTTCGTGCCGAATCCCGTCACATAGCAATAGCCCGTGGCATTGCGCCCGAGGATGTATTCTGCATCTTGCAAGGCTCCCGTAAGATACTTATTGTCACCTGTCAGCCTATAGGCATAGAGCAGCGAGAGGCCATTGGTGCCGAAGGTCTCAGCAAGGCAACCCCAGCCAAAGTCCTTGGCAGCGTTGCCATTAGGAGTCTGGAAGGCCGAGGTAGCAGTAGTGGCTGTCAGGCTGTCGCAGTGGCTGATGAGCTGCTTGCGGCAGGCTGATGCGATGTCGGTCTCCTTGCAAAGCGTCATCCAGTCGTATGCGCCGAGCGAGGCCACCATTCCCCAGGTGGGAGCGGTGAAACGCCTGGGCTGGTACTTGGCAGCAATGTCGGCAAAGTGTGAGTCTTCTGTCAGCAGATAGAGTTCTGTTGCGGCCCAAAACCACTCATCGCCCAAACTGTCGTCGCCATATTCACCCGTAGAGACGGCTGGCTGATATTTGACGTTCATCTTGTTTTGCTCATACAGCACATCGGGGTGACGTTCTGCCCATCCGTAGGCTGCCATAGCGGCATTGGCGGCTCGCTGCGACAGACAAGGATAGTCCTTGTTGCCCTTGAACACACGAGCCGTCTGCGCCATCACGGCAGCAAAGTCGAGGGTGGCGGCAGTGCTCTTCTGCACCACATAGCGCTGCTGGTGACAGTCTTTTGGCATGACAAAACCCTCAAAGTTGGGCGTGGTGAGCTTGTGGTAGACGCCGCCGTCATAGGGATCCTGCATGGTGAGCATCCAACTGAGGTTATAGTAGAGTTCGTCAAGAAGGTCGGCTGTCTGGTTGCCGCTTTCGGGGATGTCAGCCGTGAGCAGGTCGAAGTAGGTTCTGTTCTGTTCGTAGCTACAAAGCATAATGCCTACAGAGAAGGCTGAGTTGACGATATATTTGTTGTAGTCGCCAGCATCATACCATCCCAGTGGCGAGGAGATGACACTACCTGCCGGACGGCCCAGCGAAGCTGCAGAGGAATGGACATAGACCTGAGTGTCGGGATGGCCGAGCGGACGGGCATACTGCCCTGCGTACTTCTGCTCGACAGGCATGCCGGAACGGTTGAGATAAAACGCCTTCAGCGCACCTTTCGTCACTTCGCGCAGGGCATTGTCGCCGATGGTGAATGCAGCCTTCTGGCTGCCACAGCTGATGACGTAGGCACCTGGCTGTGTCAGACTGCTGAACTCCACTACGGTGCGCTTCTTGCCCGACCAGGGCGAGACGGCCTTACGCAGCACCTTGGCCTTGGCAGCCGTCTTGCCAGTCTTGGCATCGACAATCCTGACCTGACCAGCCCCCACAGAACCCTCGATAGTGGCGGTCTTCTCCTGGTTGGGATACATGCCCACCTGATTTAGCCGAATCTGGGCTGAAGTGGCTGCCGACAGCAGAAGTGCCATGCCAAGCAACCCACAACGAATCGTTTTTTCCATCTGTCTTGCCTAAAGTTTTGCCAGTTCTATCACTTTGTCGACAGCAGCCGTGAGGCCATCGGGATTCTTGCCGCCTGCAGAGGCAAAGTGGGGCTGTCCGCCACCGCCACCCTGCATAAGCTTGGCAGCCTCGCGCACGAGCTGGCCTGCATTCAGGCCGTGATCCTTCACCATATCGTCGGAAAGCATCACGTTGAGCATCGGCTTGTTGTCGTAGATAGTGCCCACCACACAGAGCAGGCTCTCAGGATGCAACTCACGCACCTTGAAAACCAAGTCCTTGGCTGCGGCAGGCGTAATCTCAAGCTTGGCCGAAATCACCGTCACACCATTCACCATGCGAGCCTTCTGCACCAGATTCTCTGCAAACTGCTGTACCTTCTGTGCCTGGAACTGCTCAATCTCCTTCTTCATCGTGTCGTGTTCCTCAATGTACTTCTGGATGACACCCTGCAGGTCCTTGGCATTGTTGAAGAAAGCCTTCACAGCCTTCAGCATATCCTCCGTGGCATAGAGCAGCTCCTCACACTCGCGGCCCGTCTTGGCCTCAATACGGCGGATGCCGGCAGCAACGCTGCTCTCGGAAATAATCTTGAAGAAGCCTATCTTGCCTGTTGCCGAGGCGTGGATACCACCACAGAACTCACAGGACGGGCCAAAGCGCACCACGCGCACCTTATCGCCATACTTCTCGCCGAAGAGAGCGATGGCACCCAGTTTCTTGGCCTCATCAAAAGGCACGTCGCGATGCTCGTCAAGGGGGATGTCTTGGCGTATCATGTCGTTGACCATACGTTCCACCTGGCGCAGTTCCTCATCGGTCACCTTCTGGAAATGGGAGAAGTCGAAGCGCAGCGTGTCGGGCGACACAAACGAGCCCTTCTGCTCCACATGGTCGCCGAGCACCTGCTTCAGGGCATAATCAAGCAAGTGGGTAGCCGTGTGGTTGGCGGCGGAGGCATCGCGCTTGTCGGTGTCCACACAGGCCATGAACTGTGCCGTGGGGTCTTTCGGCAGATGCTTCACAATGTGTACGCTCTGGTTGTTCTCGCGCTTGGTATCGATAATCTCGATAGTCTCGGCTTCATTCACAAGCACGCCGCAGTCGCCTACCTGTCCACCCATCTCGCCATAGAACGGCGTATAGTCGAGCACCAGCTCATAGTATTCGGCTTTCTTCTGCTTCACCTTGCGGTAGCGCAGGATGTGGCACTCATATTCAGTATAGTCGTAACCCACGAACTGCTGCTCGCCCTGGGCGAGCTCCGTCCAGTCGCTGTTCTCTACAGCCGCAGCATTGCGGGCGCGCTCCTTCTGCTTCTGCATCTCCACGTTGAACTGTTCCTCGTTGACCGTCAGCCCGTTCTCACGGCAGATGAGCTCCGTCAGGTCGAGGGGGAAGCCATAGGTATCGAAGAGCCGGAAGGCCTGCGTGCCGTCAAGTTCCGTCTTGCCGTCGGCTTTCAGCTGCTCCATAGCCTTGTCGAGCAAAGAGATACCCTTATCGAGGGTGCGGAGGAAGGCATCCTCCTCCTCCTTCATCACCTTGGAGATGAGCTGCTGCTGGGCCTTCAGTTCGGGGAAGGCATCGCCCATCTCATGCACCAATGTAGGCACGAGCTTATAGAGGAAGCCGTCCTTCTGATTGAGGAACGTGTAGGCATAGCGCACGGCACGGCGCAGAATGCGGCGGATGACGTAGCCGGCCTTGGC
>ODAJ014755543.1_pt1 | contig 10389 bp, 6 predicted proteins | sample 1539241 | NCBI WGS metagenome assembly ODAJ01 (sample SAMN02144231, study PRJEB22623) | gut metagenome | biome: sheep rumen | host: Ovis aries | place: New Zealand
CAAGTTCTTCGTCTGTAGAACATTCTGAGGAGGAGTAGGGATAGTGATCGTTCTGTCGGTGGTGTTGAAATCGAGTATGCGCTCCATGCCCCCCATAGGAAGGCCGTCATCGTGTTTCCTTAACGGAAGACTGTCACCTTGTTCTTTTAACGGCCACACCTGGGTGTGACGTTGTCGGGCATCGCCACAAATGACACTTGTGTGCTTCTCTCCAATACCTCGGATGACGAGTGGTGACTCCTTCGTGCCGCTGTCCTCGGGGCGCAGGAACAACGGCTCGCTCATATAGTAACGGCCTTCTTGGAGAGTGATGGTAATGCCTCCCTGACAGCGTGGGTCATTGGTGCGTCGCCATTCTCGGGCCTGTCGTAAAGCGTCGTGGATGCTCTCTCCCTCGCGGACAATAATCTCGCCGGCATTTACATAGAGGGTGGCAAACAGCAGTAGTATGGTTAGTATTCTCTTCATGTTCTTAGTTGTATATTTATTAAGACGTGGTGACTCTTGTTTTGTCATCATTAGTGACAAAATGAGTATTTTTTCGTCTATAAATAAATACGACGACACGATGAAGATGAACATGAAACAATGGGTGGCTGATGTCATCCGACAGAAAGAAGTGAAGGCTGTTCCTGTGATGACGCATCCAGGTATTGAACAGAACGGACATACGGTGCGTCAGGCTGTCAGCGACGGACGTGTGCATGCCGAAGCTGTTTCGTGGCTCACCCAACACTATCCCAGTGCAGCCGCTTGTACCATTATGGACCTGACCACTGAGGCCGAGGCCTTTGGCGCTCAGATTGCTTTCAGTGACGAAGCGGTGCCTGCTGTCTCTGGTCATTTGCTGCCTGATGTTGAGAGCATCTATCGTCTGCAGGTTCCCTCCCTTTCAGCAGCGCGTATTCCCGCCTACCTAAAAGCCAACTTGTTGGCAGTTCGTGAGGTCACCGACCGTCCTCTGTTCAGCGGCTGTATCGGTCCATTCTCATTGGCAGGCAGACTGTACGATATGTCAGAAATCATGGTGCTGATTTATGAGCATCCTGATGCTGCTCACACGTTGTTGGCTAAGTGTACGCAGTTCATCGAGAAATACTGTCAGGCGTTGAAGCTAACGGGAGCCAATGGTGTGGTGATGGCTGAGCCGGCAGCGGGTCTGATGTCAAACGACGATTGTCAGGCGTTCTCGTCGGACTATGTGAAGTATATTGTTGACAAAGTACAGGACGACCACTTTATCGTAGTATTGCACAACTGTGGCAACACGGGACAATGTACACGGGCGATGGTATCCACAGGAGCTGCCGCCTATCATTTCGGTAACAAGTGTAAGATGGAAGAAGTGATTCGTGATGTGCCGCCTACCGCCTTGGCGATGGGTAATATCGACCCTGTTAGCGTGTTCAAAGACGCTCTGCCTTCAAAAATGCGTGAGACGGTGACAGACCTGTTGGAGAAAATGAAAGAATATCCTAACTTTGTGCTTTCCAGCGGTTGTGACACGCCGCCACACACCCCGCTTCATAATATTGATACTTTCTTCGATGCGCTGAACGAATGGAATAAGAGGTGACCGAGAAGATCCTGACATACGACGACCTGATGATAACCTCTGTGGAAGTTTATGAGCAGATGGGTTATCACGATGCTGAGCCCGACGCGGTCACCAAAGCTGAGCTCACCCAAATTATCAGCGAGGTGAGCCAGTGGTTGCGCCCCCAGTTCTCGTATTTCGTGGTGAGCGTCCAACCCACTTTCGATATGGGAAACATCATCCTCCGTCAACTTCGTGGCTCGGAGGCCTATGCTCTTTTTATCTGTACGGCCGGGGTGGAGTATGAGGCCTATCAGCAACGCCTGAAGGAGCGGGGCGACATGGTGCGTGTGTTCATTGCCGATGCCTTGGGAAGTGTCATTGCTGAGAAGTGTGCCGACCAGATGGAGAAAGCTCTGCAGGAGAGCATTGATAAGTTAGGATGGAAACATACCAACCGTTTCTCGCCAGGCTATTGCGGATGGCATGTCTCGCAACAGCAGTTGCTCTTCCCCTTGTTCCAGGGGCATACCTGTGGTGTTAGACTGACCGACTCATCGCTGATGGTTCCTATCAAGTCGGTGAGTGGCATTGTTGGCTTAGGAAAGGACGTGCGCCATTTAGATTACACTTGTGGACTCTGCGATTTCAAACAGTGTTATAAACGAAAGAAAAAGGCTTGAAATATCAAGCCCTTTTCCATTATAATTTTCCTAACAGTTGCTTTGCTACGGTGACAGCCGAGTTAGCATTGTCGCTATAGCCGTCGGCGCCTATCTCGTCGGCAAATCCTTGGGTGACAGGGGCACCGCCCACCATCACCTTCACCTGGTTGCGAATGCCAGCAGCCTCTAAGGCGTCAATGACCTCCTTCATATATCCCATCGTGGTGGTCAGCAGTGCACTCATGCAAAGAATATCCGGCTGGTTCTTCTTTACCTCCTCGATAAACGTGTCAGCAGAAACGTCGATACCGATGTTGACCACCTCGAAACCACATCCCTCCAGCATCGAAGCCACTAAGTTCTTGCCGATATCGTGCAGGTCACCCTTCACGGTACCTATGACAACTTTTCCAATAGATGTGCTCGCACTACCAGCCATCATTGGTTTCAGCAGTTCCAGAGCCGCCTTCATGGCACGACCAGCCATTAGCAGCTGAGGAACGAAAGCCTTACCGTCCTGGAAACGCTGGCCTACCTCTCCCATTGCGCGGATCATCTGTCCGTTGATGAGGTCCTGTGGTGTAATCTCCTGGGCAATAGCTTCCTTCGTAGCTGCTGCTGCCTCATCGCTCTTACCATTTAGAATGGCTTGGAAGAGACGCTCCTCTGGGGTGGCACTAGTGGGACTAGTGTTATTGGAATCACAAGAAGGTCTCGTTTTACTAGTCAAGCTAGGATCATTGGGGATAACAACAGTTGGCTGGGGTTCCTCCGTATTCAATGGTGTAAGGAAGAGTCCGTGAGCGGGTTCTATTACCTTGTTTATCAGGCGGATATGATGATCTGTTGTACCACAACATCCACCTACAATGTTTAGACAATGGTTCTCCAATAAAGGCCATAGGTCAGCCACCAGACTCTCAGGTGTCTTGGTATAATGTCCCTTTCCGTCAGGCATGCCCGCATTGGGATAGATGCTCACCTTCGTGCCAAAACGAGCCATTTGACAAACCAGAGGAGTCATAGCTTTGACGTCACTCACACAGTTGATACCTACCGAGAAGAGTTCGTCCTTCTTAAACGTACTGATAAATTCCAGAATGTCTTGTCCCAGCATATTATGTCCGTCGGGTGTCGATACCGAGAAACTCATCATAACGGGTAGGGTGGGAGCAATCCGCTTGGCTTCCTCAAATGCAATACGAGCAATCTGCGTGTCAAAGATGGTTTCTATCAGCAGCACATCGACGCCACCGTCCACCAGTGCCTGGATTTGCTCGGCGTAAGCCTCACGGAGGGTGGTGGCAAACTTTTCGCCTTTGTCTTTTCCCTCCTCACTGACGAAAGTCTTGCTGGTAGGTCCTATGCTTCCAGCCACATAACGTGGCTTCTCAGGTGTGGAATATTCCTCGGCACACTGGCGTGCTATCTGGACAGCAGCCAGGTTTATTTCCCTGCAAGAGTCCTTCAGCCCGAAGTCGCCCATGGAGATGCGTTGGGCATTAAACGTATTCGTCTCGATGATGTCGGCACCCGCCTCCAGATATTTGCGATGGATGTCGCGAACCACGAAGGGAGCCGTCAGCGAGAGCACGTCGTTGCACCCATTCAGGTCGTAGCTGTGATTGGCAAATCGTGCTCCACGGAAATCTTCCTCACGCAGCCCGTATTGCTGAATCATGGTGCCCATAGCACCGTCGAGCACAAGGATACGGTTGGAGGATAACGCTTTGGGTTCGCTTGAATTATTAGTATCACTACAGAAGTCGGATTCTACCTTGTGGATAATTTCTTCCACCTCGCGGTCCACATCGTCCTTTACGTCTGCTGGATGCAGATTGCGACTATGCTCATATTCCTCTACGATGCGTAAGGCTTGTTCCACCTCCTGTTCGTTGTGGAAGTCCATTTCCAGATGTACACCGTCGCCTCCGATATTGTCGAGTAGGGGTCTTAGCTCGTTCAGTTTCACCCAGCATGCCATAATGCTCTTGCCGCCAGCCAAGATTTTCTTGTACAAGTCGTACCATTTCGGACTACCGCCCTGAGGTTCTCCTACACCTGGTGTCCACTGGATAGCATTCAGTTCCTTGATTTCCAACAGGGCATCTAGGTGGTGCATAGCACCCACACCATCCAGGTGGTATAGCGTATAGTCAATCTTCTGACACTGTTCACGTATAAACGGTTGTACGAAACGGCGATAGTCGTCCACGCTGATCATCGTCGATATGTCACTCTGCAGCTTCGACATCTTACCCGGTGCCCACGATGAGAAATAGCAGAAGGCCATCTCGTCGCCCTCACGGATGATGTCGTACAACTCGTTGAATACTTGGAAATAGATGTCGTTAATCTGTTGCATCTGGTGCTCCAGCACCTCTGGTTGCATCACCGTGTCGAGCAGAACCTTGTCCGTACCCTTGATGGCTGCCAGAACGTCCATACCCTCCATCAGGTCCGGCATACCCACATAATAGTGGCCTTGTGCCTTCGCCTTGCACGCCTTCAGCAGTTCCTTGTGCAGCAACCAGTTAGGATGTTGTGGGTCGAACTTGATGTCGTCCGTATAGTTCGGATTGGGATGAATCCAGATAGTATCCTCACCACCTTCGAAGACACCACCCAGTATGGCAGCCAGTGAGCCTGGCCCCAGTTGCGTATTGGCAACCGGTAGCATATCGGCCATCAATGATGAATGAGCCACATACCAATCCAGATATTCAGCACGCCATTGTGGGTCGAACCAACGCTGGTTCAGGTCCTTGTAAGGCTTGGGTGCAGCGATGTCCGCATGCGGCTTCACCCCCTCTTGAAAGTGTTCCCACATGTTGAGTACGATACCCTTGTGGTTCCACCAGTTGACATAATGCTTTTTGGTTTCTTCGAGATTCTGTTTCCAAGTGTTCATTGTCGTTGTTTTTTAAGAATAGACGCACTATAGGTTCAAATGTCATCAGACGTAGATGAGTCCGCTCATCACCATGTCGCTGACAAACAGCCCCTTGCGTGTCAGTACCAGCCTATTGCCTTCCTTCCTCAACAGTTCGTCAGAGAGGAAGCGTTCCGCTTCCTTCAAACAGTAGCGTTGGAACTTCTCCTTCAGTGTGGTAATGTCCAGCCCGTCGCTGGTGCGCAGGGCCGTTGTTATGCAGTCGTTATAGTGTGTCTCCTCGTCTATCTCCTCCTGTTCTGCAGGTCTTTCACCTTTCTCTATCGCCATCATGTATTGCTGGATATCCGCCACATTCCAACTACGACTTTTGAGATCATAACTATGCGCTGCAGCTCCTAGTCCGATATAGGGTACATCATGCCAATAGCTCGAGTTGTGACGTGAACGGAATCCCGGTTTGGCAAAGTTCGATATCTCATAGTGCTCGTAGCCACTCTCTGTCATTTGGTCTATCAGCACCTCATACATCTGCCGCTCCACTTCCTCATTCCTTTCACTTTTCACTTTTCGTTTTTCACTTTTCACTTGCTCATAGAGCACGGTTCCTTCTTCTATCATCAGACAATAGGCTGACACATGCTCCACCTCCAGGCTCAGTGCCTTCCTGATATCTTGCTTCCAATCCTCTAGTGTCTCGTCGGGAAATCCGTACATCAGGTCGATGCTGATATTATGAAAGCCCGCCTTCCTTAGGATGTTAACCGCCTCTGCCACTTGTTGGGATGTATGGCGCCTATGTAGGAAATGCAAACGCTTATTGTCGAAAGTCTGGGCACCCATTGAGACGCGGTTTACCCCTAGCTCTCTCAGGACATCGGCATACTCCTTCGTCACATCGTCTGGATTCATCTCAATGGTTATTTCTTTTGCATTGTTTCCAAACACCTTATTTATATATATAAAGAGCTGGCGTAGTTGTCCTGTTGACAGTTGCGAGGGAGTGCCACCACCCAGATAGATGGTATCCAGGTTCATCTTTCCATCCACATCCCTCGTTCCTCTCATCTCCATTTCTTTGCATAGCGCATCTACATAGCGTTGTCGCTTGTCTATTGATACGGTGGAATAGAATGCGCAATAGATGCAGCGACTCTTACAGAAGGGGATATGTATGTATAAACCTGCCATATTGTTTATAAAGTTTTTGCAAAAGTACTAAAATAGTTTAATATTTGAAAGCAAACGTAGGTTTTTTGGATGAAAATGCCTACCTTTAGCGTCCGATAATCGACTTTATACAACTTAAAACAATAAAACCTTATGAAAGTTTATCAAACTAACGAGATTAAAAACATTGCACTCATTGGCAGTGCGGGTAGCGGCAAGACTACTCTTGCCGAAGCAATGGTCTATGAAGCAGGCATCACCAAACGCCGCGGAACCGTAGAGGGTAAGAACACCATGAGCGACTATTTCCCTGTTGAGCAGGAATACGGCTACTCTGTGTTCTCTACTGTTTTTCATGTAGAGTGGAACAACAAGAAGCTGAACATCATCGACTGTCCGGGTTCTGACGACTTCGTGGGAGGTTCTATCACCGCCATGAACGTTACCGACCAGGCTGTCATCCTCGTCAACGGCCAGTATGGTCCTGAGGTAGGCACGATGAATGCATTCCGCAATACAGAGAAACTGAAGAAGCCCGTTATTTTCCTCGTCAACCAGCTCGATCGTGACAATTGCGATTACGATGCCATCTTGACTCAGTTGAAGGAAGTTTATGGTAACAACTGCGTTCCCGTGCAGTATCCCATCGCCACCGGTGCAGGTTTCAATAGTGTTATTGACGTGCTGCTGATGAAGAAATATTCTTGGAAGCCCGAGGGTGGTGCTCCCATTATCGAGGATATTCCCGCTGACCAGTTGGAGAAAGCCAAGGAGTGGAAGGCTAAGCTTGTAGAGGCCGCTGCTGCTGGTGACGACACGCTGATGGAGAAGTTCTTCGAGAGCGAGGATCTCAGCGAGGACGAGATGCGTGAGGGAATCCGCAAGGGTCTTGTCACACGTAGCATCTTCCCTGTCTTCTGCGTATGTGCAGGTCGCGACATGGGTGTACGCCGTCTGATGGAATTCCTGGGCAACGTTGTTCCTTTCGTCAGCGAGATGCCTGTCATCCAGAACACCGCCGGCAAGGATGTTCCTGCTGACGCTTCTGCTCCCACCTCGCTCTATTTCTTCAAGACTGGTGTTGAGCCCCATATCGGTGAGGTGCAGTACTTCAAAGTGATGAGCGGCGTCGTGAAGAGTGGCGACGACCTGACCAATGCCGACCGCGGCTCGAAGGAGCGCATCGGTACGATTTATGCCTGCGCAGGTGCCAACCGTATTCAGGTTGACCAGTTGGTAGCCGGTGATATCGGCTGTACCGTGAAGCTAAAGGATGTGAAGACCGGCAACACGCTGAATGCCAAGGATGTAGATAATAAGTTCGACTTCATCAAATATCCTAACTCCAAGTTCTCTCGTGCCATCAAGGCCGTCAACGAGGCAGAGACCGAGAAGATGATGGCAGCCCTGCAGCGCATGCGTCAGGAAGACCCCACATGGGTTGTCGAGCAGTCTAAGGAGTTGCGCCAGATTATCGTGCACGGTCAGGGTGAATTCCACCTGCGCACGCTGAAGTGGCGTATGGAGAACAACGAGAAGATTCAGGTGGAATTCCAGGAACCGAAGATACCTTACCGCGAGACCATTACCAAGATGGCCCGTGCCGACTATCGTCATAAGAAGCAGTCGGGTGGTGCAGGTCAGTTCGGCGAGGTACACTTGATAGTTGAGCCTTATACCGACGGCATGCCTGATCCTACCTCATTCACCATCAATGGTCAGGAGTTCAAGATGAACATCAAGTCTAAGGAAGAGAAAGACCTGGAGTGGGGTGGTAAGCTCGTATTCATCAACAGCGTTGTCGGTGGTGCTATCGATATGCGTTTCATGCCTGCTATTCTGAAAGGTATTATGGAGCGCATGGAGCAGGGTCCGTTGACGGGTTCTTACGCTCGCGATGTTCGTGTCATTGTTTACGATGGTAAGATGCACCCCGTTGACTCAAACGAATTGTCATTCATGTTGGCAGCCCGTAATGCCTTCAGTGCAGCCTTCAAGGAGGCTGGTCCAAAGGTGCTCGAGCCTATCTACGACCTCGAAGTACTTGTGCCTGCCGACTATATGGGTGACGTGATGTCTGACCTGCAGGGGCGTCGTGCCATCATCATGGGTATGGACTCCGAGAGCGGCTATCAGAAGCTCACCGCCAAGATTCCTTTGAAAGAGCTGGCAAGCTATTCTATCGCCCTCTCTTCACTCACTGGAGGCCGTGCTTCGTTCACTACCAAGTTCGCCTCTTACGAGCTTGTTCCGAACGACATCCAGCAGGAGCTTATCAAGCAGCATGAGGCTGAGGTGAAAGACGAAGAGTAATTTTTCTCTCTATCATATTAAATGGGACTATCTGTTGAAGGATGGTCCCATTTTCTGTTTCTTTATTTTTCTGTTTCTTTTTTACATCTTATATACATATCCAACCGTTATCACATGTAACACCTTGTCCAACCCTCCAGCCGACCTCTTCAGGTCAAGCAAATAGCCCAGGTTGACCACATGGTGCGTGTGGATGCTATAGCTAGTTCCTATAGCCATACGCATCTCGTCTATCTCGAATTGTTTGCTCAGATTGTTGAACATCTCGACAGACAGGTATGGACTCCATCCTTTCATGCTGCTGTTGTCTATCTCAGCCTTGAAACGGTTGCGCAGATGGTGCTCATGGATGGCCTTCACATTACTCTTCTGTACCGTATAGGTATATTGGTACCGCTCGCGCAACGACAGTTTCAGCCAATTCATCACCTTGCCCCCGGGTGTGATATCAAACATCAACCGATGGCGTGGAACCGTTTCTTTCCCAGAATCTACCGTGCGTTTTTTTAGATGCAATTCATAATTAGCTCCCAGTTTAAGGAATTTAGAAACTTTATACGCACCGTTTATGGCCAACTGCCAACGGTCAACACTTCCACTGTTGTCTTTCGTGCGGAGCTCGATACCTGCTCCAAGGCTCCAACGGTCATTTAGCTTTTTCTCCGTACCAGCCGAAATCCACATACCGAAATCATCGGTGGTTTGTGCGCTGGAATACCCGATGAAGAAAAAAGCCAGGAGTAATGCCAGCAGGATGTATCTCATCCATTCGAACATTCTTTGGATCCTTTGAATTTTTTCTTTTTTCATAGTTTATTTTGCCAACCTTTAGTGGTTGACGTTGCAAAGATAAAAAGAAAATGTTACAAAATTGTGTCAAAAGTGTTGTAGAATTGTTACATTCTTATTTGTAACATAATTGTAATATCAGTGTAACTGGGTCGTAACACGATAGTCATATCTTTGCAGCAAAAAAGATTGTTATGGAATTAATTATCAATATTTTCTCACTGGTCGGTTCGCTGGCGTTGTTCCTCTTCGGAATGAAGACGATGTCGGAGGGACTCGAGAAGTTTGCGGGCGATCGCCTGCGCAGTATTCTGGCGGCTATGACTAAGAACCGCGTGATGGGTGTGCTGACAGGTATTCTCATCACGGCACTCATCCAGTCGTCAAGCGCCACCACGGTGATGGTGGTAAGTTTTGTGAATGCCGGACTGATGACGCTGGCTCAGAGTATCGGCGTCATCATGGGTGCCAACATCGGTACAACGGTGACGGCATGGATTATCTCGGCAGTAGGTTTCAAAGTGGATATCGCAGCCTTTTCTATCCCTCTTCTGACCATCGGTATGCCGCTGATTTTCAGTGGGAAGGGCAACAGGAAGAGTTTTGGCGAATTCATCTTCGGCTTCTCCTTCCTGTTTATGGGTTTGGCCTTCCTTCAAGATGCAGCCACAGGCATGGGAATCGGCGATATGGTAGCGGGCATTCTGGCGCATGTGCCTCAGGATTCGTTCTTCACCATCCTGCTGTTTATTGTGGTCGGTGCATTGGTGACAATGATTGTACAGTCGTCATCAGCCGCAATGGCTATCACGCTGATGCTCTTTGGTATGAACATCCCCGGCTTCGGGTTCGAAGAGGCAGCAGCTCTGGCGATGGGTCAGAACATTGGTACGACCATCACCGCCTTCATGGCGTCGCTCACGGCTAACACCCAGGCACGCCGTGCTGCCTTGGCCCACATGTTCTTCAACGTCTTCGGTGTGGTGGTGTTCCTCATCGTGTTCTACCCTGCCTGCGACGCC
>ODAJ012189831.1_pt1 | contig 10388 bp, 9 predicted proteins | sample 1539241 | NCBI WGS metagenome assembly ODAJ01 (sample SAMN02144231, study PRJEB22623) | gut metagenome | biome: sheep rumen | host: Ovis aries | place: New Zealand
GTGTAGTGCTTGATGATTTCCTCCTTGCCGTCGATGGTCACCTTCTCCTTCTCCAGCACGTACTTCGTCTCTACCAGCACCTTGCCGCGCAGGTCGCTCACTGCCTCCTCCACGTTGCGGTCAGCCGTAAATCGCATCAGCACCTGCTTCACGTTAGCTCCCGTAAACTCCTCAACAGTGTCCGCACCCATGCTCTTCACCACAGGGTAGAACGTGCCGATGCCGTCAATCTTCACACCGTGACCCTCCGACACCAGCTCGGGGATGCAAGTGGCCAGCTTGCGGAGCACACCCTCCACAATGTCCTGCGTAAACACACTGCCGTGCTCGGCAATGTGGCGCGCCAGCGCCGTAGTGTTCAGCGTGCTCAGTCGGTTGGCACGGGCGTACCACTTCGTTGCCTGTTCCTCACTCAGTTTGTTCGTGTTCTGATACACGTTCACAAACAACGTCTTCTTACTGTCTGCCATAGTTTTTAGTTTTTAGTTAATAGTTTTTTAGTTTAAAGTTTATAGTTAAAAGTTTATAGTTGATTTTTCATCTTTAATCTTTAATTTTTTAATAGTAATTCTCAATTTTCAATTTTCAATTTTCAATTTTCATCGTTGCAAAGGTACAAACTCTCACCCGCCATTCCAAATTCCAACCCCCGATTTCAGCCCGTTTCATATCAAAACCGCCCCAATTGACACTTTTCCCCCCAATAGTTTTGTTTTTTCAAACCTTCTGCTTACCTTTGCATCAACAAAGTAGTTTCAACAAAAACACAAACCACCGACATGACTACCCTAACCCAGAAATGGAAAGCATTCAAAGAATGGCAGCAACGCCCATACACCGTGGCCCCCATGTCAGAAGACCAACACCGCTGCCACACCTGCGGCACCGAGTACCAAGGCAACTACTGCCCACGCTGCGGACAGTCGGCAAACATCGGGCGTTACTCCATGAAAGGAGCCGTTCTACTCTTCATCGACGTATGGGGACTGGGCAACAGAGGTATGTTTCGCACACTGCGCGACCTGCTGCTACGGCCCGGCTACATGATACGCGACTACCTCGCAGGCATGCAACATGCCTACTTCCCACCCTTCAAGCTCTTCTTCCTGCTCACAGCACTGTCGCTCGTCGTCGAAGGAGGATTCAACATCCAAGGCGAAAACTACTTCGAAATATCGCGACAACAAATCAGCCAAACCCAGCTCGAGCCCGATAAAGACCTGCCACCCGAAATGCAACAGGAGATGCGCACATTCAACGCGCGAATAGAAAAACTGACAACCGACTTCACCGAATTTGTATTCAGATACCCCAACATCTTCTCCCTGGGAATGCTCCTGCTGGCCTCCGGCTTGTTATACCTCTTCTTCAGGCGAAGCCCCAACATCCCAGACCTGCGCTACTCCGAGCTACTCGTGGCACTGGTATATTCCTCCGACATGTTCACCCTCGTCACTACCATTGCGGAGTTCTTCTGCATGAGCCTCACCATACAAACCGCGCTCATGCTGCTGCCCGTCGTTCCCATGAAGCAGCTCAGCGGCTACAGCTGGTGGAAGACGGCCCTCTTCTTTCTCATCACCGCCTCCGTCCTGTTCCTGTTCTTCCTCGCCGCCCTGCTCTTCTTTGCCCTGGCAACGTGAGGTGCGTGAAGCGGGAAGCACCTTGTATGTTCCCATGTCTTTCGTGATGTCCTGAACCGAACGAACAGTTCGAACAGTTTTTGCGAGCGAACGGTCATAGAGGGATAATTATATATATATAATTATAGGGTTAATCAGACTTCCGCACGAAAACTGTTCGAACTGTTCGTTCGGTGAGGGAATATAACATGTTATTGCAAAAATAACATAAAATACGTGGCAAAAATATGGCTAATTTAAATTAAAAAACTAATTTTGCCAAAGCCGCACATCAGCACTGCTACGATGCTGCGCCTAAAGCAACTGTTTTGGTGTCAGCCATCAGTCGCTGTACTATTGCCTGTGCCACCTGCGTCTGCTGACCGAAGAGGAACTGCAAAGCCATCTGGCCGAGAGCATGGAGATACTGCCTTTTTACGCACAACGTTATAGGCAGCAGCAATCTTATATACAAATGAATAACGTCAGCTCATCCAACATCTTCCTCTTGAAGCGCAGCATCGACCTGTCGTTGTTGCGGCAGGGATTCCATATCCCGCCCGAGTTTCATGCATTGGTATATGCCGCACTGGGAAAGGAGTTGCACCATGGGGAGAGTTGTGACGTCCAGCTGATGGTTGCAGGGAAGGCTTTTAAGGTGAGGATGTACAATATCGACTTTGACCAAAGCAAATACCCGAACCATCCAGACTTGTTGCAAGTGCGCTATTCGGAGAATTCCCCCATTGCCCAACACTTGCAGACGTTTTTCCAAAAGGCATATACGTGGCTGACAGCTGAACGTGAACGGCTTGGACGGCGAAGGAAAATCTTACTGCCCAAGGAATTGTCTGACGAGGTCGTGTTGTGGGCTTCACCTATTCCTGGCACTTTCGTGCTTGAATGTCTGCCGACTCAGGAAATGGCTGTTGAGACAGAGATAAGGGCGCAAGACGAGTTGGCGTTTGAAATCTTTGAGCCTCGCGAAGACAGGAAGGCGGGTATTAAGACTTCACTACGCATGCAACATGTCAGGCAGCTTGACCGTTCAATTGGTGAAAGCCTTAAGCGGTTATACGACTACCGCTGTCAGGTGACAGGAGAGCGTATAGGTGAGGCATACGGCAGTGAGTGTATCGTCGAGGCACATCATATAGAGTATTTCACGCAGTCGCTGAACAACGATACGCATAACATCATCATCGTCTCGCCTACGTTCCATCGCATCATCCATCGCTACAATCCTCGGTTCGACCGTGAGCAACTATGCTTTGACTTTCCAAACGGCGTGAGCGAAAGAGTGAGGCTTGACAGGCATCTGCGGAATAAATTTTAGAGCAATAAACGACAAACTGATATGACAGAGCAAGAGATGACTATAAGCATTCCCAAGCTTTCCCAGATTTTGGAAAAGCTGAATTGCTGTTCATCTCAATGTTGGTATAAAACCCGAAGATTGCAAACAAAATAATGTTTTTTTGAAGTTTTTCGCTTAAAAAGGCTTCTTTTCGGGGAAGTTTTTGTATTTTTGCACTGTCTATGCCCGCGCATCGTCTGATGCTTGGGGATTGGACAATAATAATTGGGAAAATTCCATATTTCAACAATTGGTTTAATAGATGACGGAATATAGCTATAATATATTTGATTGGTTGACTCCGAGGGTTACTGAAGAGGCTGTTGTGCTTGATTTGTTTGCAGGCTGTGGCGGGCTCTCTCTTGGTTTTGAGGCTGCTGGTTTTCGTACGATTGGCTATGAAATGGTTGAAGCAGCCGTGGAAACCTATAATAAGAACCTGAAAGGCACATGCTACAACCAATTCTTAGAGGTAGGCTTCGAATATCCTGAATCGGACAAGATAGACGTTATTATCGGAGGCCCACCTTGCCAGCCCTTCAGCCGTTTTGGCAATCAGAAGGGTATCGAAGATGCTCGTGACGGGTTCCCAGTTTTTATTGATGCGGTAAAACGCCTGGAGCCCCGCGTATTCTTGTTTGAAAATGTAGCAAACATTTTGGGGCGGCACAAGTGGTATCTGGAATTGGTTGTTGCGGAACTACGCAAGTTAGGCTACATAGTAGAATACAGAATAGTGAACGCAGTTGACTATGGTGTACCTCAAAACCGCGAGCGGCTTATTTGTGTCGGCCATCACTCCACGTTCAGGTTTCCCAAGAAAGAGCAGAAGAAAGTTACTGTGGAGGAAGCCATTGGCGACCTAATGACTCAGTATGACGAGAACAGTAAATTCCTGACTCCAGAACAGGAGCGCTATATCGCCGTATATGAGGAAAAATCACACTGCATCAATCCACGTGACCTGCATCCCGACAAACCCGCCCGAACGATCACCTGCCGGAATTTGGCTGGTGCTACAAGCGATATGCAGCGTGTGAAACTTCCGGATGGTCGTCGACGCCGGATTGAGGTGAGGGAGGCCGCACGTCTGCAGAGTTTCCCCGACTGGTTTGAGTTCTGTGGCACAGAGACACGCCAGTTCTATCAGATAGGAAACGCCGTACCCCCACTGTTGGCTTACAAGTTGGCACTGGCGTTGAAAGAAACATATCATATGTCACCTAAGCAGGAAGCTGAAATCAAGAAAATCAACATTTTCCAAGAGCAAACCTTATTTGATACAGTATGCGTATAAAATTCACGGAAGGTAAGAGTGAGCATGTACAGAAACTGTATTCCGACATGCTTGACGTCTTATCGGCAGTGGGAATCCCTGTAACAGAGCTTTCCAGTGACCGCAGACGAGAGAAGATGGCAGGGGCATGTCTGGCAGCAGGGCAGATCGTGAATTCGTTCAGGGAGGCCAAGTCTGTCATGAACGGTAGTTTCCTAAAGACACGCGACATCATCGTATTCGAAAACGAGCATTATGGTGAGCACATCTCGTCAGGTTCTTACGATGACATACGCCGCAAGGACTTGAAAATGCTTGTTGACGAAGGCTTTGTGGTCAACTCCTCTGAATTAGACCAGGCTGCCACCAACAATCCCAACCGTGGCTATACGTTAAGCGCACCGTTTGCAAATCTCCTGAGAGTGTATGGCACGAGCAAATGGGATGAGCGACTGGCTTATTTCATTGAGATTCACCAGAAGACCAAAGAGGAACTTGCGCGAAAGCGAGCCATGGAGCGTATTCCTGTCACTTTGCCTTCAGGCTTAACATTAGAATTGTCAACAGGCGAGCATAATCTGTTGCAGAAGAAAATCGTGGAGGATTTCCTTTCCTTGTTTGGGATGGGAGCAGAAGTCCTCTATATCGGTGATAGCAGCGACAAATACCTTCATCGTGACACCGAGGCCCTGCAACAGCTTCATGTATCACTGGAGCATGGGACATTGCCTGATATTGTCGCCTATAGCCGCGAAAAGAATCTGCTGTTTCTCATCGAGGCCTATCATTCTTCCAACCCGATGAACAATGAGCGCGTCAGTTCACTGAGACAACTTGTGGCTGATTGTGGAGCAAGCGTTGTGTATGTGACTGCATTTCTGAGCAAATCGGAGGGATTGAAGCATTTGAAGGAGATTGCCTGGGACACGGAAGTGTGGTTCGCCAATGAGCCAGAGCACATGATGCATCTTAACGGCTACAAGTTCTTGGAGATTCACAAAGATTGATATAACATGAGTCAAGCAAATGAAATGACAGCCAGCCAGTTGCTGGCACAGACAGAGCGCGATTTCTTCAGCGGGGCGGGACTCGCCGAGGCCTGCCTGCTGAAGGGTGATGAGCGCAGGGCCTACAGGCTCGCGCAGGTGGAGCGGTTGCTTAATTCATTGCCAGCGGCGATGTATCTGTCGGACGTGTTCTGGACGGCTGACGAGGGCAGACAGCTGATCAAGGAGCCTCACCCGCTGCTGTCAACTGAGGGGCAGCAGATGTTGTCGGACGAGGAAAAGAACCGGCTGCGGCTGATCGTGGAGATAGCGGGATTGTGTCACGACCTGACGCTGCACTTCACCTTCGACCTGAAGGAGGCGTTCGGTTTCAGGAACCAGGACTTCTGGATAACGAACCGCAGGCTTGTGGAGTGGCTCACGGCGATGGAGCATGAACAGATAGCGATGCACACGGCTTACATCATGAAGAAGCAAGCCATCGGCGTGTATGAGTATGGCCATTATCAGCCGGCGCAGGACGAGCTGGCAGAGCTTTACTCTTCGGAGCATCATTGCCGGGTGGGCAAGCCGTCAGAGACGGAGATGCCACCGCGCGACTATGTGCACGCCATACTCGATACGCTACAGCATATAGAGCGGCATTGGCGGCGGGGTGTACTCCAACTGAAACTGCGCCCCGACTTGGTGATGCTGCACGATGAGATATATGGCGTGATACCACGGCGGTTTGACCGTGGCGTGCTGAAGGCTGCCCAGGCACTTTATGACTATATGGACACAGAACTGCGAGGACGGCTGGTGCTGAAGGAGTATAACTACGATTTCACTTCATGGAACGAGCAGCCAGAGTCGGTGCGTCGCACATGGGATGAAGTTCTGGGGCGCTTTGCCGAAAAGGTTCGTGAGGTGCGTTCCCAGTATCTGGCTGAAGGCTGGATAGAGGATGACTCACTGGCGTTCAGCTATCTGATGGCACATGGCCAGCGATGCGGGCAAGGTTGGTGGCGAGAAGAGGATGAAGCCTTATGATGAGCAGCAATCGCAGAGACTACGGCTCTGCACAGGAATGGCTGGCTGCGCTCAGGCAGGATGAAGCATGGCTCAGTCAGCAGCAGCGGCTCATGTCGGCGGCGGCTGGCAGTGGTAACGCATGCCGTGAAGATGCCATCAGGAGAATTGGCAGGGGTGAGACCTTCGAGTTCTGGGAAATCTACCAGCACCGGGTGGAGCCGGTGGTCAGTGAGGTCTGGGAGATTGCCGAGCTCTCACTGCCCAAGCTGAAGGTTCAGGCCATCGGCATGCTCTCGATGGAGTGGCTGGAGAAGCAGGAGAAAACCGACGGCCATGCACAGCAAGGTAATGGCAGCCAGGGCGTACTGACTGGCAAGCTGGCATCGGACGAGGCCATGAGGTATTGGAAGCGGTTGCAGCAGAAGGGTTTCGTTGACGAACGCTGCCAACTGAAGCCGGAGACGACGCGCAAGCAGGCGATGTACATAGCCGAGGTGTTTGCCGAGCGGCTGGGCATCACGTCGAAGTGGAAGACGTTTGAGCGGCTCTGGGGCATCAGCAACCTGGCGCAGGAGAAGTGGGACTTCCAGCAGACGGGCACGCTGCCTTCGCGTTCGAAGGTGATTGACAGGATTTTCGAGGATTGACATAACTGGCTGATAATCAGCACCAGCACCCCCTATATAGGAGCTATCGATAGGCCCTATATAGGGGATTTCTTTATTTATTTCGCCGTACCTTTGCATCGTCAAACATTTTAAAAGCCCGCTGAAAAGGCAGCGGGGTGTCGGGTGAAGACGAGAAAGTCTCGCGAGAATCCAAAACTTGGAAGGTGGCCACCCTTCACGGCTTCTCTCGCTAAACTCTGACACACGATGAAGAAGAATTTCATCCATACACAGCAGATTCTTGCTGGCGAAATCGGAATGGACACGCAGACACGGTTTCACGTCAACGGCGATGTCAACATCTATCCCTGTCCCTGGGCAGACGAACAGGTAACCACCGGCGGCTGTCGGCGACCCAAGGGGCGCATGACCATCGAGGAGGACGGCACGAGCCACTTCCATGCCTACCGCTCGAACAGCGGCAGCCGCTATACACAACTCTTCATAACGGCCAACGGCGAGGTGAAGCGCACACGCCAGAACCTCATTGTGAAACTGGTGTTGCCGCTGGGCATCGGTCGGCTGGCTATCATCGAGGCCCTGACAAGCCAGATGGCAGAGATCATCAACTACATTCGTTCACTTAAAGAAATCACGTTATGGAAATGACACAACTGATAGCACTCAACACACGACTGACTAAGGAGCAGACAAGGGCATTCATCAAAGAATGCCCGCTCCAAGACTATGATGAGCTGACGCGGAAACCACGGCTGGAGCAGTTGGCAGCGCGCATCAACAGCACAACGGACGAGGAGGAACAACGAAGGATGAAGTCGTGGCTGCCGTTCCGCTGCCCGCACTACACCAAGTTCCGCGACGACTATCGCGACCGTGAGCACATCGTGGCGGAGTCGTTCACGTGGCAGACGTGCATCGACATCGACGACCCTGATCTGGTGGAGAAGGCCAACATGATGTCAACGGTACTCGATGAGGAGCCCGGCGGCCAGTGGCAGGGGATGATGCTGCACAAGGATTATTCGATTCGCCGTAAGCTGCACATTGACATCCGGCTGCCGATGGGGATGACGGTGCCCGAGGCTCAGCGTGCGTATTGCAAGGCGCTGGGCGTGGAGTGCGACACATCGTGCTTTACCCCAGAGCGGTTCATCTATATCTCGCCTGCGTCGTACGAGATTTATCGTTCCGACGGGTGGTATCAGCAGCTGTCGGAGGAAGAGGTTGCGCAGCGTCGCAAGGCTTATACGGACAGAGGTCTGACGATTGACGGGCGTACGGAGGACGGCTGCTACTATGACTCGGAAGGGGATGCTGGAAAAGACAGGTCGGCAGCAGGGCTTACCACAACAGTTGGTGAAGGACAGGTATCCAATACTGCTCCAACAGATTTCAAGGGTATCGCATACACGGACATCATCAGCGAGTGGTTCCGCCGTACGGGCGGCGAGCCTCAGCAGGGAGAGCGCAACGACCGGCTGCACCGTCTGGCCTCGCACCTGCGCTACATCACGGATAACAACGAGCAGACGCTGCTGGCCGTCATGCCCCGATATGGATTGTCGGAAGACGAGATGCGAGGACTCATCCATTCGGCTTGTCAGGGTCGGTTCTACTCGATGCCGAAACTGCTTCAGGAGGTCGTCAGAAGCCTCACGCCGAAAGAGAATGCTGCGGACACGGAAACAGGGCTTGGCGCCGTGCCTCCGGAGATGCCTAAGCGGTTGCCGCCGCTGATCAAGCTGCTGCTGCAGAACACGCCCGACATCTACCGTCCGGCTGTGGCTCACGCGGTGTTCCCCTCGCTCGGTGCCCATCTGCACAAGACGCGCTTCCGCTATATCGACAACGTGGAGCACGAGGCCACGCTGATGAACTGCCTGATGGCGGGCACGGGAGCCGGTAAGGATTGTATTTCGGAACCCATCAACCGCATCATGGCCGACATCCGCCGACGCGATGCCGAGAACCTGGAGCGCGAGAAGGCTTGGAAGAAGCAGGTGAACTCGAAGGGTGCGAACAAGGACAAGGCTGAGCGTCCCGAAGGCTTGATTATCCAGGAGATTGACGCCGACGTAACCAATGCTGCCTTCGTGCAGCGCATGGCTGAGGCCGACGAGCACTTCCTCTATGTGAAGATGAACGAGATTGACCAGTTCGACGCCTTGAAGGGCAACGGCCGCGGCAACCATCAGTTTCAGATCATGTGTCTCTCGTTCGACCCCGGCAACCGTTACGGACAGACACGCGTGGGCACGCAGTCGGTGACGGAGAAGGTGACGATACGCTTCAACTGGAATGCCGCCACCACCGTCAAGAAAGGGCTGCGCTATTTCCAGAACGTGCTGACCGACGGCCCTATCTCGCGCATCAACTTCTGCACCATTCCCCGGCGCGAAATCGGAGCCGACATGCCCGTGTATGGCACCTACGATGCCACGTTCGACGAGCAACTGCGCCCCTACATCGAGCGGCTCACGTCGGCTCGCGGCACCATCGACTGCCCGCAGGCTTACAAGTTGGCTCAGCGGCTGAAGAACGAGTGCGCCGAGTTTGCCCGACTCAGCCAGTCGGAGACCTACTGGAACCTCTCGTTCCGTGCCAACGTCATTGCCTATCTGAAGGCCAGTGTGCTCTTCGTGGCGCATGGCTACACATGGACGAAGGAGATGGAGCAGTTCATCCGCTGGAGCCTGAAGTACGACCTTTGGTGTAAGATGCATTTCTTCGGCGAAGCCATCGAACAGGCAGAGCAGGGCGGCTCGCAGTCAAACCGCCGCGGCCCTCGCAATCTCTTAGAGCTGTTGCCCAATGAGTTTACTCTCGATGATGCCATTGCCATCCGTCGCCAGCAGGGCCTCAGCCGTGAGGGTACGCAGGACATGATACGCGTCTGGCGCAACCGAGGTTACATTGAGGAGCGCACGTCCGACGATGACCGAACGAACAGTTCGAACAGTTTTTCAAACAGTTATTCAAAACTTAAATACCGTCATTGATTATGGAACTGATATTAGAACGCAACTTAAAACGTAAGGCCTATACGACAGGCCGTCTGTATATCCAACAGCAGGTGGTGGACGAATATCTGCCAAGCACGGAGGACATGTACTTTTGCGACACACTCGAATCTACATGGCGCGACTATGCCCATGGTGCCTACAAGGTAAGAGGCCACTCGGCCATCCCCGAGGGACGCTACCCCGTGGTCATCACCTTCTCGGCGAAGCAGAACATGTGGTTGCCGCTGCTGCTCGGAGTGCCGAAGTTTAAGGACGTACGCATACATGCCGACAGCTCTGCACAGGACGCCGAGGGATACATTCTCGTAGGCAAACAGCAAGAAGCAGGAATGCTGACCGACAGCCGTCCCTGGCTTCAGCGCCTGAAACGGACTATCGTGGATGCAAAGGCTCGTGGCGAAGGCGTGTGGATTACCGTCCGGTGAAAAACGTGCCGACTCACTCCCCCACCCCTCTCGGA
>ODAJ012182017.1_pt1 | contig 10383 bp, 9 predicted proteins | sample 1539241 | NCBI WGS metagenome assembly ODAJ01 (sample SAMN02144231, study PRJEB22623) | gut metagenome | biome: sheep rumen | host: Ovis aries | place: New Zealand
GGCCGTTCCTCAGCCTGTTCGTAGCCGTGCCCTTTCTGCGTCAGAACATGAATGACGCAGGATCCGGGATAATCCCGGGCGATGCGAAGCGTATGCTCCAGGCTCGGAAGGTCGTGCCCGTCAATGGGACCAAAGTACTCGAATCCCAGCGTTTCAAAAAAGCCCATATCCGTATCTTTGACCAGAAGGGACTTCAGAACCTTTTTGGAAGCGTGAAGCACACGGTATAGCCCGTGCCCTACCAGAGGAATGTCACCGAGATGGCGCACCTTCCGCTTTGCGCGCTGCCATCCCGAGCTTACACGAAGGCGGGTCAGATAGGATGAAATAGCTCCAACATTCGGCGCGATGCTCATCTCGTTATCGTTGAGAATGACCATCATGCGTATATGGCTGTTTCCCGCATCATTCAGCGCCTCGTAGCACATGCCGCCCGTCAGTGCGCCGTCGCCTACAACGGCGATCACATGCCTGCTTTCGCCCAGCAGATCCCGGGCCCGTGCGTAACCCAGTGCAGCGGAAATGGCCGTGCTGGCATGACCCGTATCAAATGCGTCATATTCGCTCTCTTCCCTCTTGGGAAAACCGGAGAGTCCGCCGAATTCCCTCAATGTATGGAAACGATCCGCGCGTCCTGTCAGGAGTTTATAGACATAGCTCTGGTGCCCCACATCGAAGAGGATCCTGTCAGCAGGAGGATCAAACACGCGCAGCAGGGCAATGGTCAGCTCAACAACGCCCAGATTGGACGCAAGATGTCCTCCGTTTTGCGAAACGGTTTTGATCAGCTGCTGCCGAATCTCGTCCGAAAGCTGCCGAAGCTCATCCTGGGTCATCTTTTTCAGATCCTGTGGGGACAGATTTCTCTCCAGCATCCAATCCCTCCTTTCGCGTGTTTCAGGGTATCCCTCCGGCGGGAGTTATCTTTTGGCGCCGATTCCGCCCTTGGCGCCGGCCGGGATCGATCCCCCCTTGGCCCCCTTGGTTCCCTTGCTGCCCAGCACGGCCCCTTTGAGAATGTTGCTGGAGAAAGCAAAGCTGCTATGGTTCTTTTCCTCCCAGGCCTGCATGGCATAGTGCGCCATGCGGTTGATCAGCTCCCTGTAGGAAACACCGGCATTTTCCCAGAGATAGAAAGCAAGACTGCCCGGAATGGTGTTGATTTCTGTGATGTAAAAATGCCCGCTGTCCCGGTCGTACATGTAGTCAATGCGTACCACACCCTTGCAGTCCAGCATGTGAAAAATACGAAGGCTCATGGCCTGAAGCTGTTCCCTGAGCTCATCCTCAATCGGAGCAGGAAGGATCCGGTGAAGGCTGGCCATGCCCTTGCTGCCGCCGCTGGCCAGGTACTTTTCACCGAAATCCAGGAAATCGTCATGGGTGATGGGCATTTCAATCGGAGAAGCTTCCGCATTTTCATCAAAGCCAAGCACACTGCAGTTCAGCTCAATCGGCTGATTGAGACCCTTTTCGACCAGAACCCGCCGGTCATATTCAAAGGCAAGTCGGAGACTTTCCTGAAGTGACTTCCGATCCGTGGCACGGCTGACACCGATGCTGGAGCCAAGGTTGGCTGGCTTGACAAATACCGGAAAGCCCAGCTGCGCCTCCACATCAGTCAGCACGGCATCCGGCTCCCGCTGGAACCGAAGCCTGCTGAAGCTGAGCCCGGGCAGAACAGGTAAATCCCCGCCGCGAAAAAACTGCTTCATGAGGATTTTATCCATGCCGACGGCACTTCCCACAACGCCTGTGGAAGAATAGGGCAAATTGGCCAGCTCCAGCAACCCCTGAACGGTGCCGTCCTCGCCGTGAAGACCGTGCATGACGATCATGAAAAGATCTACACGCGCGACGATCTCCAGTTCTGATTTACGGAACAGCCCGTTTTCACGGCGAAGACTCAGCAAAGCTCCGGATCCCGGCGTCAGATCGAGGAAGACCTTCCGAAGGCCTGCCCTGTCCGAATGAAAAGGCTGATAGCAGGCAATTTCCTTCAGCACATCTCCGGTATACCATCCGCCATCTTCATGAATATAAACAGGAACCACCTGATACTTTTCGGGATCGACATACCGCATCATCTGCAGCGCGCTGATGATAGAAACTTCCCTCTCGCAGCTTCGTCCCCCGAAGATAACTCCCATCTGCTTCACAGCCATGTATTTGTCCTTCTTTCATTTGTCAGTACTGATCCGGCAGGTCGTTTTCAAAGAGCACCGTATCTCCGGCTCTGGCGTGAGTCCGGATCCAGGAGCTGGCTTCCTCCAGAGATTGGACAACAATCAGCCGGTCCTCCGGGAAGGCCTTCCGGGCAAGTCCCTCCCGAATGGCAGCGCTTCGGTTTTCCCCGACCAGGATGGCCAGGTCGCAGCAGTCTGCCATCGCCTCGCCCAGCTGAGTATTGAGTTCTGCTTCCTGGTCTCCCAGCTCCACCATGCCGGGAGTGACGATGATACGGCGTTCCGGGAAATCCCGCAGCACGGAGAAGGCCTGCTTTGCACCGCGAATGTTGCTGTTAAACGCATCATCAATGACGGAGATACCGCCTGGATTGGAAATCAGCTGCAGTCGATGCTCGACGGGCTCCAGTCGCTCTATCCCCCGGGCAATCTGTCGAAGGGACATATCCAGTGCCAGACAGACCGACGCACTGAGCACAATATTCTGAATGTTGAGTTCGCCAAGCAGCTTCGTGTGGCAGGCGACCTTTTCACCGGGGATGCACAGGTCAAACGCACTGCCTTCGGGAGAAACATGAATGTTTTCCGCCCAGACCTGATCCCGCTCTCCATGCAGACCTGCCAGCGTTTTTTCCTTTTTTGTTTTCCTGTAAAGCTCCAGGCAGATTCCGTCATCGTCTGAGAAGAAGGCGTGACCGTCTTTGGGCAAAGCGGTGATCAGCTCATATTTGGTTCTGGTGATTCTTTCCTGCGTCCTGAAGGTATCAAGGTGCTGCGGGCCCACAGAGGTCAGGATTCCCATGACGGGATGCACAAGACGGCACATTTCCCGAATATCCCCCACGTGCCGCGCGCCCATTTCCGCGACAAAAACCCGGTGTCCCGCCTCCAGCTGCGATCGGATCACTTTTGTAACGCCCATGGGTGTGTTGAAGCTGGCTGGAGTGACAAGCGTGTGGTATTTTTCTTCCAGCAGCGTGCCAAGGATAAACTTGACGCTGGTCTTTCCCCAACTGCCGGTGATTCCGATTCGGATCAGATCCGGCCGACTTTTCAGAATGCGCTGTGCGTCGCGGAAATACATCTCGCTGATTCCCTTTTCCACGGGCCAGGCGATGAGTCCGCTGAAGGCAATCCAGAGCGGCAGCAGCAACGGAAAACCGGCAAACAGAGCAATGATGGGATTCGTCTGCAGATGGCCTTCCGTGTCCAGCTTTGCTCCCAGGCGGGCAAAAAGGATGAGCAGGAGCAGAAAGACCATAAAGCTGATTCCGTAATAGCGCTTCAGCCGCGGTGTCATTTTCAGAGGCTTCTTGGCCTTTTTGTCCTTCATGAGCCAACGCAGCACGCATCCTGCAGCGATCAGAAGCAGGCTTTCGGCGATGGGAGGCAACCAGTCATTGCTCTCCGGGATGAGAACTGAGAGCAATGCAGCGCCGCCCAGGAGAACCAGGTTCAGCACGGCTCCAATGAGAAGAGACTGGGGTGCATTTCTTCGTACAGCCCTGAAATAGCCAGGGAACTGGTAGCTTTCCAGCTGGAAATAATGGATGAGCGTTCTGCCGGCCAGCAGGCAGCCGAGCGAAAGTGCGCACATCACGATCAGAGACCAAACCGTCATGAATTCAAGCCCCCTGTAAAAAAGTCCGAACGATCAGAACGAATCGCTCGACCTGCTCCAGATATGCAAAATGAGTACCGCCTTCCAGCCGAACCAGGCCTGCATCCGGAATCCACTGTTCCATTTTTTCACCCATCCAGAGCGGAGTTTCCGTGTCCTCTGTGCCCCAGACCAGCAGGGTGGGCTGAACGATTCGGGGATAAAGCTCTGAAAGATCCAGGCTGATCACCTTGACAAAGGTCTTTTTCATCTCGTCATCCAGCGCATTGTAATCAGCACTGCCATATTTCTGCTGAGCGCGGTGAAGGAGAGCGTCAGCCAAACCGGACAGACCGGGTATATTTTTGATTCCGCCGTATATTGTTTTGAGCTTCCGGTAATGCTCTCCCCTTTTCCTGGACGCCTCGCTCCGGGGAGGAATAATGCCAGCGGCGCCTGTGAGCACGAGGCGGGTAAAGGATTCGGGATAATGGGCGGACATCCACACAGCGACACGGGCACCAAAGCTATGGGCAATCACGGCACAGGGAGTAAAGGAGAGCTGCGTCAGCAAAGCCCGGAGGCATTCCGCGAATTCAGGTACTCCCCAGGGTTCATCCGGCCGACCGCTCTGGCCGTGAGCAGGAAAATCCAGAGACAGAACCTGAAAAGAATCCTGAAGCCTCTGGCTAACGGGAGCCATCAGAGAAAGATCGCAGCCCCATCCGTGCAGCAGCAGGACCCTTTCTCCGCTGCCCGAAAGCTCATAGTGAAGAGGAATACCATTGATCTGAACAATCATGCATTCATTTCCTTATCGATCTGCCAGATGTAGCGACGCTTCATGGGCCCGATGTCATAATCCTTTCGGATATCGTCCGGAACAGGGGAAATCCGTTCCAGAACGCAGCCCAGGGCTTCACATGTCTTCCGGCTGGCAATATTGTCTGGGTCACAGGTGATGATAACCGAACTTTTACCGCTCATACGGATTTCAGGAATGATCAGCCTGCAGGCCCTGAAGGCAAAACGGTGCCCTCTGCTGCCGGGGTTGATGTGATAGCCGATATGACCATAGTAATAAACGTACCGGCTCTCCCCGTCCCGATAGCTGATTTGCCCGATTTCCCGCCGGCTGTTATGCAGCGTGATGCGCCAGATCTGTTCGTGGCCAAAGCCAAGCTTCGGATCCGGCGGCACAAAATGAAGCGGTATCAGGTCTATTTCTCCGTCCGTGTACTCAACCCGATTTCGAAAAAAAAGCACGTTCTGTTACACTTCCTGTACGCGAACCTGTTCAAGCAGACGTTCGAACTCGGATGGAACGATCAGCTGTGTGCCTTCAGTCATGACGCTTGCAGCGCCGGCGGCAACGCCGTAACGAAAGGCCCGCGCCATGTCCTTTTCCTTTTCGTATCCAAGCAGAATGCCACCGATCATCGCATCCCCCGCACCAACGGTGGAACGGGCTTCTACCCGCAGCGCAGCGGAAAACAGGGTTTTTTCCTGGCTGACATACATGGCGCCCATGGCTCCCATGGATACAATCGCGTGTTCAACGCCCAGCCGGATAAACAGAAGCGCCGCGTCCCGAATCGCGCGCATTGTTCGAAGCTCGATTCCCAGCGTGGCCTCCATCTCCCGAAGATTCGGCTTGATCAGGAAGGGCTTCGCCCCCTTGGCACACAGCTCCAGTTCACGGCCCTCCGTGTCAAGAATGATCTTCTTATCAGGAATGGCCAGCATCAGATCACGATAGGTTCCCTCAGGGCAGCCCGGCGGAAGGCTTCCGGTCAGAACGACCAGATCGCTGTTTTTGGTTTTCTCCTGAGCAAGCTGAACAAACTGCTTGACGCAGTCGGGACTGATCGGATCTCCGGTTTCGTTCAGCTCGGTGATACCCTGACCATCCTGGGTGCAGATTTTCAGATTCGTTCTCACCCGACCGGGTACGGTCAGGAAGGTATGCTTCAGCATCTCCCGATCCATCATGCCGGACAGCTCGGAAGCACTTTCCTCTCCCATCAGACCCAGGCACTCCACGTCCAGACCGAGACGCCTTGCGACAACGGCGACGTTGATGCCCTTTCCGCCCAGATCAACCCGGCCGCCGCGAAGTCGGTTGACCTGTCCGATTCGGATGGTGTCCACATGGACAGTCTTGTCAAAGCTGGGATTCAGGCAGACAGTCGTAATCACCTTCTCACCTCCATCGTCGCATATCTGTAAAATTATACCATTCTCTCGCAGGCCGCGCAAGCGCTCTCCTTTTTTCCTTGCGCCTCAGGTGCCGTGTATGATAAAATGCCATGTCAGGTTTATATCCATATTTCTCTTTGGAAGGAAGGACAGTATGACTTTTTCTACCGATATCCTGATCGTCGGTGCCGGTGTGATTGGCTGCAGCACAGCCAGAATGCTCAGCCGCTATTCCGGCGTGTCCATCACCGTGCTGGAAGCAGCCGGCGACGTTGCAGAGGGCTCCTCGAAGGCCAACAGCGGCATCGTGCATGCCGGATATGATGCGCTGACCGGTACCCGCAAAGCTCACTATAATGTGCGGGGGGCACAGATGTATCCCGACCTGTGCGAGCAACTGGGAGTTCCCTATCGGGTCTGTGGGGCGCTGGTGATCGGTTTTTCTGAGGAAGATCATCAGACGCTGGAGACGCTGCTGCATCGAGGTGAAGCCAATGGCGTTCCGGGGCTGAGGCTGGTTGAACGTGACGAGCTCCTGGAGATGGAGCCTGCGCTGAATCCGGCGGTGACCTGTGCGCTGCTGGTTCCGACGAGCGGGATCGTCAGCCCCTATGAGCTGACTTTCGCCCTGGCCGATGATGCTGCGCTCAACGGTGTTGTGTTTCGAATGAATGAGCCGGTGACTTCCGTGCGGCGGCAGGAGGACGGCACCTTTATGGTCTATTCATCGGAAAACCAGTTCGCATGCCGTGTCCTGGTCAACTGTGCCGGCGCTTCCTCTGCGGCCATTCATAATCAGCTGTCTCCCAGAAAGCTCGAAATGGTCCATCGGCGGGGACAGTATTACCTGCTGGATCATTCCGTGCAGTCTCCTTTCCAGCGGACCATTTTTCAATGCCCTTCTGCGATGGGAAAGGGGGTGCTCGTGACCCCGACTGTGCACGGCAATGTCCTGCTGGGTCCCAGCGCGGAAGATATTGAGAATCCTCTTGATACGGCAACGACTCAGGAGGGGCTGGACTTTGTGCTTGAAAAAGCAAGGCTGACCTGGCCTGCGGTCAGCATCCGCCAGAACATCACAAATTTCAGTGGCGTTCGGGCCCATCTGGTCAGTGACGATTTCATGGTAGGACCTGTGGAGGGCTGTGCGGGCGCTTTCGAGGCAGCCGGCATAGAAAGTCCGGGCCTCTCCTCTGCTCCGGCGATTGGTGCGGATCTGGCCGATCAGATTGCTGAAAGCCTGAAGCTGACCTTAAAAGAGAAGACGGTTCCGTTCCAGAAACCCCCGAAGCCGTTTCGGGATATGACGCCTTCGGAGCAGGAAGCAGCCATTGCAGCAGATCCTGCCAACGGCAATCTGATTTGCCGCTGCGAAGTTGTGACTGAGGCGGAAATCCGCTCCGCGATCCGCCGACCTGTCGGCGCGCGTTCCATCGACGGTGTCAAGCGCAGAACCCGGGCTGGTATGGGACGCTGTCAGGGCGGATTCTGTATGCCCCGCGTGGCTGCCATTCTTGCAGAGGAGCTTCACTGCCCCCTGCTGGAGATCACCAAGAATGGAGGAAGAAGCTACCTGCTTTCCGACACCATTCAGTCCTTCCTGGAAGGAGAGATGCATCATGACTGAACGAGCTGTTGATATCCTGATCGTCGGAGCGGGGCCTGCAGGCCTTGCTGCGGCCATTGCTGCCCGGGAGGCTGGCATTGAATCCGTCATCGTGCTGGAGCGGGAGGGCGAGCCCGGAGGTATTTTGCGGCAGTGCATCCATAACGGTTTCGGGCTTCACCGGTTCCAGCAGGAACTGACAGGGCCGGAGTATGCCCAGCGGGATATTGATCGTGCCAGGGAGCTGGACATCTCCATCCTTTGTGGGACAACTGTACTTTCCATTTCCCCTGAGAGAAAGGTTACCTGTGTTTCCCCTGTGCATGGGCTGATGACCTGGCAGGCCGGCGCGGTGATTCTGGCCATGGGCTGTCGGGAACGTCCCCGCGGAGCGCTCTGTACGCCCGGAACGCGCTGCGCAGGCATCTATTCTGCAGGAACCGCTCAGCGGTTTGTCAATCTCGAAGGCGTGATGCCTGGGCGCCGGGTTGTCATTCTGGGATCCGGAGATATAGGCCTGATCATGGCGAGAAGAATGACGCTTCAGGGGGCGAAGGTGCTGGCCTGTGTGGAAATCATGCCCTTCTCCTCCGGCCTGAACAGAAATATCGTTCAATGTCTGGAAGATTATCAGATTCCGCTCTACCTCAGCCATACGGTGACCAACATCCGCGGAAGGGAGCGGCTGGAAGGAGTCACGATTTCGAAGGTGGATGAACATCGCAGACCGATTCCGGGAACTGAGATGGACTTTGAATGCGATACCCTGCTGCTTTCTGTTGGACTCATTCCGGAAAATGAACTGAGCCTTGGCGCGGGAGTATCTCTTTCCCCTGCCACATCCGGTGCGGTAGTGGATAACAGCTTTGAAACAAGCGTTCCCGGCATCTTCGCCTGCGGCAATGTTCTGCATGTTCACGATCTGGTGGATCATGTTTCCAATGAAAGCTTTAAAGCCGGAAAGGCCGCGGCGGATTTTGTCCGGAACCGGCTGAAGGAAACCAGGACGGTCAGCGTTCTGGACGGCGCTGGCGTTCGGGGGACCGTCCCCCAGCGGCTCCGGCTGGATCCGGCGGGCGCGCCGGTTGACCTGATGTTCAGACCGAGCGCTGTTTTCCGGGATGCTTCGGCCGTGGTGAAATGCGGTGATCAGGAAATCCTGCGCAAGCGGGCAAAAATCTTTACGCCCGGTGAGATGGCGGTTCTGACCCTGACCGCGGAGAAAATGGAACTGATTCAGGGAGATCTTACCGTTCAGATTGAAAGGAATGACGCATAAATGGATCAGACGATAACCTGTATCAACTGCCCGGTCGGCTGCCGGATGACTGTTACCCTGGACGATGACGGCCAGTTTCTTTCGGCAGCAGGCTATTCCTGCCCCCGCGGGCTTCGGTATGCCCGTCAGGAATGCACACAGCCGCTTCGAATGATCACCGCCGTGCTTCCGGTGGAAGGAAGCGCCACTCCGCTCTCCGTGAAAACTGCACAACCCATCCCGAAGGCGCGCATATCCGACATCATGGATGCACTCAGCCGGATCAGGCTGACACTGCCCGTTCACGCTGGAGACGTTGTTCTGGCGGATGTGCTGCATACCGGGGTGGACGTGATCGCAACCCGGTCTCTGGGAGAGGCATAAACGGCCTTATGGGATGAATTGACGCTTGTCTCTGCCGGGGATGTCTGCTATAATCAGTCCATGATTCTGAAAGGAGTTTGTATCATGATCGAAAAACTGTTGGGTATTTCAGAGGCCATTGCGGAAGAAGCGACTGCTTCCGGCGCCGCTGCTGCGGCCGGTGATGAAGCGGCTATGGCCGCCAATCCGGTGGCTGCGCTGCTGACGACTTTCCTTCCTCTGGTTCTGATCTTTGTTGTTTTCTATTTTATGCTGATTCGTCCGCAGCGCAAAAAGGACAAGCAGGTTAAAGAAATGCTCAATAATCTGAAGGCCGGGGATCGCGTTTGCACCATCGGCGGGATCTACGGAACCATCACGGGCATTAAGGATGATACGGTCACCCTTTCCGTGGGTCGGGATAATCTTTCCATGGTTGTGGCTCGCTGGGGAATCCGCAGCGTGGAAGAGGTTACCATTGAAAACGATGCGCAGGATCTGAATTGATTTCGATTTTCATCCTGTCCGGGGCGCGTGCTCGCCTTCGGGGTTTTAACTGCAGATTCATTTGAACAACGCCCGAACCGCTCAAGCTGCGGTTTCGGGCGTTTGTCTTCCTGGCAGATCAGTTCAGATGTATGCAGACCGTGTATCAGGTTTGCAGAATTGCTTCAGAAATCGCGTGGCTGAAGGGAAAATCACAAATGATCCACCACGTCCACCGGCTCCTTTCCAAAGGTGCTGTACAGGGTGCCGACATACTCATCATCGGTCATACCCTGCTGCGAATGAGCCGGAGCATCCATTTCGATTGCTCGAAAATCACAAGGCTTCCCGGCAATTTCTGACAGGATTTCAGAAATCGTCTGTTTTTTGGCGGGGCTGTTCAGGGATGTGGTAAAAATGCTGTTGGGGGTCGAAGACTGCCAGAGAAACTGCTGCCCCTCCGTTCCGATGAACTTTCCCTGGATGAGCATGCCCAGGATGCCGGGCTCCCGCTTCCGGATGCGCGACATCATTTCCTTCCAGATTGCATCAGGATGATCCTGTGTGGCTTTCGGGACAGCCTTTTCCGTTGAAGCTGCTTCCCGGCTCCTGGCGCTCTCAGCTACCCTTGGGACCGTTTTTCCGGGGGCAGACGGGGACGCGCTGCCGGTTGGGATCATTCCAT
>ODAJ012185461.1_pt1 | contig 10383 bp, 6 predicted proteins | sample 1539241 | NCBI WGS metagenome assembly ODAJ01 (sample SAMN02144231, study PRJEB22623) | gut metagenome | biome: sheep rumen | host: Ovis aries | place: New Zealand
ATAGTCAGCACCGCTATCTCCTTTCCGTCCCGCAGTTTCACTCCCTTGCCCAGTCTTACAGGCGTAGCCGGTCTTACAGCGTTAGCGGTCATACTGTCGCTCTGCGACGGTCCTGCAGCGCAGCGGTCATCCGAAGGACAGCGTCCCCTCGGATACCTGATGGCTACCGGGCCTTCTATCTTTTCCGCCAGAACCATCATCTCGCGCAAATCCTCTGCTGTTCTCGGAGCGCATATCTGCATATTGGGAATGGGACGAAGGTAAGCGATGTCCAATAACCCGTGGTGGGTCGCTCCGTCATTCCCTACTATGCCTGCACGGTCAACGCAGAGCACGACATGCAAATTCTGCAATGCTACGTCATGCACGATATTGTCATACGCACGCTGGAGAAATGTGGAGTATATATTGCAATAGGGAATCATACCTGCTTTGGCAAGTCCGGCACTGAATGTCACGGCATGTCCCTCTGCTATCCCTACATCGAAGACACGGTCAGGCATCTCTTTCTGCATGATGTTCATACTACATCCGCTGGGCATCGCAGGAGTGATACCTACTATCTTCTCGTTCTGCTTGGCTAACTCTAACAGCGTCGTTCCGAACACCTCCTGCCATAACGGAACAGAGTTTTGTCCTGACTCTTGATTCCTGACTCCTGACTCTACATTGAACTCTCCCGGAGCATGCCAGACGGTCTGGTCGTTTTCTGCCGGTGCATACCCCTTGCCTTTCTTCGTGATGATATGCAGCACTTTCGGACCACGGTGGTTCTTTATCTCGCTTAAGATGCGTACCAACCCCTCTACGTCGTGACCGTCTGTCGGACCGAAATAGCGGATGTTCAGCCCCGTGAAGATATTACTGCTTTGCTTACTCAGTACGGCTTTCAGACTGTTGTTGCGGCGAAGCATAGCGCGCCTCTTCCGCTCGTCTACCAGATGCAACTTTGCCGCGAGGCGGAAAAGTCTCCATCTCCATTTGTTATAGGTCGAACTGGTAGTAAGGTCCACCAGGTACTGGGTAAAACCGCCCTTCAGAGGGTCAATCGCCATATGGTTGTCGTTGAGGACGATCAGCAGGTTGTTCTTGTCCATCGAGGTGTTGTTCAGTCCCTCGAAAGCCAGACCGCCAGTCATCGCCCCGTCCCCGATGATTGCCACTACGTTGGTCTTTTGACTTTCGACTTTTGACTTTCGACTCTCTGCTATATCAAGGCCCAAGGCCGCAGATATACTGTTAGAGGCATGACCGGCAATGAATGCATCATATTCACTCTCTGCAGGATTAGTGAACGGACTCAGACCCTTGAACTGACGGTTGGTGGGGAACCTGTCACGACGACCCGTTAAAATCTTATGAGCATACGCCTGATGACCTACGTCCCAAACCAACTTGTCATGAGGAGTGTCGAATACATAATGCAACGCTACCGTCAGCTCTATGGTCCCTAAGGACGAAGCTAAGTGACCCGGGTTCTTACTCAATACCTTAATAATGAAATCTCGCAACTCGCTACACACGGCCGGCAACTCTTCCACTCGCAACTTCTTCAAGTCCGCCGGGGAATCAATCTTATTTAGATACTTGTATTCCATCTCTCTTTAACGTAATATGCACCGCATATCAACATTTAGACTGCAAAATTACGAAATTATTTTCATATACGCAAGTAATTTGACATATTTCACGAAATTTATCAATAAATTTGCATATATCAAATATTTTTTGTACTTTTGCAGCCGTAAAATGTGTATTGTGCACTATGAACTATTCCGGTAAGAAAAAATATGTGCTCGGCCAGTGGAAAAAACTGCTTGGAGCAAGTATGGGAGATTTTTTACAGTGGGCTGTTTTGACAATTACAGTAGTAGGTTCTCTCATCGCTTTCCTTCCTCCCGAAAGTGCGGCATGGCTGAAAGCTGCCATCCCTTATTTCATAAGTTCATATACTTTCCTCTTTATATTGCTGATTCTATTGTTGATGGGATTGGCGCTGTTAGTCAATTGGCCTCACACTCGAGCTGCATACAAGGACAAGCAAACGGATATACAGGTGGTAGTGGAGTGTTGTGATATATTGCAGCAGGAGGGGATGAAAGTGATTCATACCGTAGATACTTTCGATATGGAGTTGGATCGCATTATCAGTCCCCGCTCATTGCACGGTGCTTTTTTGCAGTTATGCAACAGGAATCATGTCGATGTGGACGGGCAGATAGATGCAGCATTGGAACGCAAGAAGCCTGTCGGAGTGAACGAAGAATTGCCGGGACGGAAACAGCAATATCCGTTAGGTACCATCTGCCGTGTGAATGTAGGGGATGAGCCTTTCTGCTGTGTCGCCTTTACGAGGCTTCAGCCGGACGGGGCTATTCAGATTTCCGTAGATGAATATATAGATTGTCTGAAAAACATGTGGAGAAATCTGGCGGACCCGCGCAACAGGAGTGATGTAGTCAACGTAGCGGTGATGGGAAATAAGTTCACGGATCTCCCCTCCGAGTTCTCTACGGAGCAGAAAATAGACTTTATGATACAGACTTTCTTTGCTGTGGCGCGTGAGAGGGCCTGTTGCCGGACGCTCAGGATATGTGTGCATCCGGACAATGCTCCGGATATTGATTTCGATAAATATCCCGTGATTATTGAGCATCTTGCCAAAAGACCGGTCATTTGATTTCTTCTTCAGTTATGCAGGATACCTATCAATATTTTGCGTTTATCAGTTTCCAGAACGCCGATGCCCGTGAGGCGGTACGATTGCAGCATGCGATAGAGAGTTATCGTTTGCCGGCGGTGTTATGCCGTCAGAACAGTGTGCCGCGCCGCATTAGACCTCTGTACTGTTATATTAATGACATGCATGCCGGTGAAGAGTTGATGCAGGAACTCAAGCAGCGCATGGAGAACTCGCGTTTTCTTATTGTCGTCTGTTCGCCGCGTTCTGCCAAATCGGTTTATGTAAACAGCGGTATTGAGTATTTCATCTCGCTTGGCAGAAGGGACAGCATCATCCCGATTATTATAGATGGCGTGCCGTATAGTTCTGACCCCGGGACGGAATGTTTTCCCGAGGCCCTGCGTCGTCATTTCCCCAAGCATGCCGATCCTCTTCAAGACCACTCGATATTAGGTATCAATGTACGTGAAGCCGGAGTATCGCGCCGTCAGGCGTATGACCGGGCAATGCTGATGGTGGTAGCACGTATGTTGCAATTGGATTTCGACGGACTGCTGCTGCGTGAGAAACAGCGCCGCCGCCGGCGTGCGATAGGATGGACGCTCCTTTCTCTTGTCATCGCTTGTGCCCTGGGATGCACATGGTATCTGTCTCAATCGGTTGCGGTAAGTGTTATACCCTATGAGGCATCGCCGCATAATGATTATCTGCCTCCAGCCTCTCATGTCACCGTCTCGCTGTCTTTGGAAAACGAGAGCAAGACAGATTCTCTAACGGCTTTGGGAGATACCTTGCTTTTCAGGAATATACCACCGCGCTACATAGGGCGTGAGGTGCGCTTATGCGTCACCGCGGACGGATATATCCCTTGCGACACCAATATGGTTCTGCAGAAACGAAACAGGCTTCCTATGCTCCGTAATCCGGAGATATACGGGCACGTACATTTCCGCCTGATAGGCAAACCGCAGAGACTTTCTGTGGCCGGACGGACGGTATTGCCGGATAAGGACGGCAGGGTTGATATCTCTTTCCCTGTAGCCGAACAGCGAAAGGCGTATCCGGTAGAATGGCAGGGAGGAGCAGACTCAGTTTATATGCCCTGCGGCGGAGATGATGTAATTATTACCGAACCATGAAACAGAAATTCCTATTGTGTATACTGGCGTGCTTGACGACCCTTGGCTCTTGGGCTATCACCCAGAATGGAAATGTACGTACCATAGCGCGTAAAGGTCGTGCGGGAAGTCCCATAGAAGGGGCTGTCATCCGTTTGCAGGGTACGCACAACAAAGTAGCGAGTCGTGCCAATGGCGACTTTGCTCTATTACTCCATGAACTACATAACGGAGATGCTTATTCTATAGCCAGCATTGTCAAGTCCGGCTATGAGCCGGCAGAGCAAGAACTCATCGGTAGAAAACTGCCATGCTCGGACAAAGTGCCGGTAGAAATTCTCCTTGTCAACCGTATCGAACTCATGCAAGAGAAGGAGGAGATAGAAAACAAGGCGCGGGAGAATGTGGAGATCTATTATCAGGCACGGTTGGACAGTCTGGAGCGTCTTGTGGCAGAGCAGCGTATAACAGAGGAAGAGATGCGAGCCCGGCGCCAACAGTTGGAGAGCCAATATGAGAATTTCGAACCTTTACTGCAAGCGATGTCGGATGTCCTGGCGCGCACCGATTACCGGCGCATGGACTCCCTCACGGCTTTGATGCAACAGGCTGTCGAAAACGGCAACCCCGAAGAGGCGGAGCGAATAGTACGCGAGAAAGGAAGTATCACCCAACGGGAGACCATCCTGCGTGAATGGGGAAAGAATATACAGGCTCTGCGCCAAGAGGTTGACAAGAATCAAGAAGAGTACAACCGCCAGAAGAAACAGCTGGAGGAGGACTGTTTCAGAATGTATTCGGCATTCCTGACACGTTTCCGTAACGACAGCGCTGCTTATTATATTCAAAAACGTGCCGCTCTTGATACCCTCAATATTGATTACCAACTTCAGGCGGGTCAGTTTATGCGGGATATCATGGCGGATTATCCGGAGGCTCAGCGCTATTTCGAGCGGGCATACCGTATCGCCTCTTCCCAATATACGGAGGTGAGCGGACAAATGGCTACTACCGCAAACGAACTCGGGCTTATCTATAAGCAACAAGGGCAGTTAGAGACCGCGATGGTATGGTATCAGCGCTCCATGAAAATCCGTGAGCAACTCCGTGGCAAAAACTCTGTAGAAGTAGCAGAGGCTCTGAATAATATGGGAGAACTATTCCGCACCCGGAAGGACCTCAAGCGCGCTATGGAATGTCATAAACGAGCACTGAAGATCCGCCAGAAACAACTCGGAAGCAACAGCCCGGAGACGGCAGTGAGCATGAATAATATTGCCGGAGTAATGTATCAACTCAAGCAGTATTCACAGGCAGAGAAACTCTTTACCGAGGTGCGGGATATCTATGCGGCAAATCCCAAAGTCACTCCCTCGCGTGTGGCTGCGAACTATAACAACTTGGGTGGCGTATGTTACCAACAAGGTAAATATGAAGACGCAGCCCTGTATTTTGACCGGGCGCTGACCATTTACCGGAAGGTCCTCGGTGACCGGCACCCTATGACCCTCAATGCTCTCAAGAACAGCAATATTTGCAAGCAAAAGATACAAACTCAAAACCAATAACTCACATATTATGAAAAAGAACTTACATTCAATGATTCATTCGTGTATCGTACTTTGTGTATTCCTGTTATGCGCATCGTCCGTCCGAGCCTATGATTTCACGCTGGCGGATGCGAATGGAAACGATATCAATTACACCATTATTCGCGATTCTATTTCCATTTTCAGCAACAGTGCGGGGATATCCGAAGAGCACGTGTTCAAGTTTACGGGAGATAATGTCTTTGTCGATGCTTCGATGACGAAACCCTATAGCGGAAACATCATTATTCCGGAGACCGTTTCCTATACCATTCCGGGGGATGTTACTCCCACCACATTCCAAGTGGTAGGACTGATGGACTATGCTTTCGCATACGGCGCTGAAATCAAGTCTGTCAGCCTGCCTAATACCCTCCAAGTCATAGGCACGTTCGCTTTTCAAGCTTGTGACTCGTTATCCACAATAGATATACCGGACAACGTACAATACATCGGCCATGACGCTTTCGTTAGATGTGCCCTACTTGAGAGTATTCACCTTCCCCGTAACCTGGAGACCATCGAGAACGGACTTTTTAACAGGTGTTATGCCCTCCAAAATATCGTTCTGCCTTCTTCCGTCAGAATTATCAACGGTCATGCTTTTTATGCTTGTACCGGTCTCACTTCTTTTGTTCTGCCGGACAGTGTCCGGCGGGTCGATTATAGTGCTTTTGAGGAGTGCTCCGGTCTTCGGTGGGTGTCCATTGCGCAGGTTGACTCGGTCGGTAAAATGGCTTTTAGCGGGTGTAGTAATCTGACTTCTGTCTCGTTGCTCAGTCAAGTGCCGCCTGCATTGGGAACATCGGCGTTCGTGTCTTCCCGTGACACACTCTATGTGCCTGCCGATGCGGTTACGGCATACCAAGCCTCCGACTGGAATGGTTATTTCAAAAATATCGTCGGTATGAATGAGGCAGAGACGAAGATAGAGACTCTTTCAGGCAACTCCGTAACCCTGAAATGGAAACCGGACGAGGATGTCACGCTCTATGATATCAATGTGTATGCCGGTTCTAACCATGTAGCCCGCTATCTCGTGGACGGAGACGGTAAACTCACCTCGTCCCAACGTTTCGCGCCGACGGTTTATTTCCATAAAAAAGACACCACGGTTTCCACGAATGAGTACTTTGTCATCACGCTGGATAATCTATCGGAGGATACAAAATATACCTATACCATCAAAGGTCAAAACGCTCAGCAGGAAGAGGTCTACCATGAGGAAGGAGTCTTCCATACCGCAGCGCGGGCGCAAGCTCTGACGGACGCCGTTGCCAATGACCCGCGTCCTGCTGCACGGAAAATTCTCCTTAACGGACAAGTCTTTATCCTTCGCGGAGAAAAGATATATACTTTGCAGGGCAAAGAAATGAAGTGAATTAAAGACAGATAAAATAATGCAATTAGGACTAATCAAACAAATCATAGGACCGATAGCGGACGTTATAGGGGACGATGATCTCAATATTCGCTATCTGCTGACGGACTCGCGCCAGCTGGAAGTCCAAAGGGGCAAAGAACAATGTACAAAAGCCGGCGAGACTCTTTTCTTTGCCATCAAGACGGAGAAGAACGACGGGGCTAAATATATTCCGGAGTTACAATCCAAAGGTGTGAAAGCCTTTGTCACCGGAGACTCCATCGCGGCGTTGCAGAAACTTGCGGAGTACGTCCGTTCACAATTCCATGGCACTGTCATCGGCATCACGGGCTCCAACGGAAAGACCGTCGTCAAGGAATGGCTCTACCAGCTCCTCAAAGACGACTATACCGTCATCCGCTCCCCGAAATCCTATAACTCCCAAATCGGTGTTCCCCTCTCCGTCTGGCAACTATCTGACAGCGAAGCGGTCTGTCAGCAGAGCGGTCTGTCTTCTGTCAGTCCGGAGGACGGTCCGGCAAAGCCCCTGCTTGCCATCTTCGAGGCAGGTATCTCCCAACCCGGAGAGATGGAGAAATTGGAACCCCTCATCCGTCCTACCATCGGCGTGGTAACCTATATAGGTCATGAGCACGACGAGAATTTCACTTCCCTGGAGCAGAAACGGGCGGAGAAGATGAAACTCTTTATCCATTCCGAACAAGTGATAGAAGACCCGACGCACCAGAACGTGCGAACCTGCGCCGCCGTCATGCGTGCCCTCGGGTATGACGAAGAGACCATCGCTGCGCGTATCTTACATCAGACACACGAAACGGTATTGAAAGTCAACCTTTCGGCTCTCACAGACAACGTCCGTTATTTCCGTTCCAAACTCAAACCCGATACCAAACTGACCTGTATGGTCAAGGCCTTCGCCTATGGCGCCGGCAGTGTAGAGGTCAGCAAAGCCTTGCAAGAGATGAACGGCACAATGGTAAATGGTCAATGTCCAAATGGTAAATGGGTTGATTACCTCGCTGTGGCGGTAGCGGACGAGGGTGTTGAACTGCGGCGTGCAGGAATTACCTTACCCATCATCATCATGGACCCCGAAGTGGCGGCAATGGACCTTATCTTGGAGAATAATCTGGAGCCGAACGTCTATTCCCATCAGTCCCTCAAGACGGTGATAGCGGCGGCTGAGGCAAAAGGCTTGGAGAATGTGCCTGTTCATATTAAGATTGACTCCGGCATGCACCGTCTGGGCTTCTACAAAGAGGATATCCCGTGGCTCATTGACCGTCTGACACATCAACGGGCGGTACGCGTGGCGTCTGTCTTCTCTCATCTGGCAGGTAGCGACGAACCGCAGTTTGATGATTTCACCCTCCAACAGATAAAGTATTTCGATGAGTGCGCCGAGGAACTGAAAGCCGCCCTCTCCTTGAGAGAGGGTCAGGGAGAGGTGATAAAGCACATCCTCAACTCGGCGGGCATCGAGCGGTTCACGGATTACCAGTTCGACATGTGCCGCTTAGGCATCGGGTTATACGGGTTCTCATTCGCGGGAGCCAAGCTGCGTAATGTATGTACCTTAGAGACAACCATTCTCTCCGTCAAGACCGTCAAAGCGGGGGAGACTATCGGCTACGGGCGTCATACAAAGCTGGCCGAGGACCGCACGATAGCCGTCATCCCTATCGGTTATGCCGATGGTTTCGACAGACGCTTCTCTAACTATGGCGGCGAGGTGTGGGTTCGCGGCAGGAGATGCCCTGTGGTCGGCAATGTGTGCATGGACCAGGCAATGGTGGACGTCACCGGTACCGACGCGCGCCCCGGAGATGTCGTAGAGGTCTTCGGAGACCATATGCCGCTGGAGGAACTCGCCGACAAACTCGGTACTATTACATATGAAATCTTAACATCTGTCTCGCGCCGTGTCCAACGTGTCTATTTCTACGAATAAGCTGACTATCGGCTACGCCGGTAGGGGCAGAAAGTCGAAAGCCGAAGGCCGAAAGATTGTACAGCGTGACCTCTCTTTCTCGCTCTGCGAGGGTGAGATGGTCTGTATGCTGGGTCCCAACGGCTGCGGCAAGTCAACCCTTCTGCGTACCCTTGCGGGTCTCCAACCGCCCCTGAGCGGCACTTATAACATCAAATCTCAAATGACAAATGACCGAATGTCAAATGTCAAATCTCAAATGTCAAATGACAAATCTCAAATGTCAAATGACAAATCCATCTCTCTGGTGCTGACCGAACGCCTCTCTTTGGAGAACACCACGGTACACGATGTCGTGGCAATGGGGCGTTACCCCTATACCTCGTTCCTCGGCGGGCTGTCCGCAGAAGACGAAGCCATTATAGCAAAGTCCCTGCAAGCAGTAGGCTTTTCGCCTGCCCCTTCAGGGGAAGGTCGGGAAGTGGCTACTACTTTCTTCAACGCCCATTCCGACGGAGAGAAACAACGCATACTCATTGCCAAGGCTCTTGCGCAACAGACGCCGATTATCCTTTTAGACGAACCTACGGCGCACCTCGACCTGCCGCACAGAATACTGGTTCTCCGCCTCTTGCGGCGCCTGGCTCATGAGCAAGGCAAGACCATCTTAATCTCTACGCATGAGTTAGACCTGGCGCTCGCGCTGAGTGACAGAATTCTCCTGATGTCGCCCGGCAGAGGCGTTCAACTGGACACGGCGGAGAACCTCAGGAAGACGGACTCCTTCACCTCTGCTTTCGGAATGGACATTTTCAACCCCCTCGGATAAAAAGACGCAAAGGCACATGAAATGTCATCTCTACGTAGGATTACTGGTCACCGTTTTGTGTCTCCTGCCGCTTCGTCTCAAGGCGGAAGACTCTATTCCTGCCGTGAACGGGGAACAGGAAGTCTATACCGTCCAGATGGACCGTCCGGGTGTGGGCACGGGTACGAATGTACTGGAGTTCGGCAAGATACAATGGGAGAGTGGATTTGAGTACACGCGGTTTCTCGGTAATCATATACTGACCCTTCCTACTACTCTGTTCCGGTTCGGTCTTCACCGTCGCGCGGAGCTGAGGCTGGAGTATGCGGGCGAGTTGTACTTTTTCGATATGGACGGGGACGAGGAGAACGATTTCAAACCGGCGTACACGCCCGAGCCTCTGTTTCTGGGTACGAAAATCATGTTATGGGAGGGCTCGGAGGAGAAACGGCTGCGGTGGGTTCCCCGCGTGAGTCTGATGCTCAACCTCGGTTTGCCGCTCACGCCTGACTATGCGAAATACATGCCTGTGTCGGGAAAGATTGACGCACTCTTTGAGAATGACATAACCTCTTGGTTCTCTATTGGTTATGATTTCGGTGCTCATTGGAACGAGTGGGCTCCCATGCCGGACTTCATGGCGTCTCTGGCGCTGAATTTCAGTCCCATAGACCGTCTCGGGCTGTTTGTAGAGAGTTATAATTACTTTAATTGCGACGTGAATGCCAAACTCCTGGGGTATTCCACGGCATACAGTCTTTATCTGGATTTTGGCGTGACATATATGCCTCACCCTCATGTCCAGTTGGATGTGTACGCGGGCTTCAATTATTACGAAACGGAGAAAGTACTCGGAGGTCCGGAAAACTTT
>ODAJ011985794.1_pt1 | contig 10382 bp, 9 predicted proteins | sample 1539241 | NCBI WGS metagenome assembly ODAJ01 (sample SAMN02144231, study PRJEB22623) | gut metagenome | biome: sheep rumen | host: Ovis aries | place: New Zealand
AGACGATATCCGCCGCATGCGCATGGCGGCGCATCACGGTGCGGATCATATCATGGTCATCCGTACCGCGGGGCAGAGCCACTTCGACGGATTGATCGAAGGCACGCCGCAGGGCATCGGCGGCGTACCGGTGACGCGCAAGCAGGTCCGCGCACAGCGCAAGGCGCTCGATATGATCGAGGATGAAGTCGGTCGCCCGATCAATTATCACAGCTACGTCTCCGGCGTTGCCGGTCCGGATATCGCCGTTATGTTTGCCGAGGAAGGCGTCAACGGCGCACACCAGGATCCGCAGTACAACGTCATTTACCGCAACATCAATATGGTGCGTTCCTTTGTGGACGCCTGTGAATCCAAAAAGGTCATGGCATGGGCGGATATGGCGCAGATTGACGGCGCGCACAACGCGAACGCCACCGCGCGCGACGCATGGAAAGTCATGCCGGAGCTGATGGTGCAGCACGGCATCAATGCGCTGATCTCCGCCAAAGTCGGCATGAAGAAAAAGAATATCTGCCTCTCCACCGTTCCGCCGACAGCAACGCCCGGTCCCTGCATCCATATGGACCTGCCCTATGCCGTTGCACTTCGCGATCTGTTCCACGAATACCGCATGCGCGCGCAGATGAACACAAAGTACATCGAGGCGTCCACGCGTGAAGCGACGGTTACCCACGTTCTGAACATGGTCATTTCGAAGCTGACGAGCGCGGATATCCAGTCCACGATCACGCCGGACGAAGGCCGCAACGTGCCGTGGCACATCTACAACATCGAAGCGTGCGACACCGCAAAGCAGGCGCTGATCGGTATGGACGGGCTCATGGAAATGGTCGAGCTTAAGAAGGACGGCTATCTCCGCGAGAAAGCGCGCGAACTCAAAGAACGCGCGATCCTGTTCCTCGAAAACATGATCGAACTGGGCGGGTACTTCAACTCCGTCGAAGAAGGCTTCTTTGTGGACAGTGGCATGTTCCCCGAGCGCAACGGCGACGGTATCTCCCGCAAAATCGACGGCGGCATCGGCGTCGGTACGGTCATCAAGCGCGCAGCGGACTACTGTGCTCCGGTTACCGCGCATTACGGCTACAACAACGTTGCGCAGTACGATCCGGACGCGGTCGATGATCCGTCCAGGCTGATCGGCGGCTGCACGTTTGAATGCCCGGAAAAGATCCAGTATATCGACGAGCTCGACGAGACCGACAACGTGTATCTGCGCATGGACGATGTCAAGGACTTTGCGGGTCCGAACGCAAAGCTCATCAAGCCGGAAATGGAATGGCTCGCCGACGGCACGGTGATGCTGACCATGTTCTTCCCCACCGACGTCCGTCACGCGGAAGCGGCTGCGCTGGAGATCGGCAAGCGCATGAATCTCTGTGAATGCGAAGTCATCAACCGCGAGATCATGCACCGCGCAGAGGGTACGCGCATCGAAATGAAGGGCAAGGTCGCCTTCTCCATCAATATGGACGATCTGCAGCTTCCGACCGTTCCGGATGTGCTCAGCGACGAAGAACTCTGGGATGCGATCGACAAGAAGCCGATGCGCATCGTTGCCGGCACGATCGGCGACGACGAACATTCGGTCGGTCTTCGTGAGATCCTGAATATCAAGCACGGCGGTATTGAAAAGTACGGTATCGAATGCATCTATCTCGGAACGTCTGTACCGCCTGAAAAACTTGTGCAGGCAGCAATCGAAACGAATGCAGACGCCATGCTCGCTTCCTGCATCATCTCGCACGACGATATCCATTACAAGAATATCGCAAAGGTCGACCGTATCGCGCGTGAAATGGGCGTACGCGACAAGCTGATGTTCGTTGCAGGCGGCACGCAGGTCACCGACGAAGGCGCGCGCGCGGCGGGCGCAGACGTCGGATTCGGACGCGGATCGCATGGAAACCATGTTGCGACATTCCTCGTAAAGGAACGCGCAAGAAGAGAACAGAATGCACGTTAATGTACTTGTAGCCGAAATCGGATCTACCACGACGATCGTCAACGCGTTCGACGGTCTTGGTTCGACATCGCCTCGTTTCGTTGCGCAGGGCAAAGCCCCCACAACAGTATTGGACGGCGATGTGCGGATCGGGCTTCAGAACGCCGTTGACGATCTTCTTTTGCATACCGGTGAAAAGACGCTTTCGTACGATCGGATGCTGGCTTCCGGATCCGCTGCGGGCGGTCTTCGTATGACGGTCCACGGGCTTGTCCGCGATATGACGGTGCGTGCGGCGGAAGCTGCCGCTCTGGGTGCAGGCGCGATCATTGTACAGACGACTGCGGGAAAGATGAACGAATTCGATCTTGATGATCTGGATGCCGCGCGTCCGAATCTGATCCTGCTTGCAGGCGGAACCGATTACGGCGAGCGAGAAACCGCCGTGTACAATATGCGCGCGATCGCAGAGCACGGTCAGAAAACGCCGATCATCTATTGCGGCAACGTACAGAACCGGACGATCGTTTCCCGCATTGCGGCGGAACACGGTATCCCTCTTTCCATTGCCGATAACGTCTATCCGCGTCTTGACGAACTGAACGTTGAATCGGTCCGCAAGGTCATCCACGCGATGTTTGAAGAGCATATCGTGAAGGCGCCCGGTATGGAGCATATCCGCGATATGGTCAACGGTGCGATCCTGCCGACGCCCGGCAGCGTCATGCTTTCCGCGCAGCTTCTTTATGATGAAATCGATGATCTTGCCGCGATCGATATCGGCGGCGCAACGACGGACGTTCACTCCGTTACGGACGGTTCGCCGGAGATCGTATCCATGATGACCTCCCCCGAACCGAAAGCAAAGCGAACCGTGGAAGGCGATCTCGGCCTCTATATCAACGCGCACAACCTGGTTGATCGGATGGGAACCGATACCCTGAACAAGGAACTCGGGATCGATACCGCCACTGTGATGCAGGCGTATCTGCCGATTCCGGAAACCGAAACACAGTTCAGACTCACCGAACGGCTCTGCCTCGAAGCCGGGCTCGTCGCTTTGGATCGGCATGCCGGTAAGCTTCGGCATCTGTATACCCCGCAGGGACGGCGCACGATTGCGGAAGGCAAGGATCTGACCGCGATCAAGTGGCTTATCGGAACCGGCGGTGCGCTCACCCGTCTTCCGCATCACGAATCGATCCTTCGGACGATCGCAGACTGCAACAAAAGCCGTATGCAGCTTCTGCCGTCGCCCGGTACCGTTCGATTGCTGTTTGACAACGATTATATCATGGCGTCGGTCGGCGTTCTTTCAAAGGAAGATCCCGAATCCGCGCTGCGTCTTCTGAAGGAGAGTATCCGATGGAACGAAATCCGAAACTGATCATTCACAAACAAAAGCTTCTGCACAACATGCAGACGCTTGTCAATGCCGCGCACGCGCAGGGCGTTCAGATCGCGCTTGTTTCAAAGGTCGTTTGCGCGCATCCGTCCGCGATCGACTGCATCAACCGGAGCGGCGCGGATATGCTTGCGGATTCCAGAATCGAGAATCTTGAAAAATCGGTCTCCGATCTTCCGAAGCTGATGCTTCGGATCGGCATGCCGGAAGCCGCCGAAGATATCGTCCGCGCTTCCGACATCAGCCTTGAGAGCGAAAAAGAGACGATCCTTGCGCTCGAAGAAGCCGCTGCAAAACTCGGTAAAACGCATCGCGTGATCCTGATGATCGATCTCGGCGATCTGCGCGAGGGGATCTTCTTCCGCAACCGTGACGAGATCCTTGACGCCGCGCAAGCGGTGAAAGCCTGTCCGCATCTTGAGCTTTACGGAACCGGCACGAACCTTACCTGTTACGGTTCCGTTTTGCCAGATAGGGATAATCTCGGAACGCTTGTTTCGATCACGGAATGGCTGCGGGCGGAGCTTGATCTTCCGATTCCGATCATCTCCGGCGGAAACAGCACTTCGCTGCAGCTGCTGCTTGACGGAACGCTTCCGACCGGGATCAATCATCTGCGTCTCGGTGAATCCGTCATGTGCGGCGTGATCCCGGGCATGTATACGGCGATCGAAGGATGTTATCAGGATGTATTTCAGCTTGACGCCACGATCGTGGAATGCAAGGAGAAGCCCTCCTACCCCATCGGAACGCTCAGCCGCAATGCGTTCGGCGAAACGGTCGAATATGTGGATAAGGGGATCATGCGCCGCGCGATCGCTGCGATCGGCAGACAGGATGTGCGTGTCGACGGATTGACGCCGATCGATCCGGATGTGGAAATCATCGGCGCAAGCTCTGACCATCTTCTGCTCGATCTTACGAAAGCAAAGCATTACAAGGTCGGCGATACCGTTTCGTTCGGTCTCGATTACGGCGCGCTTCTTTCCGCAAGCACAAGCGCTTACGTGGCGAAGGAGACGGTTGACTGATGCCGTCGCTTCCCTATAAGCTGCATACGGTCGATTCCGTCAAATCGACCAATACGACGGTCAAGGCGCTCGCGAAGGAAGGCGTTCCGGAAGGATATGTGCTTGCTGCCGCATCTCAGACCAACGGGCGAGGAAGGCTGAACCGTGTCTTCTTCTCGCCGAAGGGTACGGGGCTGTATGTTTCGATCCTCCTTCGTCCCTCCTGTCTGCTGCCGCCGTACGCATTAACGTGTATGTCTGCTGTTGCGCTTGCCGAGACGATCGAGGATTATCAGGTCGAATGCGGGATCAAATGGGTCAACGATATCTATATACACGGCAAAAAAGCCGCAGGTATCCTGACCGAGAGTCATCTGAACCAGGACGGCAGCTTTGATTATGCCGTTGTCGGGATCGGTGTGAATCTGTTTTATCCGGAGAACGGATTTCCCGATAAGCTCTCCGAAACGGCAACCGCCGTATTTTCGGGAGACCCGGATGAAGAATTGAGAAAGCAATTCCTGAAACGATTGCTTGCGCGCTTCAAACGGTATTATGACCAGCTGCCCTCGATCGCGTTTTATGAGTCCTATCGGGACAGGCTGATCGGCAGCGGACGGCGCGTTCTCGTTTCCGAACCGGACGGGGTCCGATACGGCATTTCGAGCGGAATCGACCACTCGTTTCGTCTGATCGTGCAATTTGACGACGGAACGGAAAATGCTGTGGATCGCGGAGAGATCGAGTTTCTTTGATGTAAAAAATGTGTGCCGTCAAAGCACACATTTTTTCATTACAGCGTCGATAGGAACCGTTTTAATTCCGTTTGCGAAAGGCATTGAAGCGTTTCCTCGTCGATCCGCATGATCTTTCCCTTGTATACCGTCAGCTCGCCGTTTACAAACACATATTCACACGGACGGTGATACCCGACGTTGCCGAACAGGTTTTTCGGATCGTCGATCGCGCAGAGAAGGTCGCTGGTATTTCGGTCGATCGCAAATAAATCGGCGGCTTTTCCCACTTCAATCGAACCGAGATCGTCCCTGCCGAGAACTTTTGCGCTGCCGACGGTAGCAAGTTTCAGAATCTCATATCCGCCCGGCGCTCGATTTCCCCAGGTGAGACGATGCACAAGGTATGCCGCGCGCATCTCATCCATCAGATTGGACCCGTCGTTGCTTGCCGAGCCGTCAACTGCCAAACCGACCGTGATCTTTCTGTCCAACATATCCGGCAGCCGCATCACGCCGCTGCTTAATTTCATGTTCGATACAGGACAATGCGCGATTTTCGTTCCGGTCTCGGCGATGCGATCCAGCTCGCTGTCGTTGAAATGAATGCCGTGCGCGTAAAACACGTCTTCTCCCGTCCAACCGAGCGATGCAAGATAATCGAACGGACGCATTCCGAATACAGAAAGCGTATATGCTTCTTCGTCTTTCGTTTCACAGAGGTGCGTATGCAGCCGAACGCCATGCTGTCTTGCAAGGATCGCGCTTTCACGGTACAGCGGACCGGATGCGGAAAACGGTGAACACGGTGCGATCACGACCTGTCGCATGGAAAAACGGCTCGGATCATGATATGCCTTAATTGCGCATTCGCTGTCCTTCAGAATTGCATCTACAGTTTGCACCACGGAATCCGGCGGGAGTCCCCCGTCCTTCTCGGACAGATCCATGCTTCCGCGGGAAGCGTGCATGCGAATACCGAGAGCCTTCGCCGCTTCAAACTGTGCGCCGAGAAGATCGCCGTTGTCTGCCGGAAAAACATAGTGATGATCAAAGCAGGTCGTGCAGCCGTATCGCATCAGCTCCGCCATGCCTGCAGCAGAGCTCAACAATACTGTTTTCTCGTTCAGGTTCTTCCATACGCCGTAAAGCGCCTTGAGCCAATCGAACAGCTCATAGTTCTGGACTTTGCTGAGATTGCGCGTAAAATACTGATACAGGTGATGATGTACGTTGATAAGACCCGGGTATATGATCGTTCCCGTACCGTCATACTCACGATCGGCTGTTCTGTCCCAATCGCCGATGTGCGCGATTACACCGTTTTCAAACCAAAGATCCGTGTGACGGTATACACGATCGAGCGCATCGCACGAAACGATCGTATCGACAGATTTTAAACGCGTCAGCATGCAAATCACCTCCGCTTTGATTATAACAAATCGCTTGAAAAATAGATAGACCTAATGTATACTATTGTTTGAAATTTTGAATGGAGCGTTCCATGATCAGATTCGATAATATCACGTATCAATACGAAAATGCGCTTTCTCCCGCGCTTGCCGATGTGTCGCTTGAGATACAGGACGGCGAGTTCATTGCGATTGTCGGTCACAACGGCAGCGGAAAGAGTACGCTTGCAAAGCATATCAACGGACTTCTGCTGCCTTCGAAGGGTTCCGTCACGGTTAACGGAATGGACACCAAAGTCGAGGACAATCTGCTGAAGATTCGTCAGATCGTCGGTATGGCTTTTCAGAATCCGGACAATCAGCTTGTTACAACCATTGTCGAGGAGGACGTTGCTTTCGGTCCGGAAAACCTCGGCGTAACGCCGTCCGAGATTCGTCAGCGTGTCGATGAAGCGCTGCACGCCGTCGGCATGACGGATTACGCCGAATTTGCCGTACATCATCTGTCCGGCGGTCAGAAGCAGCGGATCGCAATCGCGGGCATTCTTGCACTGAAACCGCAGGTCCTTGTCCTTGACGAAGCGAGCGCAATGCTCGATCCGAGCGGACGTGCGGAGCTCCTGTCGACGGTCAAACAGCTCCACGATCAGGGAATGACCGTTCTGATGGTTACGCAGTATATGGACGAAACGGTGGACTGTGATCGCATCGTCGTCATGAAAGGCGGTAAAATCGTTCTGACCGGCACGCCTTCCGAAGTATTTCAACATACCGATATCCTTCTTCAAAGCAATCTGGTGCCGCCGGAAGCGGTAGCCGTTCGGGATTCCCTGCAGGCAATGGGTTACCCGCTTTCGGATCGTGCTTTGAACGCGGAACAGCTTGCGGAGGAATTATGTCCATTATTGTAAACCATCTGACATTTGCCTATACACAGGGCGGAAAGCGCCTTGAACCGACGCTGAAGGACCTAACTTTCACTATCGAAGAAGGTTCTTTCCTCGGCATCATCGGACATACCGGCTGCGGAAAATCGACGTTTGCGAAGCATCTGAACGGTCTTCTTTTCGGAGAAAAGGGTGCTGTGACGGTCGACGGGCACGATGTGTCGCAGAAATCCGAACGCAAGAAGGTCCGTGAACTGGTCGGCATGGTTTTCCAGTATCCGGAATATCAGCTGTTTGCAGAAACCGTTTTTGACGACGTTGCTTTCGGTCCCCGCAACATGAAGCTCGAACCTGAGGAAGTTAAAACACGTGTGACGGAAGCGATGCAGCTTGTCGGTCTCGATCCGGAACGCTTCTCATCCCGTTCGCCCTTTGATCTGTCCGGCGGCGAGCGCAGAAGAGCGGCGATCGCAGGCGTTTTGGCGATGCGTCCGAAATACCTTGTTCTGGACGAGCCGATGGCAGGTCTCGATCCGATCGGCAGGCGCGAGATTTTAACGCTTCTGGAAAAGCTTCGTTCGGAATCCGGCTGCACGATCATTATGATCTCTCATTCGATGGATGATATTGCTAACCATGCGACAAAGGTTCTTGTCCTCGAACAGGGCTCCGCGTTCTTGCTTGATACGCCGCAGGAGGTGTTCTCACATGCGGATGAACTGCAGCAAATCGGTTTATCCGTCCCGAGCATCACAAAGCTCTGCATTGAAATGAATCGGCGAGGAATCGATATTCCGAGAACGATCTGCACGGAACAGGCGTTCATGGACTGGATCCGGGAGGTGAAGCGCAATGCGTGACATTACGCTCGGACAATTTGTCGCCGGAAATTCCGTCATTCATAGACTGGATCCGCGTACGAAGATCGCTATGATGATCCTCTATATCGCCATGACCTTTCTTGTAAAAAGGATTTATTTCATGGCAATTCCGTTTGCGTATCTGGTTCTTGAATTAATCCTTTCGGGAATTTCCCTGCGTTATATCGTCAATTCCCTGAAGCCGATCCGGATCCTTCTGATCTTCATGTTCATACTGAATCTGTTTTTCACAAGCGGAGAGAACGTATGGCTGGACCTCGGTTTTTGGAAGCTGACCGGCGAGGCGGTGCTGCAGTCCTGCTTTATCTCGATTCGCATCATTCTTCTTGTCGCCGGCGCTTCGATGCTGACGCTTACAACCTCCCCGATCGCGCTGACGGACGGAATCGAAAAGCTGCTTGCTCCGCTCAAGATCTTTCGCTTCCCCGCCCACGAGCTTGCCATGATGATGACGATCGCGCTTCGCTTTGTTCCCACGCTGATGGATGAATCCGATAAGATCCGCAACGCGCAGATGTCGCGCGGCGCTGATTTTGAGAGCGGCAACATATTCAAGCGTGTAAAAAGCATGATCCCGATCCTGATCCCGCTGTTTGTCTCGTCGTTCCGAAAAGCAGACGAGCTTGCGATTGCAATGGAATCCCGCTGCTATCACGGCGGCGAAGGCAGAACGCGCATGAAGCAGCTGAAGTTCAGAAAAGAAGATCTGTTTGCAATACTGATCACGCTTTTATTTATTGCTTCTCTGATCGTCCTTCTGATTGTATTGAAATGAGACGGATTCGATTGATCATCTCCTATGACGGTACCGATTACGTCGGCTGGCAGGTCCAGCCGAACGGTATTTCCGTGCAGGAACTGCTCGAAAAAGCGCTCTTTGAACTGACCGGCGAACAGATTCGTGTGGAAGGATCCGGAAGGACCGACAGCGGCGTTCATGCAAAAGCGCAGGTTGCGCACTTTGATACGAACGCCCGAATGGCGGCAGATAAATTTGCCGTCGCCATGAATATGCATCTCCCGTCCGATATCCGCGTTTTGTTCTCCGAAGAATGCGATCCGGCATTTCATGCGCGCTTTTCGGCAAAAAGAAAAACGTATTCCTATACCGTTCAGCTCGGCGCGCATGCCGACGTGTTCTCCAGATCAACTGCGCTGCATCTGCACTATAAGCCGGATATCGAAGCGATGCAAACCGCAGCCGCATGTGTTTTGGGTACGCACGATTTCAACGCCTTCAAATGCTCCGGCAGCAATATGGAGAATACGGTGCGCACGGTCTATCGTTCCGAATGGATCAAGGACGGTAAGTATCTGACTTATTTTGTTGAAGGAAACGGGTTCCTGTACAATATGGTCCGCATCTTAGTCGGAACAATGCTCGAGATCGGAAACGGAAAACGGCCTGTTTCCGACATGCAGAAGGCGATCGAAAGCGGAAACCGTTCGGATGCAGGCGCAACAGCTCCCGCTCACGGTCTGTGCCTGATTCGCGTCCTGTATCCGGAGTTCGACACCGAGGAGGTTTTGAACCGTGATTGACCGAAAGTGGATGGAAGCAGCATTGGTTGAAGCACGGCGCGCCTTTGACGAAAACGAAATCCCTGTCGGCGCTGTGATCGTAAAAGATGATCATATCGTCTCTCAAGCCCATAATCGCTGCGAAGCGGAAGCGTCGCCGCTGCGGCATGCGGAACTGCTTGCAATGGAAGACGCCTATCAAAAGCTCGGTTCTCTTGACGGCTGTACGCTTTATGTCACGCTTGAACCTTGCGCGATGTGCGCGGGTGCAATGATCCACTTGCGCCTTCCCCGTCTTGTGTTCGGTGCATACGATCCGCAATGCGGATGCTGCGGGTCAAGAGTCGATCTCGGAGATCATTGGTTTGACCACAGCATTGAAACGATCGGCGGTATCTGTGAAACGGAGTGTGCCGAACTGTTAAAGACTTTTTTTCTTGCACTGAGAAAATAATATTGCTTTTTTTGATTTGATGCGTTATACTAATCGGGCATGGAGACGTATCGAAGTGGTCATAACGAGAACGACTCGAAATCGTTTGACTGGTGATGAGCCGGTCCGTGGGTTCGAATCCCACCGTCTC